>Ga0307517_10003773_pt1 | contig 23555 bp, 20 predicted proteins | sample 23_EM_MG_FD_194515 | JGI IMG/M metagenome (GOLD analysis project Ga0307517, IMG submission 194515) | Populus trichocarpa ectomycorrhiza microbial communities from riparian zone in the Pacific Northwest, United States - 23_EM | ecosystem: Host-associated > Plants > Roots > Unclassified | place...
AGCGGCACCAGTTCGGTGTCCCCATCGGACGCTTCGGGGAGATCCGCTCGCGGATCGCCGACCTCGTCCTGGCCCGCGACGGCCTCGACGAGCTGGCCCTGTTCACCTGGTGGCTGGTCCGGGTCGATCAGGCGCGCCCCGCCGACCTGCTGGCGCTTCGGGTGCAGATGGTCGAGTCGGCGCAGAGCGTCCTCGCCCACGCCCACCAGATCCTCGGCGCGATGGGGCTGTGCGAGGAGCACGACCTGGCCGTCATCGACCGCCACCTCCAGCCGGTCCTGCGCCGGCCGGCCGGCCGCCTGGGGACGACGGCCCTGCTCGCGGAGCACATACGACGGGACGGCTTCGACGCGCTGTTCCCGGTGCCCGCGCGCCGGTCCCGCTGAATCGATCCCGCTGAATCGGCCCCGCTGAGTCAGAACAGGCCGCGCAGTACCCGGTCGCGGTGCCATCGCGGCTCGCCGAAGAGGAACTCGTTGAGCAGCGCCCGCTTGAAGTACAGGTGCAGGTCGTACTCCCAGGTGTAGCCGATCCCGCCGTGGAGCTGGAGCGCGGTTCCCGCGTTGCGCGCGGCCAGCTCGCACGCGTGGTCCTTCGCCAGGGACACGGCGAGGTCGCAGGATGACGGTTCGAGGGCCAGCGCCCGGGCCGCGTCGTCGACGAGGGCGGCGCTCGTCTCAAGGTTGACGAGCATGTCGGCGGCCTGGTGCTTGACGGCCTGGAAGGACCCGATGGGCCGGTCGAACTGGCGGCGCTGCCGCACGTGGCCGACGGTCATGCCGAGCACCCGGCGGGCGTTGCCGACGGAGTCGGCCGCGACGGCGACGGCCGCGCGGTTGGCGAGGGCGGTGAGCAGCCGGGTCGCGTCCGGGGCGCCGGGGGTGTCGAGGGCGAGCACGTCCGCGTCGCGGATACCGACGGCGTCGAGCACGATGTCGTCGAGGCACCTGGTCCGGTCCGTCTGAGCCTGCGGCGTGACCGACAGACCGGCGGCGGAGGACCCGGCCAGGGCCACCAGCCAGCCGTCCGGAGTGCGCGCCGGGAGAAGGAGGAGGCGGCTGACGCGGGCGTCCGGTACGTGCCCGACGCGCCCGGTCAACTCCCAGGCGCCGTCGGCGCGCTTGGCGACCACCCGGTCCCGCGCGCCCGGCGCCGAGAACCACTCGCCCAGCGCGACCGTCCCGCAGACGCTTCCGGCCGCGAGGAGGGGCAGCCAGCGCTCGCGCTGGGCCCCGGTTCCCGCGAGGGACAGCGCGCCGCAGCACAGAACGGCACTGGAGAGCAGCGTCGAGGCGCCGACGTGTTCGCCCAGGGCCTCCAGGACGACGGCGAGTTCCAGATACGAACCGCCGCCCCCGCCGTACTCCTCGGGGAGCTCCAGGCCGAGGAGACCGGCGGACGCGAGTTCGCGGTCCAGGCCGGCGTCCGGGGCGCCGCCCTTCTTCGTGACCGCCCGGGCGCGGGACGAGGGGAAGACATCGGCGACGAGCCGGCGGGCCAGGTCCCGGACGGCGGCGCGCTCGTCGTCCGCGCAGTCGCCCTGTCGGCCGGTCATGCGGTGGGCTCGCGGGGGAGACCGAGACCCCGTTCGGCGATGATGTTGCGCTGGATCTCGCTCGTGCCGCCGGGGATGGTCCATTCCCACGACCCGATGTGGTCCAGCAGCCACGCACCGGACTCCCAGCCGGAGCCGGGCGCGCGGCGGGTGGCGCGCTGGCCGTCCAGGCCGGCCAGCTCCATGCCGAACGCGGTGAGCCGTTGCAGTAGTTCGCTGTAGTAGAGCTTGACCACCGAGGCGTGGGCGCCCTGCGCGAGCTCGGAGCCCGGACGGGTGATGACCTGCCGGACCAGCAGCCGGAGCGCCTGGGCCTCGCGGGCCAGGCGGGCCAGCCGGTCGCCGACGACGGTGTCGGCCGTCGGAGGGGACCCCTCGGGTCCGGCCGCTTCGAGCAGCAGACGGCGCAGACCGACGGCCAGCCGTTCGGCCAGCTCGATCATGGTGCCGCCGCGCTCCGAGGCAAGGGTGGACTGGGCCACCCGCCAGCCGTCGTTCTCCGCTCCGATGAGGTTGCCGACCGGGATCCGGACGTCCGTCAGGAAGATCTCGCAGAAGTGCTCCTCGCCGGTGATCTGGCGGATCGGCCGTACGAGCACTCCGGGCGAGTCCATGTCCATGACCAGGTACGAGATGCCGCGCCGCTTCGGCGCGGCGGGATCGGTCCGCACCAGCAGCAGGCAGTGCTGCGCGTCGGCGGCGCCGCTGGCCCAGATCTTCTGCCCGTTGACGACATAGACGTCCCCGCGCCGCTCGGCCCGCGTACGCAACGACGCGAGGTCGGATCCGGCCTCGGGCTCGGAGAAGCCCTGGCACCAGACGGCGCCGTCGAGGATTTCGGGCAGGTAGCGGTCGCGCTGCTCGGGGGTACCGGCGTCGAGGAAGGTCCCCGCGGCGTGGTGGAGCGAGACGAAGTGCAGGCTCAGCCGGGGCGCGTCGGCGCGGGCCAGCTCCTCGAAGATCACCGCCTGCCGGGCCAGGTCGAACCCGCCGCCCCACGACTGCGGCCAGTGCGGGACGGCGTACCCGGCGGCCCGGAGCTCGCCGAACCACCAGTGCTGGAACCGGACGAACTCCTCGTGGCTCGCGCCGGTCTGCCGCTCGCGCCAGTCGTGCGGGAGGTGCTCGGCGCACCACTGCCGGACCCCGGCCCGCAGTTCGTCGGGAGGGAGTTGAGGTGCGCGTATCCCTGGCATCGCCGTCTCCTGCCGAGTCCGGTGTCGTCGCATCGAGGCTAAGCTATGAATCTTTGTAAGGATAGTGATATCAAAGTGTCATGAGCAGCACTGACGCAAGCGGCGCACCGCACCGCACGACCGTCCCCGGCTCCATCGCCGAAGTGCTGGACGCCGCCCTCGCGTCGCGCCCGCACGCCCCCGCCGTCGAGGCGGTCTCCGGTGTGTGGTCGTACGCCGAACTCGACGACCGGGCACGGCGGGCGGCCGGCGCCCTGTGGTCGCTAGGGGTGCGCCCCGGCGACCGGGTCGCGGCCTGCCTGCCCAACGACCTGGACATCGTGGCGGCCTTCCACGGCGCGCAGCGGATCGGGGCCGTCTGGGCGGGGATCGGCGAGGCGCTCGCGGCCGGCGAGCAGCGGGAGCTGTACGAACTCTGCGAACCGGCGGCCGTCCTGGCCGGACCGCGCTGCCTGCTGAACGCGCCGGAGTGCGTGGGACCCGACCGGTGGGCGGAGCTCATGGCCCGTCACGAGGTGGCCCCCCGCGTCGAGCCGGACCTCGACGCCCCGGCCGGGATCGCCTTCACCAGCGGGACGTCGGGGGACCCCAAGGCGGTCGTGCACAGCCAGCGCAACCTGCTCCTGCCGGGTGCGGTCCTCGTCGCCACCCGGGGCTGGGGACCCGGACTGCGCAAGGGCGACAGCTTTCCGCTGACCATCCTCAACCTCATGGTCCTGTCCACCCTGCTCACCGCGCAGGCCGCCGGGTGCTCCGTCGTGATGAACCGGCGCGACGTGGCCGGGGTCGCCGACTGGATCTCCTCGCGGCGCGTCACGGTGTGGAACGGCGCCCCCGCGCAGCTCCACGACCTCGCCGGGCGCCCGGACCTGGACCTCGGCTCGCTCCAGGAGGTGTGGAGCGGAGGCGGCGACACCCCGGACGCGCTGCGCCGGGCGTTCGCGCAGGCGCACGGGCTGGTGCCCCGGGTCACGTACGGCCTGACCGAGGCGCCGACCGTCGTGTCGATCGACCCGGCGGGGCAGGAGTGGCGTCCGGGCACGAGCGGGCGCACCCTGCCGCACTACGACATCGCGGCGTACGACGACGAGGGCCGCCGCCTCCCGCCCGGCGCGCTCGGCGAACTGCGGCTGAGCGGCGCCGCCACCGGCCCGTGGGCCGGCGCCTGGACGCCCATGCTCGGGTACTGGGAGCGGGGCGGCGTCCGGCCGCCGGAGCCCGGCCCGGTCCCCACCGGCGACATCGGGACCGTGGACGGCGACGGGTGGCTGACCGTGCTGGACCGCAAGAAGCTGGTCATCATCCGGGGCGGGGCGAACGTCTACCCCCTGGAGGTGGAACGGGTCATCGCCACGCACCCGGACGTCGCCGCGGTCGCGGTGTGCGGGGTGCCCGACGACCGGCTCGGCCAGCGGGTGGCCGCCGTCGTCGAGAGCGCCGGTCCGCCGCTGGACTTCGACGCGCTCGCCGGGCTCTGCCGGCGTGAGCTCTCGCCGTACAAGGTCCCCGAGATCTGGTCCCAGGTCGACACCCTGCCGGTGAACGCCATGGGCAAGGTCCAACGCGCCGGGCTGCCCGGGCTCGTGGACCCCCGAGGGTGCCCCGGAACGGCCTGAGGGACGAAGCGCCATCACTGCTAGCCTTGCAATCATGGAAAGTACAGGCTCCGAGCGCGCCAAGATCGGGCAGATGCGCATGGCGGAGCAGGTCGCCTCCGCGCTGCGCGACCGGATCCTGGAGGGCGGCATCTCGGACGGCTCGACGCTCCCCAAACAGGACGAGCTCGTCGCGGAGTTCGGCGTCAGCTATCCCTCGGTGCGCGAGGCGCTGCGGATCCTGGAGACCGAGGGCTTCATCACCGTACGGCGCGGCAATCGCGGCGGTGCGATCGTGCACGCCCCGGACATCGGGACCGCCGGCTATGCCCTCGGCCTCACCCTGCAGTCGATGCAGGTCAGGGTGCCCGACCTCGGCGCCGCCCTCGCCACCCTGGAGCCGTTGTGCGCGGCCCGCTGCGCGCAGCGGTCGGACCGCAAGCGCGCCGTGGTCCCTCGGCTGAGGGAGCTGCTCGCGGCGAGCGAGGCCTGCATCGAGGACGGCGCCGCCTTCACCCGGGCCTCGCGCGAGTTCCATGACGCCGTCGTCGGGTTCGACCCCAATGCGACGCTGCGCGTGGTCGTGAAGAGCCTCACCTCGCTCTGGTCGGTGCAGGAGGAGGCCTGGGCGGACGTTCAGATGTCGCGCGGCTCCTACCCCTCGCCGGCCGACCGTGCCGCCGCCCAGCAGGCCCACGAACGGCTGGTGACGAGCATCGAGCAGGGCGACGCCGACGAGGCCGCGCGGCTCGCGGGGGAGCACCTCACGGCGACCCAGCGCTGGGTGTGCCGCACCTTCAAGGACCGGGTGCTGGATGCCGCGTCGGCCCGGAACCGGATGTTCCGGCGCGGCTGAGTGGCAATCCTTGTAAGGATTGCCATGATAGGCGTAGTATGGGCGCCTGGCCGTTGAAGGGAGACCCGCGTGGCGCCGGACCGCGATGCCGCCGCCCGGATGTTCGGACTCGACGGCCGGGTGGCGATCGTGACCGGGGCCTCGTCGGGTCTGGGTGCCTCGGTGGCCGGGGCGCTGGCCTCGGTCGGCGCCAGGGTCGCGGTGGTGGCCCGCCGTCAGGACAGGCTCGCCGAGCTCGCCAAGGAGATCGACGGCCTCGCCGTCGCCTGTGACCTGTCCGACCCCGACCGGGTCGGCTCCGTCGTGCCGGCGGTCGTCGAGGGCCTGGGGCCGCCGGAGATCCTCGTCAACGCCGCCGGGAACATGTTCACCACCGAGCCCGCCGAGTCCGAGCCGCCCGACGCGATCCGCCGGACCATGGACCTCAACCTGGTGGCCCCGTTCCTGCTCGCTCAGGCCGTCTTCCCGCACATGCGCGCCCTGGGCCGGGGTTCGATCGTCAACGTCTCGTCCATCAGCGGCCGGGTCGGTGTCCCCGGGATCCCGCAGGCGTCCTACGCGGCGAGCAAGGCGGGGCTGTCCGGCCTGACCGCCGAACTCGCGGTGCAGTGGGCACGGCACTCGATCCGGGTGAACACCGTCGCCCCCGGCTTCTTCCGCAGCGAGATCACCGGCCCGCTCTACGAGAGCGAGCGCGCCGCCGAGTACCTGCGCCGCAACACCCCGCTGCCCATGGAGGGGACCGCGCAGGACATCGTGGGCGCCGTCGTATGGCTCGCCGGCGACGCCGCGGGCTACGTCACCGGGCAGACGGTCGTCGTCGACGGCGGCTGGACCGCGCGCTGACCCAGGGCCAAGGCCCTGTCCGCCCTTGCCCTGACGGCTCGCATGGGCGGCTACCCTGTGATCATGCCGTCCCCACGTCGTACAGCGCGCCAGAGCGATCTGCTCCAGCGGCTGGTCGCCCTGCTGGCGGCCGAGGGTTTCGCGTCCTTCACGCTCGACGAGCTGACCGAGCGGCTGCGCTGCTCGAAGACGACGCTGTACCAGCTGGCGGGCAGCAAACAGGAGCTGGTCCGGGAGGCGGTGAAGCACTACTTCCGGGAGGCGACCCAGGCCATCGAGAAGGAGGTGGCGGACACCTCCGCGCCCGCGGACCGGGTGGTGGTCTACCTGAACGCGGTGGCCCGGCAGCTGAGGCCGCTGTCACGGCGGTTCCTGGACGACATGGCCGGCTTCGAACCGGCGCGCGAGGTGTACGAGGCCAACACGCGCCTCGCCGTCGACCGGATGAGGCAGCTGATCGCGGAAGGGGTCGCCGCCGGTGCCTTCCGGGACGTCAACGCCGCATTCGTGGGCGAGGTCGTCGCCGCCACCATGCAGGCGATCCAGCGTGGCGAGGTGGCTGCGCGCACCGGGCTGACGGACGCGCAGGCGTACGCCGAGCTGGTGTCGCTCATCGTGCACGCGGTGTCTCCCTGACCCTGGCGCCCCAGTCCCGGAGCACCGACTCGGTGTCCGCGCCCGGCGCGCGCGGGGCCGAGGGCCGGCCGCCGGGCGTGCGGGAGAAGCGCGGGGCGGGTGAGGCCTGGAGGATGCCGTCGACCTCGGTCAGGGTGCGGCGGGCCGTCACATGCGGGTGGGCGCCCGCCTCGGCGAAGGTGAGGACGGGGGTCACGCACGCGTCCGTACCTGCGAAGTGCGCGGCCCATTCGTCGCGGGTGCGGGAGGCGAACAGCTCGGTGAAGCGCGCCCGCAGTGCCGGCCAGCCGTCGTGGTCGTGCTGGGCGGGCAGCCGGCCGGGGTCGAGGCCCAGTCCGTCGAGGAGGGCGGCGAAGAAGTGCGGTTCGAGCGCGCCGACGGCGACGTACGATCCGTCGGCGCACGCGTAGGTGTCGTAGAACGGGGCGGCGCCGTCGAGGAGGTTGGAGCTTCGCTCGTCGGACCACTCGCCCATGCCGCGCAGCGCGAGCGTCATCTGGCTCAGCAGGGCGGTCCCGTCGATCATGGCGGCGTCGACGACCTGTCCGGCGCCGGAGCGCGAGCGTTCCCAGAGTGCGGCCAGGACGCCGACGACCAGGAGCATCGACCCGCCGCCGAAGTCTCCGACCAGGTTGAGGGGCGGGGGCGGCGGCCCGTCGCCGCGGCCCATCGCGTGGAGCACGCCGGTGAGACCGATGTAGTTCAGGTCGTGTCCGGGGGTCTGCGAGAGTGGCCCGGTCTGCCCCCAGCCGGTGACCCGTCCGTAGACGAGCCCCGGGTTGCGTTCCTCGAAGGTCTCGGGGCCGACCCCGAGCCGCTCGGCGACGCCGGGCCGCAGGCCCTCGATGAGGACATCGGCCCGGTCGGCCAACTGCCGTACGAGCGCGCGCCCTTCGGGCTGCTTGAGATCCGCGAGGACCGACCGGCGGCCGCGCAGCACGATGTCGGCCGCGCCGGCGGGGCCGAGTTGGAGCGCCCGTCCGGAAGGCCTCTCCACGCGCACCACGTCGGCGCCGAGATCGGCCAGCAGCATGGCGGCGTGCGGAGCCGGTCCGAGCCCGGCGAGTTCGAGGACGCGCAGGCCGGCCAGTGGGCCGGTGGATCCGCCGCGAGGCATCATGGCCTTACCGTACTACGAGCGATACTGTTGTATCGCGTTGCGTATCAATAATTCCCAGTGCTCCGACCGAGGACGTCTCATGCCCGCTACCCGAACGCTCCCCGCCCCGGAAGCCGTAGACCTGATCGGCCTGACCCGCGAGCTCGCGGCGAAGGAGCTCGCGCCCCGCGTCTGCGAGGCGGAGGCCGAGGAGCGGTTCCCCCGCGAGGTCTTCCGAACGCTGGGCCGGTCCGGGCTGCTGAGCCTGCCCTACCCCGAGGAGTACGGCGGCGGTGGCCAGCCCTACGAGGTCTATCTGCAGGTCCTCGAAGAGCTCGCCGCCGTGTGGTCCAGCGTCGCGGTCGGCGTCTCGGTGCACGCCCTGTCCTGTTTCGGCCTGGCGGTATTCGGCACCGAGGAGCAGAAGGACGAGTGGCTCCCCGGCATGCTCGGCGGCGAACTGCTCGGCGCCTACTGCCTGTCCGAGGCGCACGCCGGATCCGACCCCGGAGCGATGCGTACCCGAGCGGTCAGGGACGGCGACGACTATGTGCTCAACGGCGCCAAGGCGTGGATCACGCACGGCGGGCACGCCGACTTCTACACGATCATGGCGCGTACCTCCGACGAGCGCTCGGGCGGCATCTCCTGCTTCCTCGTCCCGGCCGGCACCCCCGGAGTGGTCGCCGATCCGCCCGAGCGGAAGATGGGCCTGACCGGGTCGGTCACCGCGACCATGCGCCTGGAGGACGTACGCATCCCCGCGCATCGCCGGATCGGCGAGGAGGGCCAGGGACTTGAGATCGCCTTCGCCGGGCTGGACAGCGGGCGGCTCGGCATCGCGGCAGTGGCCACCGGCCTCGCGCAGGGCGCGCTGGACCACGCCCTGCGCTACGCGCGGGACCGGGAGACCTTCGGCCGGCCCATCATCGAGCACCAGGGCCTGGCCTTCGTACTCGCCGACATGGCCGCCGCCGTCCAGACCGCCCGTGCCACCACGCTGGCCGCCGCCCGGCTCAAGGACCAGGGACTGCCGTTCAGCTGCGAGGCCTCCATCGCCAAGCTGGTCGCCACCGACAACGCCATGAAGGTCACCACCGACGCCGTCCAGGTGCTGGGCGGCTACGGCTACACCCGTGACTTCCCGGTCGAGCGCTACATGCGCGAGGCCAAGGTCATGCAGATCTTCGAAGGCACCAACCAGATCCAGCGTCTGATCATCGGCCGTGCCCTCAGGGAGGACGACCAGGGCGCCCTCAGAGTGCGGCCCACGTCCTGAGCCGGTGGTTTCCCGGGCCCCGACACCCGGGAACCCACCGGTGCGTCAGGCGGACGCGGAGGCCTCGGCGCGGGCCTCGTGCCCGACCGCGTCGGCCTCGGGGGCAGGGTGGTCCACGGCGGCGGCCGGGATGAAGGCGGCGGCCGCCGCGGCGACCAGCGCCACGCCGCAGCCGATCAGCAGGCCGACGCGGAAGCCGTTCTCCGAGGCGAGGGTGTAGCCGCCCATGGTGGTGGTCATCTGCGAGAGCACCACACCGATCACGGCGGCGGCGAAGGACGTGCCCAGCGAGCGCATCAGCGTGTTGAAGCTGTTGGCGGAGGCGGACTCGGACTGCGGCACCGAGCTGAGGATCAGCGCGGGCATCGCGCCGTAGGCCAGGCCGACGCCGGAGTTGCACACCATGCTGACGATCAGCAGCCCGGCCGCGGACCCCATCAGCACCATCGACAGGCCGTAACCGGCCGCGATCACCAACGTGCCGAGGATCAGGGTGAACTTGGGGCCGCGGGCGGTGCTGATCTTGCCGCCGAACGGCGAGACGAACATCATCATCAGACCGCCGGGGGCCATCCACAGGCCCATGGCCAGCATCGACTGGCCGAGGCCGTAGCCGGTGGCCTTCGGCAGCACCAGGAGCTGCGGCACGATCAGCATTGAGGCGTACATGCCGAAGCCGACCAGGACCGAGGCGAGGTTGGTCGTCAGGACGCGCGGCTTGCGCGTGGTGCGCAGGTCCACCAGCGGGTCGGTGACGCGCAGCTCCCACAAGCCCCAGGCGCCGAAGGACAGCACGGCGGTGGCGAACAGGCCGAGCGTGGTGCCCGAAGCCCAGCCCCAGTCCGCGCCCTTGGAGACCGCGAGCAGCAAGGACACCAGGCCGGCGCCGAGTCCGACGGCGCCGACGAAGTCGAAGCGCTGGCCCGCCGCGCCCGGCTCGGTGCTGGGCACCAGGAACCAGATGAGGGCGGCGATGACGCTCGCGAGCACGGCCGCGCCCCAGAACAGCGCGCGCCAGCTCGCGTACTCCGCGACCCCGGCGGCGATCGGCAGGCCGAGGCCGCCGCCGATGCCCATGGAGGCGCTGACCAGGGCGATGGAGCCGCTCAGCTTCTCCGCCGGCAGCACGTCACGCAGCAGGCTGATGCCGATCGGCACCATGCCCATGCCCATGCCCTGCAGCCCGCGGCCCACGATCATGGGTACGACGGACGAGGCCAGGGCGCACACGACCGAGCCGATGATCAGCGGCGCGGCGGAGACGAGCAGCATGCGCTTCTTGCCGTAGAGGTCGCCCAGACGGCCGCTGACCGGCACGAAGACGGCTGCCGACAGCAGTGTCGCGGTGATCACCCAGGCGGCGTTCGACGAGCTGGTGCCCAGGATCGTGGGCAGCTCGGAGATCAGTGGCGTCACCAGGGTCTGCATGATCGCGGCGACGGTGCCGGCGAACGCCAGCGTCGCCACGACGGCGCCGGTGCGGGTGGTCGGCTGGGGGCCGTCCATATGAAGTACTCCTCTGTGCTGTGAACAGGTGAATCGATGTGCATGATACATACGGAATGTATCGTGCATGTTATGTGTGCGGGGCATTCCCGGGCGGAGGCAGGAGACGGCATCCTTGGGTCTCGGCGGCACCCGCCCGCACGAGCAAGAGGAGAACGACGATGCACACGCCCGCGCCGAAGCCGACGCGCCGGCTCGAGTACGAGCAGATGCTGCTCAGCCGGCACCTTCATCTGAGCAAGGCCAACGGGCGGCGCAAGGACGGCACTCTGGAGCGCAGCGCGTACATCCTGCTCAGCCGCATCCGGGTGGAGGGGCCGATGTCCATCGGTGAGCTCAGCGAGGCCTTCGGGCTGGACTCCTCCACCCTCAACCGGCAGACCGCCGCCGCCCTGCGCTCCGGCCTGGTCGAGCGGATCCCCGACCCGGACGGCGGCATCGCCCGTAAGTTCCGCCTCACCAAGGAGGGCGAACGCCGCCTCGACGAGGAGCGCGACGGCAACGTCCGGGCCCTCGACGAGATCATGGCCGACTGGTCGCCCGAGGACATCGCGGTGTTCGCCGACTGCGTCAAGCGCTTCAACGCCGACATCGAACGCCTCCACGGCAACCCCTGGCCGCGGCCGGAGCACCGGTGAACGGCGGTGACGCGCCGGTCCTGGTGACCGGCGGCAGCGGATTCGTCGGCAGCCATCTGGTCCAGCAGCTGCTGGAGCGCGGCTACCGGGTGCACACCACGGTCCGGGCCATGGCCAACACCGCGAAGGTGGCGCCCCTGCGGGGCATGCAGGAGCGTTTCCCCGGTTCGCTGGAGCTGTTCGAGGCCGACCTGCTGGCGGAGGGCTCCTTCGACCGGGCGATGGACGGCTGCCGTGTCGTCTTCCACGTCGCCTCGCCGTTCCTGATGCCCGAGAAGATCAAGGACGGTCACAAGGACGTCGTCGAACCGGCGCTGGCCGGCACCCGCAATGTGCTGGCCGCGATAGAGCGGACGCCCACGGTCGAAAAACTCGTCCTCACCTCGACCGTCGGCGCGATCTTCGGCGACTACTCCGACGTCCTGGGCATGCCCGGGCAGGTCCTCTCGGAAAGCTGCTTCAACACCACCAGCACGGTGGAGAACAACCCCTACCACTACGGCAAGACGGTCGCGGAGCGCGAGGCCTGGGACGCGGAACGCGCCCAGGACCGCTGGCGCATGATCGCCGTCAACCCCGGCCTCGTACTCGGCCCCTCACTGACCCCCGCCTCGGACTCCGGCAGCCTGTTCCTCATCGACGAGCTGTTCAAGGGGTACTTCTTCTACGGGGCGCCCGACTTCAGCTTCACCCTCGCGGACGTCAGGGATGTGGCGAGCGCCCACATCGCGGCAGCGGAGACCCCGGGCGCGCACGGACGCTACATCGTCGCCGCGCCGGAGATGGTGTCCTTCCTGGACATGTCCAGAGCCGTCCTGAAGCGGTTCCCCCGCAGCCTCCGGCTGCCCCGGCACGGCCTCCCGCACTGGCCGGTCAGGATCCTGGGCCCGGCGTTCGGCCTGACGCAGGACTACATCCGCAAACACCTCGGGATCAGGTTCGCCGTCGACAACGGCCGGAGCGTGCGGGAACTGGGCGTCGCCTACCGGCCCGCCGAGGAGACGGTCATCGACCACTACCTGGCCTGGCGCGGGCACCGGGCGGCGCCGAAGCCCTGACCTCCTCGCGCCGGTCCGCCGGGCCGCCGCCCATCGACGCGACCAGCGGGGCGACGCGGTGCGGCACCCGCTCCCGCAGCGCCATCTCGGTACGGGTCCGCACGACACCGGGCACCTGGATGAGGCGCTGGATCACATCCTCCAGGTGGGCGTTGTCCCGGGCGACCACCCGCGCGAGCAGGTCGCCGCCGCCGGTGATGGAGAACGCCTCGATGATCTCCGGCACGGCCGCCAGCGCGTCACCGGCATCGTCCAGGTCGCCCTGGGTGACCTCGATGTGCACAAAGGCCAGCACGGGATGACCGAGGGCGGCGGGCGACAGCTCGGGCCCGTACCCCGTGATCACTCCGTCGCGTTCCAGCCGGTCCAGGCGGGCCTGGAGCGTCCCCCGGGCCACGCCCAGGAGGCGGGCGTACTCGCGCACGCTGGTGCGCGGCTGCTCCAGCAGCAGCGTCAGGATCCGCGCGTCCAGTCTGTCCACGGCCATGGGCCACTGGCCTCCTGATGGTCGGCATTGCAGGCACATGACTGTACCAATGGCACAGCTAAATCGTGCTGCCTTGAGCCACTGACCCCGGCCGTGCTTTCCTGGGCGCGACGACGGCGTTGCGCGAGGCCCCCGAGGTCCGCGCAACGTCCTTTTTCATGCCCGCAAGGGCTCAAGGGCTCAAGGGGGATGTGGGCGATGCGGCGGATGTTCATGAGCCCGGATCCGGGGCACGCGCGCCTGCGCAACGCCACCCGGGCCGTCCTCGGCATCGGCCTGGGCGTCGCGCTGACGCTCGCCGCGGGCCTGCCGCTGCCGGCCGTCGTCGCGGGCGGCCTCGCCGCGCTGCTTGCGCTGTTCACCGTGACCGACCCGGGGGTCCGCGCACAGGCCGCGACCACCGCGCTGCTGCCCGTCGCCGGGCTGCCCGTGCTGGCGTTCGCCGCCTGGCTGCACCCGTATCCGGCGGCGCGCGACGCCGCGTTTCTCGCGGTGGTCTTCGCCGGGGTCTACGCCCGCCGCTGGGGGCCGCGCGGCCACGCGCTGGGCGTGTTCGCGTTCATGATGTTCTTCGTCGCACAGTTCCTGCGCGCGGTCCCGGCGCTGCTGCCCGAGTTGTACGCCGCCGTCGGGCTCGGCCTGGCCGCCGCCGCGCTCGTCCGCTTCGGGCTGTGGTGCCACGAGCGCGGTACGCCGCCTGCGCATGCCGTCGTTCTGCCGCAGCCGCGCGGCATGCGCAGGCCGACCACCCGGCAGGCCGTCCAGGCCACGCTCGCGGCGGGCGTGGCGGTCGCGGTCGGCCAGGCGCTCTCGCAGGACCGCTGGTACTGGGCGGTGGGCACCGCCTGGTGGATCTTCGTCAACACGACCTCGCGCGGCGAGACGCTGGTGCGCGGCTTCCGCCGGGTCCTCGGCACGGTGGCCGGCATCGCTGCCGGACCGGTCGTCGCGCTGCCCCTGCACGGCGCCCCCGTCCCGACCGCCGTCCTGGTGGCGGCTTGCGTCTTCGGGATCTTCTACACGGCCCCGGTCTCGTACAGCTGGATGATGTTCTTCGTGACCGTCATGGCCGGGCTGCTCTACGGGCTGCTGGGCATCCTGCGTCCGGAACTGCTCCTGCTGCGCCTGGAGGAGACCGCGGTGGGCGCGCTCGGCGCCGCTGCCGCCGTCCTCGTCGTGCTGCCCGTCACCACGCACGCCGCCACCGACGCCCTGATCCGGCGCTCGCTGCACGCCGTACGGGACTTCACCGCCGAGGCGGCCCGCCACCTGGACGGCGGACCCGGCGACGACCTGCCCCGTCACGTCGGCGAACTCGACCATCTGCTGGGCCGGGTACGGACATCCGTGGCGCCCCTGGTACATCCGCTCAGCCCCATGCGGCACCGCAAGGCCCGGGCCCGCGCGGTGCTGGCACTCCTGGACGACTGCGCCGACCGGGTCCGCGCGCTCGCCGAGGCCGTCGCCGACCCGCACGCGGGCCGCGACGCCCGGCTGCTCGCCGCCTGCGCCCGCGTGGAGGCCGCCGTGGCCCGGCTGGTGACACCGGGAACGGCGACGGCCGCCCCGGGCCCGCAGCCGGCCGAAGGCGGGTCCGGGGCGGACACCCGCACCCACCCGCACGCGGACCGCGCGCTCGCACAGCTGCACGGCCTGGAGACGGCGCTCACGCATCTCGCGGTGCCCCTGCGGCGGGCTTCGCGGACCGAACTCGCCGCGTAACAGGCCGCAACCACGGGGCGCGCGGCGTCGTGGCGGGGCGGGCCGTGTGACGGCCCCCACGCACGGACCGGACAACGGAGGGACTACTCTCAGCCGCCGTACAGACAACAGGCGGAAGAGGTACGGCAGTGGCGGGGCATGCGTACATCGGGTCGTTCACATCGGCGGGCGGGCCGGGACTGACCGCTGCCTCCGTCGACCCCGGCACGGGGGCGCTGACCGTGCTGAGTTCAACGGACGCGGTGGCGAACCCGTCCTTCCTCACGCTGTCGGCCGACGGCGAACTGCTGTACGCGGTCAGCGAGAACCCGGAGCAGGGCGGCGCGGCCGTCTTCTCGCTCAGCGACCCGGGCGAGCCCAGGCAGTTCGGCAAGACCGTGCCCGTCGGCGGCGGCGCCCCCACCCACCTGGCGCTGCACCAGGGCCACCTGCTGACCGCCAACTACGCGACCGGCACCGTCAGCGTGCTCCCGGTCGCCGTCGACGGCGGCCTCGGCGGGCCCGTCTCCGTCATGGAGCACGAGGGCGACGGCCCGGACCCGCAGCGCCAGGAGGGGCCGCACGCCCACATGGTGCTGCCCGACCCCTCGGGCCGCTGGGCGCTGACCGTGGACCTGGGCACGGACTCGGTGCGGGTGTGCGAGCTCGACGAGGCCACCGGCGAGCTGGAGATAGAGCGGGAGCTGGGACTGCGCTCCGGGATCGGGCCGCGCCACCTGGCGTTCCATCCGCGCGGGGACCGCGCCTACGTCATCAGCGAGCTGGACTCGGCCGTCACGGTCTGCCACTGGGACGCCGGCATCGGGCGGCTGCGCCCGCTGGCCGAGGTCTCCGTGCTGCCGGCGGACTTCCCGGGGCCCAACTACCCCTCGGAGCTGGTGCTCTCGGCCGACGGCCGCTTCGCCTGGGCCGCCAACCGCGGCCACAACAGCATCGCCGTGCTCTCCCTCGACGAGTCCGGCGACCGGATGGAACTGCTGGAGACCGTCGGCTGCGGCGGCGACTGGCCGCGCCACCTCACCCTCGACCCGTCGGGAAACCGCCTGTACGCCGCCAACGAGCGCTCCGGGAACGTCGTGTGGTTCGACATCGACGCGGAGACCGGCAGGCCCGTACAGGGCGGCTCGGTCGCCGTCCCGGCGGCGTCCTGCGTCGTGTTCCGCTGAACCGCCGGTAAGCCGGCAAAGCGAAGGGCGCGGACGGCTGTGCTGCCCGCGCCCTTACGTACGTACGGATGAGTCAGTGGGCCGGAGCGCCCTGCGAGGGCTGCTGGGCGATACCGAGCGCCGTCGTGTACTTGGCGATGACCAGCTTGCCGACCGCCGCGTAGGGGCCGAGTGCGTCGGCGCCCATGCAGCCGGCCTCCTTGGAGGCGTCGTGCAGCAGCTCAGGGGCGATCTCCGGGCCGATCAGGCAGGGCGCCAGGGCCAGCGTGTGCGAGCCGGAGGAACGCAGCTGGTCGGCGGCCTGGGCGATGGAGCCCTCGACGTCCAGCGCGGCGGCGAGCACCGGCACCGCGAGGCGGGCGGCGAGCAGCAGGCCCGTCACCCCGGCGGCCTGGACGGCCTCTTCGCCGCCGACGGTGGCCAGGATGATGCCGTCGGCCGCGGTCGCCACGGTGAACAGCCGGGCGCGGTCGGCGCGGGCGAGACCGGCCTCGGACAGGCGCACGTGCAGCGCCTCGGCGAGCAGCGGGTGCGGGCCGAGGACATCGGTCACCTCGGCGGCGCTGCGGCTGTCCATGACGGCCTGGCGGACCCGGCGCATGACCGAGGCCTCGGGACCGGCGAGCAGCGGCACGACGACGGCCGCGGGGCCGTCCTCGGTACGCTCGGCGGCCGCCCGGGCCAGCACGGACTCCAGAGTCGGGTACTCGCCGTCGTCGCCGTCCACCCAGCCGATGCGGGGGTCGAGGCCGGACAGCTCGGAACGGGCGATGCTGATGACTTCCTCCGCCAGACTCCGGGTCGCGGAGGACGGGGTGCCGGGCACGGCGAGGACGAGCGCGGGTGCGCCCTCGGGCGTGGTCAGCTGTTCCGGTCGCCGGTGCCGACCGGGCTGGCGCGGGCGAGGCATACGAACGGGCAGCCCGGATGCGGGGCCTTCGGCAGTGCTCATGGCGAGGCATGCTAGTGCCTCGGAGGGCTCTCATGTTCGGGAGGGTCCTACGCAGGGGGTACCTGTCCGGTTCCGTCCCGATACGGTGCCGGACAGGCCGGTCTGGCCTGTTTCCGGCACCGTATCGAACCGAAAAGAGGTAAAGCCTGTCCGGCTGTCCGGCTCAGCCGAAGCCGCGGGCGTCCTGCTTGAGAGCGGTGTCGACGGTGAGCGCGGAGGCCACCACCATGCTCAGCAGCGGGTCGGTCAGCGGGCGGTGGATCTGCAGCACGTAGTTGTCCGCCGTGGTGAACATGGTCTTGGCCAGGCCCTCCCACGTCTTGGTGATCCGGCCGACCTCGGTCTCGGTGTGGTCCACGATCGCGAAGTTCCAGGCCCGCCAGTTCTCGGCCTTGATGGCGCCGATCTTCTGGCCGTTGACCTCGAAGGAGAAGTTGATCTTCCCGATCGCGTTCTGCTGGATGATCTCGCCGAGCGTCACGCCGTCCGGACGCTGCACGATCACCTTGGACTTGATGAACTTCGCGGGCCGGGTCAGCAGCAACTGCGGCTGGCCGTAAGCGTCGCGCACTTCCAGCCGTACCGGCAGGTACTGGTCGATACTGGACACGAAGCGCAGCACCTTGCGGGCGGTGGACTGCCCGACCTGGACCACCGAGCCCAACTGGCGGCCGCTCTGGTCCATGACGCTGTACTCGTTGTTCAGCTCGATGAGCTTGGCCTTCTGGTTCACCACCAGGATCGGCTCGCTGAACATCGTGCCGCCGCCCGGGCCGGTCGGGGCGACGCCCGCCTGCTGCTGCACCTGCCGCTGCACGCGCGCCGGGTCCTGGCCGCCGTCGACCCCGAGCTCCCAGGGGTTGTCCTGCTGAGGCGGCTGGCCGTAGGGCTGCTGCGGGATCTGCTGCGGGGGTGCCTGCTTCTGGAACTGTCCCTGCGGGGGGACCGATGCCTGCGGCTGGCCTGGATTGGTGTGCTCGGTCCACTGGGAGCCGTCCCAGTAGCGGAGCAGGTTCGGAGTGCCGTGCGGGTCCGCGTACCAGCCCGCCGGGGTGTTCGAATGCGTGGTCACCCGGGCAGACTAACCGTTTCTCATACGGTCAGGGCAGCCGCCAGTCGACCGGCTGTGCTCCCTGCCGCGCCAGCAGGTCGTTGGCGCGGCTGAACGGCCGGGAGCCGAAGAAGCCGCGGTCCGCCGACATGGGGGAGGGGTGCGAGGACTCGATGGCGGGCAACTCGCCCAGCAGCGGCCGCAGATTGCGCGCGTCGCGGCCCCACAGGATCGACACCAGCGGCCTGCCGCGCCCGGCCAGCGCCCGTATCGCCTGCTCGGTGACCTCCTCCCAGCCCTTGCCGCGGTGCGCGGCGGGCTGGCGCGGAGCGGTGGTCAGCGCCCTGTTGAGCAGCAGCACGCCCTGCCGGGTCCACGGGGTGAGGTCGCCGTCGGACGGCCGGGGCAGACCGAGATCGCCGCCCAGCTCGCGGTAGATGTTCTCCAGGCTGCCCGGCAGCGGGCGCACCTCCGGCGCGACGGAGAAGCTCAGCCCCACCGCGTGCCCGGGGGTGGGATACGGATCCTGGCCGACGATGAGCACCCGCACCTCGTCGAACGGCTGCTGGAAGGCCCGCAGCACGTTGGCCCCCGAAGGGAGGTACGTACGCCCCGCGGCCACCTCCGCCCGCAGGAAGTCGCCCATCGCGGCGATCCGCTCCGCCACGGGCTCAAGGGCCTTCGCCCAGCCCGCCTCTACGATCTCGTTCAACGGTCGTGCTGCCACGGTCAGTCACTCTAGCGGCTCAACGAGTACTCAGATCACCGCCGCCCGTACGCACAGCACATCGGGCAGGTGCTCGGTCACCAGCTCCCAGCTGTCGCCCTCGTCCGCGCTCGCGTAGACCTCCCCGTTGCGGTTGCCGAAGTACACCCCGGCGGGGTCGGCGTCGTCGGTGCGCAGGGCGTCGCGCAGCACCACGCCGTAGTGGTCGCCGTCCGGCAGGCCGGTGTTGAGCGGCTGCCAGGAGGCTCCCGCGTCCTCGGTGCGGTAGACCCGGCAGCGGTAGCCCGGGGGATAGCGGTCGCTGCCGTCGCTGACCGGGAAGACATAGGCCACACCGCCGCGCCGGGGATGGGTCGTCACGGCGAAGCCGAAGTCGGCGGGCAGGCCCTTGCCGATCTCGGACCAGCTCGCTCCCGCGTCGTCGCTGCGATAGACCCCGCCGTGGTTCTGCAGGTACAGCCGGTCGGGGTCCACCGGATCCGGCGCGATCTTGTGCACGCACTGCCCGAACTCCGGGTACTGGTCGGGCAGGAACTCCGCCTTGAGCCCGGTGTTGGAACAGGCCCAGCTCGCGCCGCCGTCCTTGGACCGGTACACCCCGCCCGAGGACACCGCCACCGTCACCGCGTCCGCGTCCCGGGGGTCGGTGACCACGGTGTGCACGGCCTGGCCGCCGAAGCCCGCGCCCCACTGCTCGCGCTGCGGGTGCTCCCACAGGCTGCGTACGAACGCGAAGGTCTCCCCGCCGTCGTCGGAGCGGAACAGCGCGCCCGGCTCGGTGCCCGCCCACACCACCTCGGGCGCGCCGGGCCCGGCGGGCTGGAGCTGCCATACGCGCTCCAGCGACGTGCCGGTGTCCTCGGGGAAGCGCACCGCGGGCCGGGCCGGCTCGTGCCAGCTCGCCCCGAGGTCGTCGGAGCGGAACACCGACGGGCCCCAGTGCGAGCTGTCGGCGCCCGCCAGGATCCGGGGCGCGGCGCGGCGGGTGTCGATGCCCACCGAGTAGACCGCCTGCATCGGGAAGTGCGGCCCGGTGAGCTCCCAGCCCCCGCTGCCCTGGCCGCCCCGGCGTCCGAGGAACAGGCCCTTGCGTGTGCCGACCGCGAGCAGAACGTCGTTCATGGTGCGTCTCCTCCGCCAAGCGGAATCTGCGATGTGTCCGGTATCACAGAGTCTGCACCCTGCCACTGACAACAGCCCGCCCGCCGCGCGTTCAGCGCAGGTCGGCCTGCGCGGGGCTGTCGTCGAGGAAGCCGCCCGACTGGTGCTGCCACAGGTTCGCGTAGGTGCCGTCCGATCCGAGCAGTTCCTGGTGCGTGCCCTGCTCGACGATCCGTCCGCGGTCCAGGACGACGAGCTGGTCCATGCCGGCGACCGTGCTCAGCCGGTGCGCCACCACCAGGGCGGTGCGCCCTTCCATGAGCCGCCACAGCGCCTCCTGGACGAGAATCTCGCTCTCGGAGTCCAGGGCGCTGGTCGCCTCGTCGAGCAGCAGGATCGGCGCGTCACGCAGGATCGCCCTGGCCAGGGCGACCCGCTGGCGCTGTCCGCCGGACAGCTTGACGCCGCGCTCGCCCACCATGGTGTCGAAGCCGTCCGGCAGCGCGTCCGCGAACTCCGTGACGTGCGCGGCCTCGGCCGCGCGGCGGATCTCGGCGTCGGTGGCGTCCGGCCGGGCGAAGGCGATGTTGTCCCGCAGCGAGCGGTGGAACATCGCCGGGTCCTGCGGCACGTAGGCGATCAGGCTGCGCAGGTCGGCCTGGCGCAGCCGGCTGATGTCCTGGCCCCCGATCAGGATCCGGCCGGCGTTGATGTCCGTCATCCGCAGCAACAGCCTGGTGAGCGTGGTCTTCCCGCCGCCGGACCGGCCGACGAGACCGATCTTCGACCCGCTGGGCACAGCCAGGTCGAGCCCCTCGAAGAGCGGCTCGGCACCCGCGTGCGCGAAGGTCACATGCTCGAAGCGGACGTCGGCGGCCCGGGAGCGCAGCGGCTCCGGCGATGCCGGGTCGAGCACGGTCGGCGGCTTCAGCAGCAGTTCGGTGAACTGCGCCGCCTCGGTCATCGAGCTCTCCAGGCGGCGGTAGATCTGGTTGAACTCGAACATGATCCGCGTGGCGTTGGTGTAGTACGTGAAGGCGACCACGACCGCCTCGACGCCGTGTTCGCCCCCGCCGAGCGCGATCGCCAGCAGCAGGCCCAGCGCGTTGGTCAGTACGGACATCGGCGCGACCAGTGTGTCGATGCGCAGGTTGCCGTAGTCCCACGACCGCAGGCTGAGCCGCCGCGACTCCGCGACGCGCGTCCGGTGTTCGGCGGCCTCGCGTTTCTCGGCGGCGAACGCCTGCACCGTGTCCATGTTCATCAGGCTGTCGGCGACGTGCCCCGACACCCGGGCGATCGCCTCCTCCCGCTGGTCGACGAGTGCCTGGCGGCGACGGACCAGGGGTGCCACGCACAGCGCGGTGAGCGCGATCATCGCCAGCAGCCCGACGACGAGCAGCGGTTCGTAGCGCCACAGCACCACCGCGCCGAACAGCAGGGGCACGAGGCTGCCCACGACGCTGAACGTCAGCGTGTCGACGAACTCCTCGAAGCGGGAGGCGAAGCTCAGCACCCGCTTGGTCAGCGACCCGGCGAAGTTCTCGTGGAAGAACGCGGCGTCCTTGGCGAACAGCTCGTCCATGCCGATCACGTACAACTGCTCGATGCCCAGGGCGTCAAGGCGGTTCAGGAAGTGCAGGCCGATACGCCACAACGCCTCCGACAGCAGCAGGGCGCCGGCGAAGCCGAGGACGTACGGCAGCGTCGAGCCGAGGGCGATGCCGGTGTCGCCGGCGATGCGGCCGACGAGCTTGGCGACGATCAGCGGCGCGATGTAGTTGATGCCGATGTTGCCCAGCGCCGGCAGCAGCATCGCGGGCACCGTCAGCCGCCGGAGGCGGGCCAACTCCCGTCCGTAATAACGAAGTGCGAGGAGCACCGAGCCACCGCCCGGCCGAACCCTGCGCGATTGTGGCGTTCCCATCCCAACCCTCATGGTCGTGTGGCCCGATGTGCGAATACGGGCAGGCCAGGAGTCGAAGTGTTCCGCTACGGCGCTCGCGCAGTCCAAGCGTTTTTCTCGGCCAGTGGCCTGTCTACGCCCCGCTCTTCCCGGCGGCAGCCCTGCCCGGCAGGTGGTTGAACAGCAGGTTCAGCGCGATCGCGGTGACGCAGCCCGCGCTGATCCCGCTGTCCATCACCGTCCGGAACCACTCGGGGAACCCGGCGTAGATCAGCGGCATGCCCACCGGCAGCAGCCCGACCGCCAGCGAGACCGCGACCACCGTCAGGTTGTGGTTGTCGTCGAACCCGACCGTGGCCAGCGTGCGCACGCCGCTCGCGGCGACCGAGCCGAACATCACCAGGCCCGCGCCGCCCAGCACCGGGGGCGGTACGGCGGCGACCACCGCGCCCAGCTTCGGCAGCAGACCGAGCAGGACCAGGATGGCGCCGGCCGCCGCGACCACCCAGCGGCTGCGCACGCGCGTCATGCCGACCAGGCCGGCGTTCTGGGCGTAGGCGGTGTACGGGAAGGTGTTGAAGACGCCGCCCAGGACCGTCGACACGCCGTCCGCGCGCAGGCCGTCACCGAGCCGCCCGGGGCCGACGGCGCGGCCGGTCAGCTCGCCGACCGCGATGAGGACACCCGTCGTCTCGGTCATCGTCACCAGCGCCACCACCAGCATCGAAGCGACGGCGGACGCCTGGAAGGATGGGGTGCCGAAGTGGAAGGGCGTGCTGACGCCGACCCAGTCGGTCTCCCCGACCCCGTGGAAGTCGGTGAAGCCCAGGGGCACTGCCACGACGGTGCCGAGCACGATGGCGGCCAGCACGGCGATCCGGCTCAGGAAGGGCGGCGCGAAGCGCTGGATCAGCACCACCGCCACCAGCACCCCGGCCGCCAGCGCGAGATTTCTGGGCTCGCCGAGGTCCGCCGCCCCGCCGCCGCGCTTCGCCCCGTCGCCGCCCGCCGCCCAGTGGGCGGCCACCGGCAGCAGGCTCAGCCCGATGATCAGGATCACGGTGCCGGTCACCAGCGGCGGGAAGAACCTCAGCAGCCGCCCGAACACCGGCGCCAGCAGGACCATCGCCAGCCCCGCCATGATGACCGAGCCGTAGATCGCGGGCAGGCCGCCGTCCTGGCCGATCAGCACCATGGGCGGCACCGCCGCGAACGCACAGCCCTGCATGATCGGCAGCCGGGCGCCGAACCGCCACCACCCCACGCACTGCAGCAGCGTCGCGATCCCGCACACCAGCAGGTCGGCGGTGATCAGATACGCCAGCTCGGCGGGCCCGAGCCCCAGCGAGCCGCCGACGATCAGCGGCACCGCCACCGCGCCCGCGTACATCGCCAGCACATGCTGCAGGCCATAGGCCCCCAGCCGCCCGGCGGGCAGCACCTCATCGACCGGATCGACGAACGCTTCCCCGGTCACGCTCGCCCTGGGCACAGGCGCAACTCCTCGACACGACAGACACGACAGATGCTGGTCACGGCCCGGGACGGGCTGCCGTCAGCAGTCCTGCCCAGTCCGCGATCTTCACAGTCGTACGGTCCAGCGACCGGCCCAGTTCCGCCTCCGCCGCCTCGATCGCCTCCCAGCCCGACCACTCCACCGGCTCCGCGCCCAGCACGCGCAGCCCGTCCAGCGGATCCCCCGGCAGGTCACGGGCGCGCAGCAGCGCGGTGTCGGCGACGAGCGCGGCGGCGGTCTGCTTGGCGCACGGCCGGTTGGTGCCGATCACCCCGGTCGGGCCGCGCTTGATCCACCCGGCCACGTACTCGCCCGGCGACGGCCGCCCGTCCCGCAGCACCCGGCCCTCGTCATTGGGCACGATCCCGCGCCGGGCGTCGAAGGGCAGCCCCGGCAGCGGCACCCCGCGATAGCCGACGCTGCGCAGCACCAGCTGCGCCTCGATGTCCTCGAACCGGCCGGTGCCGGCGACCCCGCCCTGCCCGTCCGACTCCGTCCGCTCGAAGCGCACCGCGGTCACGCCCGGCCGCCCCGGCTCCCCGCCGCCCAGCACCTCCACCGGCCGCAGAAAGAATCGCAGGTGGATCCGGCGCTCCCGCCCCGACGTGCCGCGCTGCGCCCAGTCGCGCAGCACTGCCACATTGCGCCGCGCCACCGCCGGCA
>Ga0307517_10003774_pt1 | contig 23549 bp, 18 predicted proteins | sample 23_EM_MG_FD_194515 | JGI IMG/M metagenome (GOLD analysis project Ga0307517, IMG submission 194515) | Populus trichocarpa ectomycorrhiza microbial communities from riparian zone in the Pacific Northwest, United States - 23_EM | ecosystem: Host-associated > Plants > Roots > Unclassified | place...
GGGTTTACAATAGTTGATATAGGAACAATTCTCGGTCTGGCATACCTGATCCCGGAGGAGGACCGGCGATGGCTTGTAAATAGCCGGATTGATTTGAGAACATTTAATGAGGTTTATTAAGGAATCCGGATGAGAGAATCAGGATTCGGCGATGCGTGAGAATCAGGATTCGGCTATGCGTGAGAATCCTACATATTGATACTGTATAGAGTAGAAGATATATAAGCGACTTTCTTGAAACCTAGATCATTAGTTCGCCAGACCAGTGAGGCGTGAGACGTGAGACCCGGGAGGGACCAAAAAGGTGCTGCCGCCCCAGACACCAGGCGACGTCGGAGCAAGCAGCAAATTAGTTGTGATTACACGAGTGGGGATGAGGGGTGGGTCAGGCCGCGGAGAAGAGGTGATTAGGAGCTATCGCCACATCAGGAGAAAGAAGAGATGAGAGAAAGAGTCTGGGGTAGTCCAGATGTAGGGAGGGCGCCAGGTTGCGTCAGGACGCAAGGAACGTTGCCAGGTAGCATCTGGAAGCGTGGGATGTGGCGGGGCGTTGCAACGCAAGTCAGGAGGCACGGGACGCATGGGACGCAGGAGATGCGTCGCTTGCGTCAGGACGCAACGCCGACAGATCAGACGCAGGGTCCGTTTTTGCTGATGATTGTGATAGTCTCGACGGGTAAGCCCGAACATAGAACTATTGTGATGGTTCTATCCAACACGACAATCCACCCATCTTACGATCGGACGAGGTAGTATCCTTCGATGGGTCACTCAAAGACAAGCAAGCCAGTCCTGTACTATCTGAAGCAAGAGTATTCCCCGACCCCTTAGTACCAGAAAGCGAGACTTACTTACGCGGGAGATGACTGTCGTTGCCTGTTGCATACCTGTTCAACAATAGGATTGTTACATCTTGAACCGTTTCAGAATATTGTTTAGAGATATCCCTTGGGGGGTCTGAGACAGTAAAATTGGTTGCCAGCTGATCTATTTCTCATAGGTATAGCATTATTCCAAATGTAGGTAGGCTGCGATGATGGGTAACAATATCAGGAAGCATCAGTAGCAAGAACCTAAGCTCTTAAAGATACTGCAAATGGAAGATATGTCAAGCTTTACTACAACTCGAAAGCCTCTTTCCTCCCTTTCTATTAATTGTTCCCCAAAGGAAGATGTGGGAGCCAGGAAGAGATATAGAAAAAGTGTCTGGGGAAGCGAAGAGACTCGATCTCTGGCCAAACATGTGAGTAATCGGCAACCCCATCACTCACTACAGTCTCGCATAAATCACATTCAGCAGCCTCAAGGGCCATGGAAAGATGTGAAGGTCACCGAATTGGGGGTATTTGAACTGTTCTTGGATGAGGAGATTTTGGGCATGCTTGTGGAAAGAACAAATATGTATGCGGAGGAGAAGGGAGTAGGAAAAAAGGTGCCGGCAGGGGTTGCATTTGGCCGCCCATGGAAGAAGGTGACACCAGAGGAAATGAGAGTCTTTGTGGCTCTTGTGATCTATATGAGAGCGAATCGATATTGTGGTAGTAAAGGCTTTTGGAGAGACCAGGAGGAAAATCGTCAAGTGTTACGCTTGATGAATCTTAAATGCTTTAGCCAAATAAACCGATACTAGCCCATATCGGATTGGAAGCAACAGCTTTCCCGTTCCGAATGGTTCCAGAAGCTTGAACCAGTTAATAGTATGTTGCAGTCCTGCTGCCAGCAGTATTACCTTCCGGCCTCAAATGTAACGGTTGACGAAATGATTATCCTCAGGCTGTTTGGTGGGTGCAGCTACCATATATATCAGATGCCAAGCAAATCCATCACGGAGGGATACAACTTGAAGGTGTTCACTTTATGTGATTTGGGATATACCTATAGCTGGATCTTTGCCTCTCAGTCTAACTCGTTCAATGGGTTAATTCACCAGGAAGGCCTTACTCCTACCGGACCTACTGTTTTCCATCTTGCCTCTAGTTTACCATATTCATCTGGGCTTCACTTCATTATCTATATGGACAACTACTTTCCTTCACAACCGCTTCTGATCAAGTTAAGAGAACTGGGAATGGGGGCTTGGGGAACAGCAAGAGTAAATACATCAGCTTTCCCCCCTGAATCGCATGACGACACGAAAGGTATACCTTGGAATGAGGTATCTAGAGGCCCTGCTAATGCCATGGGCAAAGTACTTGCTGTCCAATGGCAGGACAATAGTGCGGTTCATTTTCTAACCACCATTCATTCACTTGAGGAGCGTATTATCTCAGAGTGCAAAAAACCCCGCATTTCTAGTAGTAATGGTCCTGCGATCTGCCACACCTTTGGCCCCCAAGAGCGTTTGAATATCCCTATCCCTGTCATTACCAATGACTACAACCGTTATAAAGTTGGTGTTGATGTAGCAGACCAGTACCGGAGCTACTATTTCACTCAGCTGAAATGTCTTCACAATTGGCCACCCATTTTCTTTTGGCTTCTCAACACTACCATTATCAATTCCTACCTTATACTCTGCCACCTAGCCAGCGATTCTCCTTACCCAGGTTCATCTCGCTCCTTCTGTCTCACTTTGGCTAAGTCTATTCTGTCCCGCTATGGCCAAAAGCACTCTCGGCCTCGTAAGTCTTACTATACACGAAAAACAACAAACCTCCGCTACAGCAAGCCGCAAAATATCACCAGTCTACCTCCACCTACCGGCTCTAAAAAGGATCACATCTTCATCCCATGGGTGCATCAGCAAAAAGGTGGCCTGCGTCGGATACATGAGTGTTGCGTCCTGACTCTTCTAGCCTGGACTCTGCGTCCTGTGCGTCTTGTGCGTCCTGTGCGTCCTGTACCCATGCGCCCCAGCTGGTTGCGTCTGATGCGTCCGGAGACCCTTGCCTACACTTGGTTCCGTCCGGATACATGGCACTAAGCAACCCTGCCTCCCATGCATCCTGACTTAAACCTCAACACCATCGCACATCAGGATTCACCACTACCCCTGATTCTCCTTCAGCCTTCTTTGTTTTCTAGCCCGGATGTGAGTAAGGAGTATTTCTTGGCAAAGAAAATAGTGTTAGTGCTGGCGCCTGGTGAGAAAGCCATCATACCCTTAATCTTAAATTTGCGCTAAAGACCCCCGGGCCATGTCACACTCACACTCAGAGTTCTATTTTCAGAACATCATCTTTGAATGAGCGAAAATGCCAGCTCACTCCAGTCTGCAAGCGAGTGATAGCCATAACTCTCTCAAGTCTAGCATACTGCCTGGTGGGTTCTCGGCACTTAGCCTCAAACCGGACGCCATGCGACACACTCTTTTCATCACAAAACTCAATATCCACACTCCCAGGCCACAGCTGCAACCCTCCACCACAGCCAGACAATCAATCCTGAATCCGACACCTGGATGTTCCTGGGCTCGATGCCAGCTATCCAGTGGTATAAAGGGCGTCTCTGTGGCATCAAAACTCAGGAAATCGCTCACCCTTTTGAGAGTTGTCTTTATAGATACGATACCCTGGCGATCCCAGAACTCAATGGCAGATTCCTCCACAACCACTGCTCCGATCCTGAATCTGATTGCGGGAGATTGTCGGGCTCGACGCCAGCTACGGAGTGGTATAAAGAACGTCTCTGTGGCATCGAAACTCAGGAAATCGCTGACCTTTGTGACAGTTGTCTTTATAGATACCCTGGCGATCCCAGAACTCGATGGCAGATTACTCCACAACCACTGCTCCGATCCTGAATCTGATTGCGGGAGATTGTTGGGCTCGGCGCCAGCTACGCAATGGTATAAGGTACTTCCCTGTCGCATCAAAGCTCAGGAAATCGCTGTCTTCTGTGGAGGGTGTATTAGGTATCACTGGCGATAATTTACTCGATGGCAGATTACTCCACAACCGCTGGACGGATTTTGATTCTGTTTGCGGGAGGTTGTTGGTCTTGACACCAGCCTTCCAACGGTATAAGGTACCTCTCTGTCACATTAAAACCTAGGAAATCGCCCTCTTCTGTGGAGAGGATCTTTATAGTAGCCCTGGCGATATTTTACTCGATGGCAGATTACTCCACGACCACGGGACGGATTTTGATGCTCTTTGCGGGAGATTGTTGGGCCTGACGCCAGCCTTCCAACGGTATAAGGTACGTCTCTGTCGCATCTGAACTCATGAACTCGCTGTCTTCTGTGGAGGGGGTATTAGGTATCAAGTTGGCAATATTTTACTCAATGGCGGATTACTCCACGACCGCACCACCGATTCTGATGCTCTTTGCGGGAGGTTGTTGGCCATGGCACAGGCTTCACAACGATATAAGATACTTCCCCCAGCGATGTTTACTCATGAAGTTACATGACTGAATGGTGTGCTGGCGATCCCAGAGCTCGATGGCAGATTCCTCCACAACCAGGTGTCCGATTCTGGATCCGATTGCGGGAGGTTGTTAGGCTTGACGCCAGCTACGCGCCGGTATAAGGTACGTCTCTGTCGCATTAAAACTCATGAATCCGCCAACCCATCTCAGAGTGGGCTTTCTATAGGTCCCAGAACTCAATGGCAGATACCTCCACAACCACTTTGCCGATCCTAGATCTGATTGAGGGAGGTTGTTGGGCCTGACGCCAGCTACGCGGCGGTATAAGGTACGTCTCTGTCGCATCAAAACTCATGAATCCGCCAACCCATCAGAGAGTTGTTTTTCTACAGGTCTCTGAACTCGATGGCAGATTCCTCCACAACCACTGGGCCGATTCTGGATCCGATTGCGGGGGATTGTTGGGCTCGACGCCAGCTACGCGGCGGTATAAGGTACGTCTCTGTCGCATCAAAGCTCATGAATCCGCCAACCCATCTGAGAGTGGGCTTTCTACAGATCTCTGAACTCGATCGCAGATTCCTCCACAACCACTGGGCCGATTCTGGATCTGATTGCGGGGGATTGTTGGGCTCGACGCCAGTTACATGATGGTATAAGGTCCTTCCCCCCGCGACTTTTATTCATGAAGTTACAGTGCTAAATGGTTGACTAGCAATCCCAGATCTCGATGGCTGATTCCTCCATAACCGCTGGGCCGATTCTGGATCTGATTGCAGGGGATTGTTGGGCTCGACGCCAGCTACGCGGAGGTATAGAGTACGTCTCTGTCGCATCAGAACTCATGAATCCGCCAACTCTTCTGAGAGTGGTCTTTCTACAGGTGCCTGAACTCGATGGCGGATACCTTCACGACTGCTGGGCCGATTCCAGATCTGATTCAAGTTGCAGGGGATTGTTGGGCTCGACGCCAGCTACCCTGTGGTATAGGATACATCCTGAGGCGTCAATTTCCCATTGAGCTACACGGTTCCGGGTAGAGGATGAAGGTGTCAGAAGACTTCTTATGACATAGTGTTTCTTTGTGAAATGACCTGTATATTAGAACAATAGAAGACTACTAGTAGTAAATTTAACGGTTTGACGGTATGAAATGTATTGTGACCCAGGTCAGAAAAAAGTAAAGGGGGGACCCTTCGCTTATCTCTGGAAGATGTAGTCTGGCGTCATGTAGCGTCCTGAGTATTAGGTGCTGCGTCTGGTGCGTCCTGAGTATTAGGTGCTGCGTCAGGTTGCGTCAGGTTGCGTCAGATGCATGGTGTGGTAGGATGGTTGCGTCCTGGTTCGCGATTTGCGTTCCAGCGTCTGGTGTGTCAGATGCACAGAGCGCACAGAACGCAAGGTATTATTTTTGCTGATGTGGGTCTCGGGTTGGGTGTGCGAAGTGTCGCTTTATCTTACAGGGTATGAGACAGAAGGGAGTACGGGCACGGATTTCGCGTTTTGGCTGTATGGGACCTGGATGTGGGTTTTCTCTTTATCTGACTTGTTTTGAGAATAGACACAAGAAGCCTTAATTCCTAGTGGATAGAATTCATGTAAACGATACAATTCATACTACTGATCGCGACCGTGATCATTTGATATCACTTGGCAGTTTTGTAAGTGCCAAGTGCACGAATCTGACATCATGCAGCTGGCAACAAATTTTACTCTCTCAGACCCCCCAAGGGATACTACTCTCTTAGTTGATATTTTGGTAATACTTAATTTTAATATATTTGGAAACACTTTTATACTATATATTATACTTTAACAATACTGACATATCAAAAATTACTCTCACTGGAACTTATGGGTATTCTATGATATTAAGATTACTATTATTTACCTATAAATCACTTACCATATTCAAAATATACTTCTAGGTATGATACCCGGGCATTGCAACAATATCCAATCACTACTCTAAGCTCTTGGCCCTTATCGTAGAGTGGAAAAATTCTCATAGCCCCTACCCAGAGACGTTAGACGATTGCCTACACTATAGTTTGATTTTAGTAATTTTGTATTGCTTTCAGATGAGCTAGGAGTTTTTAAAATCAGCCAGTTTTGGTGTAAAATGTAAGGTATCATAGGAGGAGGGTCAAGAATTCCGTCACTAAGATTATTCTTTGCTGCCAAGGTTTGCCAAGGTATCTTGCCAAACCCCCGCTGATACCCCTGTTCAAAATCTGACCATCATGAACATTAGGGCTAGGATTCATACGTGCGGCACTATCTGCTCTACTCTCAAGTATCGAATTGGAGTATCATACCATGGAGCACGTGAGAACTTCACGGTCCACTAGGAAACCACCCAATCAATACACCACACAGAGAGGTCACTGACCGCGCTCCCGAGCCGGAACCTAGGTGCAACCCCCACTGCCCCACCAGTCCATGAATTTTACCTGCGATACCCACATTCCTCCCTGCGCTACAAGCCAGCAAAGACCAAACTGCGAGAGAGTTCACCGCCCCCTATAAAACCACGGATGGACTCCATATCCTTCCGCACAGCCTACTCCTCCGGCGTCGGCACCTACTACACTCAAAACGCCAGCACCTACCGGAACCCGCACGAGTCTGGCGTCGCAAAGTCCCTCCGCGCAATCCTCGAAGTCCTAATCCCGCCAAACCACCCTCCCCCGGTCCGGATATTCGATCTGTCCTCAGGGTCCGGCGAAGCCACCCTTGCAGCTATCCGCTTTCTACAAACCCACCGCCCGACACTTGCATCCTCAGCTATAATAAACGCTTGCGATCCCTACACGCACGAGCTATATACTACTCGCACGGGGTTGCCGTGCGGAAAGGAGAGCTTTAAGGATATATTACTGGAGGGCGAGTTGAAGGGGGGCAGGTATGACATTGTGATATGCTCGTTTGCGCTGCATTTGTGCTCCAAGGGGGAGATATGGGGACTGCTGTACGCCCTAAGTTTGTGTTCGAGGTGGTTTGTTGTACTCGCGCCGGGGAAGGGGCCGGAAGTAGGGGCTGATACGGGGTGGGAGAGGAAGGGGAAAGAGATCATAGTTGAGAGAGTTAGGGGGAGGGTTTATCGGAGTTTGAATTTTTCGGATGGCAGAGGAGAAGTGGGCAAGAGGGGAGTGGAGGAGGAGTTGAGTGTTGCTGAGCATAAGGAGGATGAGGAGACGAATAATGAGCAGGGGGCAGAAGGCACTATAGAGCCTGATGAGGGCGCGTAGTTGGTAAAAGGCGGCTATTGATGCTCTCGCGCTCTTATCTGCTCTATGGCAATAATGCGGAATAGCTTGTAATATAATTCCACTACAGACTAAGCATCGAATAACAGAAATCCATATAACAAAGCCATAGCTTCCCCCACGGAGACAGCCCTCTCAAATTTCCCCAACACTCGAATCCTTAATAATAATCCCCTTGAAATACTTAACCGTCCTCTCCAACGCAACCTCGACCGGCAACCTCTCCACGGAGCTTGCCCCAAAGAACCCGTGCACACCCGTAGTCTTACCAAGCACGTAGTCCGCATCATCCACCTCTGCAATCGGCCCTCCATGACACAACACTAACACATCACTCCTCACGGCCACCGCGGCATTCCGAATTGTCTGAATCTTGGCCACACATTCATCCAGACCCAGCGCAGTCCCAGCACCGATACTCCCCTTCGTCGTAAGTCCCATATGTGCTACAACAACGTCTGCGCCCACCTGCGCCATGTCCGCCGCCTGCTCTGGCGTGAATACGTATGGACACGTAAGCATATCCATTTCGTGAGCTATGCGAATCATCTCCACCTCCAGGCCGAACCCCATTCCCGTCTCCTCCAGGTTCTGCCGAAAAACACCGTCTATGAGACCCACCGTAGGGAAGTTCTGCACGCCGATGAAGCCGAGGCCACGCAGCTCTGCGAGAAAGCGGGGCATGCTGCGGAATGGATCGGTGCCGCAGACGCCGGCCAGGACGGGTGTGTGTTTCACGATTGGGATGACTTCTTTCGCCTACGATTGCCTTCAGTATTCGGTTGGGGAGCGAGAGAATGGTAGGATAACCATATCGCAGACAATGGCGTTAGCATCGCCGTAGGGTAATAGACCCGCTAGCGACCCTCTCCCGGCCATTCTGTACCGGCCGGAATTGTAGATGATTATCATATCGGCTCCTCCGGCTTCTATGAATTTGGCGGTGAGGCCGATGCCTATGATCATACCGCTCTCAATCAGCGAGTTTCCTCAGCTAAGGGAGAAGTTAAAAACTACCGGCGCCAGCGCCAATGATTGCTCCGCCGGAGGCGAGCGTATCGCGCAGACGCTGGAGGGCTTCAGCGCGGGTTGCGGGCGGTCGCTGCATTTTTGTTGTTGCCTGACTTGTGCTTTGGGTTTGAGGTTGTGCTCTCTGGAGGGTTTTTTCCCCCAATGACGGTGCTTGCTCGGTCGCGCTCGATGAGGTCACGGCTTTTAGGGAGTGTGAGACTTTAGTTGTCTGGGGCACGTGCTGGATGTCGTCATCTAGCCTGTTACAGGTTGTATCAAAGAGATTTCTAGACTATGGCACCTCTGGGGAGTTATGTATCTAAAGGACCTGTTTACCCCGTCTAGGAACTCAAGCAAGTCGCTTCTACTATGTCACCACACCTCTATCTCCTACCTCTTACCTACCCCTTTTTAAGGTTGCCCGAACATTGTGAGGGTGAGTGAGAGATTGTGATTTAGATCACGTGGTGTATCCGGCGAAGGCAATAGGATTAGCATCGTAGGTGGGAGACTGCTACCACGCTATGAATGAGGCGCCCCTAGATTTCCTCTACATAAGCTCCTAGTTTGCAACTTGTTAGCCTTAAAGTGCGACCATAGCGGCAAAGTTAGAGGGGATAATTGAGTCTGAGTCGCTTGTAACAGGATTGTGATCTAAGAGGACAATATTGGAGACTTGGCGGTTTAATTTTGTTAGACGTTACCTATGATTCCAGTGCATAATAGCATTGTTTTGATTGGTTACTGCCCCCCGTGAACGTCCCCAATATACTAATGATAGTGAGCAAAGTAGCAATGTCTAAGCACTTTGTACCACAACGATCCCAAAGGGGGGCCTGAGGCAGCTTTCCTCCCCCCAAGTGATCTCAAAATATTTTTGAGAAAGGAAGGCGAGAAGTTTTCGATTTCTGTCCCTGATGGGTATGGGAAGGCTGGGTATCGGGGTGTTGTGGGGCTGGCATGTTCCTGGTGTAGATGTTTGAGGGGCTAAAAGAGAATAGAGGTTCCTTTACTAATCAGTGCCCCAGAGTATTAACGGTGGATGGTGCGCGGATATAAAACATACTCTAGAACATTGGCGACGACATGGTAATCCTAGTGGTAGAACGTTGTAGTATTAAAAGAGTTGGGGGGCCGCAAATATAGGGGAACACAGGAGCGTGAATGTGTGCTGGTGACCGAGGTCGCTGGGGCACGAATCGATGTAGAGGGCTAGACTTGCAGAAGCTTTTTTGATTTAAGTAGCCGTCAGCTAGCAACCATTAACGAAGAACACACTCCTCTACATTTCCGACAATCACGATAACTGAGCACTTCATTCGCCTCCATCAAGTAGAGAGCTCTGACGTCATTGAGGCAATGGTTGAACATCCTCGGGGATGTAAGTGTCAGGAGGGAAGGTCCTATGAAACGAAACGGGGGTGTTGTTTTCATGCTCCCCATGATATGGTGAATCCCGGAGGATATTCTCCGCACTCACTTTGTCTTCTGTTGACAGTTATATAAAGGGGCTCTTGTAGCGAAGAGATGATGGGCTTCAGATAGGGTATATTTTGGTACATCTAATCCTACATTTTTTCAATTATATTCCCCATCAAAGAACGAAACAAGTATCAAACAATCACAAAAATCGCCTTTCCATCCTCCGTCTCCTCTACACCTCCAGTGATTGTACCCTGGGCATAAATGACTCATATGGGGGATTTAAGGTATCCCCTGACAAAATCCGCCTTCCAATCCACCGTATAAACAGACGTGTGGTGCCCAAGAAGGTAATATTGGTGACTTGAAGTCTGTATTTCAAGTCTCCGTTAAAGAACTAAAAAAATGAAGATCTCCTCTTGATATAGAAACGAATATCCTAATCTTGTCTAGCTTGAAATAAACAATATACTCATTCTACGCCAAAACGAAATATTTGACAGGCAAAGAAAACTAATTAATGGAGTCTAATCCTTCTTGCTATTAATCATAAGCTTCATCAACTTTTTCTATCATTAGAGCTATTGAGTTTCTGGCCATTAGTAACTCTAACACGAAATTAATTAAAGACAACAGACCAAACAGTGGCCCTTCAGTGCACCTTGCAGATATCGGCGGATAACCAAGGCCCATTGCCGCTGACTTTCGGTGCTGGCTCTGATAGGAGAAGGCAGCACAGCCCCGCTCGGGCTGCGGTGATGCTGGCGCCGACTTGGGGGGAAACTATCGTCATGGAAGAAATCCATCCTTATCAATCACTCAAAACTCTGTGGGATAAGGAGGGGAAATAATCAGCGATAGGCATAGAGTAGGGCGTCGTCTAATGCAAATCCTAGGCTGAATTGCACTATGGTAGCGAAGTATAAAAACCCTAAAGGGTGAAATAAAATAAAAATAGCTGGCGATTAGGGGCTTGGGAAAAGGAGAAGATACTATAACATTTTTATTTATTTCCGAAGACCGCTCACCATCCCCAGCTCCGTCCTAGATCGCAAGGCAACAGTTATTTGTTCACTGGGAGAAATTGCGAATCCTGGGGGGGATCGGAAGCCTAAAGTACAGTCAAACAGCTTCCGACAGCATCATGTTGACTTCCCTAGAGAAACCAGGTCTAGAGCAGCTTTGGCAGTCCAAAAATTACCTAGGGAGAGCTCTAATCTTTCTTTCCTTCTCTCTTCCCTATTGAAACGTTCAGGGATATCAAAAGACTCTTCTCCCCCATGACCTCTCCAGGATTGTGGATATCTTCTCAAATCACGGCACCAACCCCCATTCAACACCTCATAATAGCCAAATACCACTTGTAGGGATAATAGATAATAGGTTAGACACACTAATAAGATGTAACCGAAAAAAACGGCCCCCCCCCAACCAAAACCCCAACTTTCCACCCCAGACAGCGGTCTTCAGGCACCAAGGTCAGAACTTGAAAATGGTAGCTAATAGCGGCCAGATTCTGCTAGCGCACACCTTACCACACCCCCTAGGGCGCGGAGTTGCTCCCGCTCAAGCATCACCACCAGTACGAGGATTAGGTTTCTACCAAGGTCCTGTTGATAAAGGATAACTCCCGATAATAAGACAGGGCCTTAAAGAATACTCCCCCGGAATATTCCGCCTTGCAAATATTTGACATACGCTAGGAAACAAACTTCGGTGGCCTGGTTGAGGGATGCCTAGAGAGTCACTATCATGGTATGACAAATGATGCCATGGAAAGGATAATAAAGATACACGGCCCCGAGTTCCACTCCTATTTTGCATACCTCATGATTAGGTATGCTCTGTGGATGGTGGGGAAGTCAGAACTGTTTTGGCGAGAAGCAGGCGATATGGGATCCCGATGCCATAGAGAGAAAAGGCAAGACCGCTGATCCCTTGTTTTTCTGGAAGGGAAGACGCTCAAGTGCTCATAGATCGTAGCAAAACTCCCCCTTGGAATTAGGTAGACTTTCAAGGAATACCCTGGCAGGGAAACTAGAAGGGAGCTACTTTACCAGTAGCCATGGATTGGGAAACGTGAAGGAAGTTTCGAAGAGAATCGCTAGAAGTCTGGAACCGTCTAGAATTAACTAGAGGGAAGCTCGATGTGTTCGATGCACTCGTACTATGGTATGTTATACCCCCTCTAATCCGACTTTTGCCAGTTGGGGAAAACGGGTACCGCAAACCCCTTTTCTTTCTTTCTTTCTTTTTTTTGAAGAAGAAAAAGAAAAAGAAAAAGAATGAAAGCGCCCCCGCGCAAGCACTGGTTACTTGGCCAAGAACTTCGGGCCCCTTTATCCCTATAAGTAGGATTTAAAAGGGCTTTATATCACCCCCAAATTCCCAACGGATATCTCGGAATAGCCTTAGGGATCTCTAAAAGTCATGGCCAAAAAACTTCTGGCCCTAATTTAAACATATAGGCCACAGACTAGCCTAAATGAACAACTCATACTCCACTACTCCACTCCCCGACATTAAAATCCCAAGAGAATACAAGAGTCAAAAATTCACTTTTTCCCCCGCTCGGCCGATCAAGCCACCAAGGCTCCCAACGCGCACACAACCCGAAAGCTTCAACAACAAGAAAATCTGAAGAAGAAAAGAAGCCAGCCCAGAGACGTCACCCACTAGATCGAGCAAGCCCCAAAAGCTGAGCTTTTGCGGAGAAATACAACATCTCAGCCTCGCCAGAGCCCATCACCCGCAGGAGGATTCGGCAGCCACTAGGCCTGTTCTGGAAGAAACCGTGGGTCATATGGGCAAGTAATGGCAACACGTAAGGTAAAAAGTAGAAAAGTAATCTATCGCGTTCTGGGTGGGCTAAGGTAATTGGCTACTTGGGACACCACGAATGGTCACTCGACGGTTGAAGTGTCAAATGAAGATCCGAAAACCCCGAGGGAAAGGCTAGCAACGAGGAAGACCCGCCTGCCGAAAGAGAAAAGCTTATTTAGGCGAATGAATAAGTCCAATTGGTCTCGTCGGACCAATCTTCCATTCGTTAACGGGAATACTATCACTCGTTCTCAGCAGATGAGACACAGCTGCAACCAAAGGTGCTCGAGTAACCAATAGCGGCAATAAGGCCGACGATTCAGCAAGTAGTGCCGGCAAGCTCCGCTTCCCACCTACACTGGAACAAAAGCAAGGCCGGTAGTCTGTGGTACAGCATCGGGCAGTGCAAAGTGGACCACTCCGGCAGTGCGGCCTATCGTTCGCGCAACAGGCGAGATATCAAAAAAGCGAGCGAATATCACCTTAGGTGCTGTCCGCAATCGAATCCAGCTGGATTGAACCCATTTAACAACTTCCTTGCCCACAAATCCTTTCGATCAAGATAACTTATTCTCGCCCTTAGTGTGGTATTGCCGTAGCTAAATATCTATTCACGAGAGGATCGCTGAATCACCACCACCATCACCATCACCAAAAATCACTCAGGCATAATGACCCGTGAGAATCCGTTCACTTGGCAGGAATGGATTTGGGTGCGATTGCTCCCGCTGGCTATGCTGCTGCTCCTCGCATCTTCCTTGGTCTTTGGAATGGCCGTTGCGGAAACAAGCCTTACAACAAACGGAATTGCGTACTTATACCTCTCCTTCCTTATTCCTCCCTAACTCATCCTCTCCTCTAACTAAATAGCCACTCTCCACAGGATATCAATCCTCACAGCAGCACTCCTAACGATATTCTACGGAATATTCAACATATTCTCCTGCCTTATCCCCTCTCTCAAACTCCGCCACTCTACATCCCTCTGCGTGGTCCATTCCGTCCCTATAGCAATATGGGTCTTCCTCACAATGTTCGAGCTCACCGAGGTCAAAGATGTGAGGAGCAAGGCTAACTCCTACAACTCTTCGTACTGGGGCAAAGGCTCAGGGCTTTCACACGGGTGTAGTTGGGCCGACTCAGGGCGGTATAAGGATGAAAGTTCGTATAATAGGACCTGTAGTTTGTTGAAGGCGAGATTTGCGATATCGTGGGTTGTCTTGTAGGTTCTTTCTCTCCTTTGGCCCTTACCCCCTCTCACTTTGTGGATACTCTTGAGGAGAAGATCAATGACTGGACGGGGGGGTCGCGATTTTCTAGGATTCTACTCTCTACCATATTTTTCAGTTTTGTGTTCGGGCCGAGGAAGATTTCAGACCGGGAGAAGGAAGAAAAACTTCGGCAAGCTAGGAGGGATAAAGGAAAGGGTGTGGAGGCTAGAGCGACAGAGCGGGTCATAGAGGGGGAATAGCATAACATCAGTTTTGGGGATTTAGTGGCATGAGTAGGAGGGAGGTGTTCGTTCCGCCCCATCTCCTCTTTTGACCTTATTTAAGGCCTTATGGGGAGCCGGATTATGTCTAAGGATTAGTTATGATTTTATGATGTCATAATATTATGAGAACTAAAACACACGCTCTAGATTAGTAATATTCAATCGACCAAACATACAAGGACTACCCAGGGAGATGTTTCTGCACAAGACAGGGATTATTTAGCAAGTTAACTGCCCTTCTCTTGTACGAAAACACCCCCTCTGGCACTCTCACTCGAGTACCTGTGTCTCCTCTCTGAGAACAAACCCCCTTTCTGGAATAGCCACCATACTACAGGCTATGGAGAGGGCAAATTGGTGCTAATTCATAGCTTAGAGATAAGAGTAAGGCCAGCCGACCAACGCCCAAGCGAACAGAAAAATGTCCCAGTGAAGTATCGAGTGCCAGGGTCCTTAATACGGTACTACAAGTGGTTCATACCCGAGTATGACGATATATCCACGTGTTTAAGGAGATACACAACATATGATACTTGTACTACAGACTACAGTTCATCACCAATACTTGCCAGTGTGATCAACCCCCTTTCGGACGCTCTCTAGGATGTTCCATGGCTTTTTTAAGCAAGATTTGTTCGTGGAGTATATGAGAATCCCGGCAAGCACCCTAAGGTATGGCCCAAAAAAACCCCAACACAAAAGGAACTTAATATACCCCTTTTCAAAACAACCAAACTATGACAAGTGTTATAAAGTCATAAATCATGGGTTGTCAGAGTAAGGCCATCCTATGATTCCGAATTAGATCCGTCTGCAAAAAAAGCCTCTCAAAAAGGAAAATTCATCATTTGTTTAGTCTAAAGAAACTTTCCTCGCATTGTCGCTCCCCACGGAGCCGGATCCACACCTGTGTCAACAACTTGAGCTCCTCTCCCTCGAGAGATTTTCTAGTAGGAAGGAGGAAACTTATCTCAGAGCTAATCTGTATCTTGCAATTTCATGCATGAATATTTATTTAACATCCACATTGTTTATTAACCAAGATCTATGGCATCACCGCTATAGACGTTCGCGAAAATCTTGTGATGGCCTACCTGTAGTGGGCGAACATTACCCACAGACTTGACCACACCCCGAGTGAGCAAAGGTGGACGAACCATAGCCGAAAACATAAAAGATATTCAACGCGCTTAATAATTTGAGAACCCCCCTACTAAAGACAAACCTACCGACAGCATAAGTAGTAAGACCTGATGTTCTAGCGCAGGTAAATTGTACTCATCACACCCGACCCTTGACGGCGATCTACAATACAAGTACTCGAGTGTATGGAAAGCCCCAGTCAGCCCGTGATAAGCCACTCTACGATATAGGACACACCTCTACCCGAAGCGTATCGCGACAAAGTGCTCGGAGCACAAATATTTCCCCACACGGTAGCCACAATGAAGCACTTTTGTCGAGGCGCAGATTTGGTTACACACACCCCCCCCCGCCATTGTCCAGTGAGCACTAAGCCTCAGCCTTGGAAAGGTCTCCCAGTCCCCTCACCTGCACTCCTGCAAAAACCCATGATAATAGGCCCGGGTCCCTCAAAACAACTGTACGTACGAGACAATGAATGGCAAGCTAGAGCCTTTGCAGCATCGCCTTGAGCATGCTGGTAGTTCAGGTATTTCGGGGGACACCCTGTATGTAGGGCCCAAAACGTGCTCTCACATCACGGAAGCTAACAATTCAATCAGATCGAAAGGGAAAAAACAGGTTCATTTAATCGGTAATAGGACCGGAAACAACGACGCTAATAACAAGATTAATAACAACAATCACAATGTCAATCACAACACCTATCGTGTCACCAATTCCTACGGCAGTACCACTATTATTAACATTGGTCCTGGGGCTTCGATACCACCACTGCCCACAACACATCGAATCTTACGAACCTCTACCAAACCACTCAATGCCAGGCAGGGGCGGAGAGAAATGCCAGCCTTGCATTACGCTGCTGAGACGGGAAACGAAGAGGAGGTGTATCGTATACTTAAGGGCTGGAGTGTTGAAAGCGTAACGAGCAAGCATATGCGGGACGTTGCGGAGAATGATAAGTTGCGCGGGATGAATCCCCTGCATTATGCGGCAAAACGTGGAAACAAGGAAATAGTCCGATTGATACTATCATATCAGAAAGCACGTTTCGAATTCTATTCCAGAACCGGACAAAAGGGAAAGCGACCACCAAAAAATGTTCCCGAGGCCACGCCTCCGACAAAACTGGAGGACGCAGTCAAGCCACTCCTGGCTAGCAAGAGCAAGGATCACGGAATGGATGCCCTTCACTATGCAGCTGCAAGTGGGCACTACGGTGTAGCGGAGATTCTGCTTGAGGTTGGAGCAGACATTAAGGCGGAGTGTAGTTGGGCGGGCAAGAACTCTATGCATTATGCAGCCGCGCTCGGACACGTTAGCATACTTTCTCTACTCAAGTCCCATCTCGACAGCCAAAAGAGCACCACAGATAAGCCTAACACCTCACAGAGGAACGAGGGGAAAAGACAAGAGCTGGCGCAAACTACACATGGGATAACGTCCCCCTCACCGCCACTTGAAAAAAACGCAGCGAATAGTATGCCTGACGCTCAACAAAACGGCTGGAAGATTGTTCAACGGAGGAGGAGCAGTAGAGGACAGCGCTCGAAGCCCAACAACCTAGAGGACAAACCCGAGCGGAAAACTACCTTGAAAGATATGCTAGAAACCAAGAGCAAGAAGGACGGTATGACACCGCTGCATTTCGCGGCTGGAAAGGGGAAAAATTCAGCTACAAAGTTTCTCATCGAATGTGGGGCCAGCATAGGGGCCAGGTGCTCCTGGGGTGAGATGGAGCCAATCCACTATGCGGCGAGGCATGGACGTCTTACCACAATACGGTTACTATATCATCATAATTCCGACATCAACGCTATCAGTGGAAGGAAGGGAATGGCTCCTCTACACTACGCCGCTCAGATGGGGCACCAAGCTGTGGTGAAATTCCTTTGCGAAAATAACGCGGATTCCACAGCCACGTGCCGACGGTTGAAAATGACCCCACTCCATTATGCCACTAGGCATGGACATGAGGTAGTAGTGAGGATGCTAGTGCTTTACCACCAGCCCAGTACCCCACTAAAGGATAATCGCGAACGAACCGCCGCCCAGTACGCAGATGAGAAGGGGAGCGAGAGCATGAGGCACTTCCTCAGCCACTATTATAGCGGGTAGTAAGAACCTGATGCCGATTACAAACCTGAGCAGCCTCTCCAAGACCTATCATTACCCCGCCGCCATTGCCACCAGTAACTCAGCCAGTGTTTAGGAATCATTCATCGAGTGTCCATACCAATAACCCCAGTAGAGGATTGGGCCAAGGGGAGAGGGAGCGAGGGCGCTCTATTCCTGAAGCAAGCCCCACCATAAGCAACACGGGCAAAGGTTTGCAGACGATATATAGAGATACAGTGAGACGCTGCGGTAACCTGCGGTAACCTGCTGTACCAGACCTCACCAACCTGGCTATTACTCCGCATTTCTCCCCAAGACCCTCCCCCGCGAACCCTGCCGAGATGTTTCCCTGCATATGATACCAACATTTGTGGGCCCACTGAAATCCAACACCAGGAATCACACCCCTATCGGCGAAGTTCCCGGCAAATCCTTTGGCAGGTCAAACTAGAAGGAGCCGAATAGATGGTATGCTCAGACGCGACACTTTCGCCCCTCACACCAGGTGAATATCAGGTCGGTTCCATTTTTTTCTCTCATTCTACTTTTCCTTCTATGGATACACAATCAACCAAGCTAGATTTCTATAAACCACTTGTCATGTACAGCGGATGCCCCAGATCCGGGGGATGTTAGTGATATAAGGAGCACATCGGAGAAGGTATCATTCCTAAACTAGATTCCAGCCCCAGCATATATATAAAACCTCTCATCAGTTTGGTCTATATATTCGTTCTGATAGATTACTTTCATCATATTTTTTTGTTTATAATTTCTTTCCGACTCGTGTTCATACTGCACACCTCCTTCATTCCCTCCAAAGATTAATAATTCCTAGACCCTGTTCGGCGCGCCGCAATATAAAACAAATGTCGTTTTTTCCCGCAATCCCAATTTCCCCTGAAACTCGAAACCCTCGGGTCAGAGAGGACAAAAAAACAAAAAAACTCTAATCACAGCCCTTGAGGATCAACTCTAACAATACCCAGATCCATTTAGTTCAGGGGGGTAAACAAGATATCGCTCAGTACTCGAGTAATGGCTCCCATATTATGTAGAACAATTTCGACAAGGATCACAACTGGGGGTAGGGCCTGCAAGTACTCGGTACAGTGATCAAACCGGAGCTCGGTGTTTTAATGTTTCGCCCGCGATAAAAACAAAGGACTTGAGGTGACTAAGTAATGGACTCGAATCCTCGCTGTTGAGTGTTGGGGGTAGCAGAGACACGCTACCGGGAAGATCCGGAAGAACTACCGATGAGGTCACTGCCCCCGCATCAAGATCAAGCTTTCCTCCGCAGCACTCCAAAAATGGCAATACCAATACCAACATCAACCTCTTCCTCCTCATCATACACCACAAACCATCAGTAAACCCATGGATCCGCCGGCCCCCGCAACACCAACAATACTCTTATTTGGCACCTGTGATACAAAATTATCCGAACTCCTCTTCCTCAAAAATGCGCTGTTGGAGCACTCGCGGCCCCCCATTGTCCTCCTCGCCGACGTTGGCCGCACCCCCGTCGTCCACCCGGAAATCGACATCCCGCAAAGCACGCTCCTCCCCAACCCACCCGCCAGATTCAACGAACTTCCCCGGAACGTCGTAATCTCGAATATGTCGAGCGCGCTGGTGCCGTTCATAAACTCCAAGCTATCCCTCTCCTCCCTGCACGGGATTATCTCGATCGGCGGAAGCGGGGGCACCTCACTGGCCACCAGTGCTATGCGGAATTCTGCGCTGCCGACTGGGTTCCCAAAGATGGTTGTCTCGACCATGGCAGCTGGCGATATGAGCTCCTTCACCGGCGACTCGGACATAACGACAATGTACTCCGTCGTCGACATCGCGGGTATGAACTCAATACTCTCGGCCATTCTGACCAACGCCGCCGGTGCAATCGTCGGTATGGCGGAGGCTTACTATAGAATCTCTCGAGCGCCCCCTTCAACGCCGAAAAAGCGGGCCGTCGCAGTAACCATGTTCGGCATCACCACCCCCGCAGTAACCCACGCGCGGAGGATCTTGGAGGGGGAAAACTGTGAAGTCTTCGTCTTCCACTGTACCGGCGCCGGTGGCCGCTCCATGGAGAAATTGATTATGGAGGGGAAAATGGATGGGGTGCTGGACCTCACCACCACGGAGTTGGTCGACGAGCTCGTCGGCGGGGTCATGAGCGCTGGGGAGGAGCGGTTAACGGCCGCGTCGAGGATGGGCATCCCGCAGCTCATCTCCGCCGGCGCGCTGGATTGCGTGAATTTTGGGCCGATGGACACAGTGCCCGAGAGGTTTCGGGGCAGAGACTTGCTCGTGCATAACGACTCTGTCACTCTCATGCGTCCGGACGATGAGGAGATGGGCAGGTTGGGGACTATGATGGCTGAGCGCATAGTCGGGTGTTTGGAGAAGCCGTGGCGGACAGCGATTTGGTTGCCCATGGCCGGCTTTAGTTTGTTGTCCAGCCGTCGGGGGCCCTGGGAAGGAAGGGTTGGTTTTGAGAGGTTCAAGGAGAACCTGGTTAAGGGCTTGGGCGGGTTTCTGGAGAACGAACCGAGGCTAGAGTTAAGGGTGGAGGGAGTGGAGATAAATGAAGAGTTGTTCGGGGAGTTGGCGGCGCGCAGGCTTCTCGATATGATGAAGGAGGCCGAGGAGGAGGACCGGAGAGAGCATAATTTCTTTCATGGGAACGGGAGAGTCAGGTAGTCAGAGATTGTAATTAATCATCATAGTATATCACTCGTATGAACAGCCATGAGCACAGGTATTGTATCTCCAGCCAACCTTCAGTGAAGCTCTTGGCAAAATCACCTCAAACTTGCGCAGCCAAACTATTTCCCACTTTTCCATTCAGTTAGGGCTTCCATAGCCCGGGAGCACGCAGTTCACGTCTAAACCGATCGAGTTATTGTAGCGAATGTTGTGCAGCAGTGCAGTCGGTAAGGATTCGCGGTGTACCGCCCAGCACCACAACAAGCCTACACAATACGAAAACAGAGTGACCTCCTCCATTCAAGGACTCGCCTTCCTCCCCGCTTCATCCCGCTACTTGGAGAGAAGCGTCCTCCCCCCTTTCCCTCTCTCTGCGCCCCTCCTCCTATAGCGTTTCCAGCCCTTGCAAGCGTCCACCACGCAAGACCTGCATCAAAAACGCTCCTTTATCCGGCCCCAACTCTCACCCCCTTAGCCCCGACAATCGCCCACGCCCCAGTACCAGAAACGCTTACTACATCCACACAACACTGAACCATTACCCCCCCCCCAAACAACCAGAATCACTCTACTCACGAGTGATACTGCATGCATATCCAATCGCCCCCAACCACACATTAGGCAATTCCTCGCGGAGAAGCAAAAGTACCCCGCAGCCTTCCACGCCGCTTCCACGCTCGGTCGTTCCCTAGACACCGCAATCACATGTATTTATGCATAATATTACTTGTACGAGCCCAGCGTTGGAATTTTTATGTTACCAAGATTGTAGCCCTCCACCTGGGCGCCAGTGCAGATTAGGTACGTATTTGGATGCTGAAGGGGTACTTGTAACTTGGTATGATAGAGCTGAGATGGCTGGAGTCTATATGGGCCGCACTATGATATGTCTCAGGTTTTATAACTTTTTTTTTTCCTGGAAGGGGTATGCGGTGGTAGGGGTCTTTCGCTAGGGATTGGGGAATATCTGGTGGGTTTGTATGCACTAGAATCTTACGATGCAAAAAAAGTTTCATTGAAGGTGGATACAATAATCAGGCCAACTCTGCCATGCCAATTCCGCCCCGCACCATCGTGAGGGTATCTCACCGAAGCAGTAGTGACAGCGGCTCCTCGCCGCTTGGGAAATGCACTGTACTATAGTGTGCTGGGTGTCTCCTTTTCTATTTTATCAGATGGTTTCTAAACCAGGGCAAGCCCATCATGAGTGGAGGACGGGCATCAAATATTGGGACCGCCCTCCCCCCCAGCACCTACCGTGTACTCGACCTTAATTCCTCGCTGACAAAGGTTATATACCGCAGTGGCTCGATCTCCCTCCCTCCCTCCATCTGCCGGAATTGAACTTGTCCAACTGGTGAACCTACGTGCGGCACTGCCATAGAATACAGTGCACGCTGAGCCGTTATTATCACAGTGGGACTACCGTAGTGCAACGCAATACAATAGTCAGTCACGATACCATACTACAACGCACAAATTACGCCCCCTCCTTCAAGCACAGTACTTTAGCCAGGCCATGCCACAATACACCACTACAATAACTGATCCACATCGCCACCAATTTCTACAGCCATCAAAGCACGGCTTTCCTCCTTTTTTTCCTTCTTTTGTTGTATGATACTCGAGTAATCATCAACCGCGCGCCCTCATTTCGACACCCAAAGTCAATCAAAAACCAATTTCTCGGACCCCCCGATTATCGATGTCTCGGGACTTAAAAGTACCGCAAAAGAAAAAAACCCCCACCAAATTCACCACGAGGGGGATGTCGGACGGGAATTCCTGTCCGAACGAACCGTAATAGGTTTAGTTAAGTAAGTGGATTAGCGAAATAACGAATACCGGTTACTTCGAGATCCAGTCCCCGAGCTATTGTGTTGTCTGGGTAGGACTGCAGTAATCCCTTCATGCTTCTGCTCGGGGGGATCCGAGGCCGGTGGGTGATTATATCATACTTGCTACGAGTAGGATTCTGCGAGGTAAGCCACATGGATGGATAAGATGTACTGGAGTATGATACTTGGATGATAATGTTGTGGTAGACTACCGTATAACTCATATCACTCCCACGATAACCTAGCCTTCCATCCTATGGATAAATTCAAATCAAATCAAATCACGTCAAATAAAATGAAATAAAATATCCCCTCGCCTTTCCAGCTGCCACCCATGTGATCCAATCCAACACAATCCAAAGCTACTATACCGCACGTAACATACCCTCCATAGAAAACATCGAAATGACCGCCTGACTAAGCCCCTCCAGCCACAAATCCTAGCACTTTTTCCCCTGCCTGCCTCCCTCCCTCCCTCTCCAAAGCGCCGGGTCGGAGCTTCCGCCGGGTACAGCACTGCACAGCACGGTAGCATCGCAGTGCCTTCCAGGATAATCGCAGAAGCATGGAATGGCGTAAAAAAAGGTGGAAATAAGAAATAATAAAAATAAAAGATGGGATGGTTCATGCCTTGTTATTGTCCGTCCGTTCACGCACGTCCCAGTAATTAGGATGATGATGTGGCTACAAACAGCAATAGTCGGTAGTTATGATAAGTAGTTTTTTCTTTCTTTCTTCTTGACTTTCTCTAAACGGTTTTGGGGGAAGATGAGTTTTTTGATGCCGGTAGGTTACCGTATGTACAATAGAGTACTTGTACTCTGTCGGAATAATATTGATATAGTCAAGGGATTACGATATGGGAGAAAGGGGAAGAAGAAAGCGAAGCAACAGAAATAAATAAAATAAATAGCTATAAGACAAAGGCAAATAAAGTAAAACACTAAATAACCGAGCGGGTGAGAATTTATGAGCGGCCAGAAGGAAGGAAGGAAGGAAGGAAGGAAGGAAGAAACATCATACGATTATTTCCCCATAACGAAAACGGCACAGTTTAATAAAATTCCCACCGTGTGTGTGCAAAGTACCTTACCGCAGAAAAAAAAAGGGTGGGAAACAAAAGTTAGATAGATGTCTGTAATAATACCCCCTGTCCAATATCATACAATAACTTTGTGAAACGAAAACAAAATAATTAAAAACAAGGAGAGAAGAAGAAGGGCAAAAGGACCCCCCCCCCCCGCCCGCCTCCCCAACCCAAAAGAACCTAAAACATGTAACCAACTTCAAACTAATTTTTTTTTTATAATAATAAATGGGTAAATGGAATAAATAAATGAATGACTTGCGACAAAACAAAACAAAACAAAAAATCAATTTCCACACTCCCGTAATTTTAAC
>Ga0307517_10003775_pt1 | contig 23548 bp, 8 predicted proteins | sample 23_EM_MG_FD_194515 | JGI IMG/M metagenome (GOLD analysis project Ga0307517, IMG submission 194515) | Populus trichocarpa ectomycorrhiza microbial communities from riparian zone in the Pacific Northwest, United States - 23_EM | ecosystem: Host-associated > Plants > Roots > Unclassified | place...
CATATCATCTAGCATAAAAATCTGACTTGAACCTTCCTCGTGGGATCGACCCCTTGCTTGCTCTATACTATCTTGTGTGTTGTGTTTGAAGCTAGGGTAATTAATTTGTGCGACCGCGACATCGCAATAGTGCATACTCTGATGTTGATCATGATAGTGATCCCACATATCGCAAGTCTGTTACCGGGCTTTGTATCTTTTTAGGTGATTCTCTTATTTCTTTGAAGAGCAAGAAACAATTTATTATTTCTCAATCATCCATTGAAGCAGAATATCGTGCCATGGCATCTACTACCAAAGAGATTGTTTGGTTACGTTGGTTACTTGCTGATACGGGAGTTTCCTTTTCTCATCCTACTTTTATATATTGTGACAACCAGAGTTCTATTCAGATTGTTCATAACTTGATTTTTCATGAGTGAACTAAGCACATTGAGATCAATTGTCATCTTACTCGTCATCATCTCAAGCATGACACCATTACTTTGACTTTTGTTCCTTGTTCCTTGTTCCTTGTTCCTTGCAGATTACAGATTTCTTTACCAAGACGCATTCTATCTCTCGTTTTCATTTTCTAATTGGCAAACTCTCGATACTTGTAATTACTGCATCGTGAGTTTGAGAAGAGATGTTAAATAATATTTATGTAGTCTTATTTATTAAGGATAGAATAGTATTTTCAGTTTAACCTATATATACTTTTTTTGTATTCAGGTTAATACTAAGCATTCATAATAAACAGATCATTGAGAATTCTAGCCTCCTTTTTGTGTTTGATCTTAATTATTTTCACAATATATATATATATATAAGATTTTTATTAATTGACTTTATTATTTTTTCATTGGTGAAATATTCTTTATAGATTATTTTAAAGTCAAGAAAAAATAGATCAACTTGTATTTTATTTGAATATGAGAATGCATGTCAAATAAGGATTTTGAAAATCAAATCTTGTTTTTATTTGTACAATAAAATTTGGTTTTAACATATTGATTAAACATATGTTATGATAGGAGTAAGGAACAAATTTTTTTGGGAAAAAAAGTCAGCTTTTTTATTTTGTACATATAGAGTTGTACAGGGAGAATCTTCTCAGTCTATTGATTTCCTTTCATCCAAGTCAGCCGAATTTTGAATCAGATAGCTTGAGCATCCCTAACTTCTTAATTACAAAGCACTTGTTCATATTGTTAGCTTGAAAGAGTGGTGATGTTGCGGCTGAGTGGCCAAATAACATGAAAAATTGGTTCCAATTAATGCTGAATATGCACAGTACTGCAATAAAATCATTCTATCAGACACACTAATTATCACTACCAAAATTATTCAAACAAGTAATGCATATATATGCATCGATAGGTATTTCGGCTAGAAACCATTGTCTTGAGGCCTATACTAACGCAGCATGCTAACTAGCTTGCTTCTCATCGCCCCTCTGGGTTCATGATCTCAGAGAACACAGCACCAGACATCATTTTCTCCGACTCGTTGCTTAGAAAACTTTGTCCGTCGCTGCTGCTTGTTGTTGCCATTTCCAAAATGCGGGAATTCACAACTAGTTCACTGCCAGTACTAAACAAATTACTGCTGTCATCGATTGAGGAACCTTTCAGAGGAGTCTCCATGTCAACTTCTTTCTCAGTTTGAGCCCCTTTGACATACTCTTCCGCGCTCTCTTGCAGTTGTAATGCAAACTCAAGGCCCCATACCACATCGGTCATCGATGGCCTTTCGATTCCATTCTCGAGCAAGCATCTCACTGCATCAACAATTTTTTTCAGACAATCTGGTGAGATCTTTCCATCCAGATACGGATCAATGATTTCATTAATCGTTCCGTTGCTGTGGTTTTGTCTAGCCAACTCTGCTAGACTTGCTGGCACTGCTAATCGGTTTAATATTGGTGGTCTAGCACACAATACCTCGAACAACACAACCCCAAATGAATAGACATCAGATTTTTCTGTCAATTGCTGGCGTTGACAATATTCGGGATCCAAGTACCCTATGCTACCTTTCACAACGGTGCTCACGTGGCCCTTCGATGTGCTCGTAGGGCCTGTTTTGGACAATCCGAAATCCGAAACTTTGGCCACCCATTTCTCATCCAGTAAGATATTTGTTGTCTTCACATCACGATGAATGACAGTGTGCTTTGCACCTGTGTGAAGGTAATGCAACCCCCGGGCAGCACCGATGCAAATTTCTAGGCGTTGAGTCCATGAAAGTGGAGGATTATCAGTTCTGTAGAGATGATCACGAAGCGTCCCCCGAGCCATATAATCATACACCAGGATCATCTCATTATTCTCATTACAGTAACCAATTAGAGAAACCAAATGACGGAATCTAAGCTGGGAGAGCATCTTGATCTCTGTCCTGAACTCGGTTGCACCCTGCTGTGAACTTGGATTCAATCGCTTGATCGCAGCACGATTGACTCCACCATCAAATAATCCTTTGTACACGTTACCAAAGCCACCAACACCAATAATGAATGAATCGTCGAAGTTGTTTGTAGCTGCTACGATCTCAACTAGCGAGAAACGGTAGCATAGATCAGAAGGTAGAGATGGCATATGGGTTTCTGTTGACTTCGTTGACGAGGAAACAAGAGGGCTTAACTTTGAAGCTCCATCACCGGAAACCCAGTCCTTTAATTTTTGGACTCTTCTCTGGAAAATCAAGAAAAATAGGACAGAGACGACAACAAAACCCGAAACAGCAGCACCTATAATGGCGGCTATTCCTCTTCGACTATGCTTTGGCTTTGTTGATGTCGCGCTAGGAGGAGTATTACTAATTGGGCTATCCATCAATACACCAGGATTTGGTCCGGAAAGATTGTCTGATTTGCTCAATTTGAAGATTTCAACTCCATTCAACATTGCATCAATGAATCTAAATGACTGTGGACTAGGGTGCAATGCAATAGACAAATTCTGTACCTCCTCGATTCCTCTGGCATGCATCATCACTTCGTAATCTTTGTATATGGGAACCCCATTTCCACCAGCCCAAGAAATTATATCTGCGTAAAGCTCGGCAGTTTGATTAGCGATATATATTTGAAAGATTAGATCGCCTTCCCGCAATACAATCGGTATAAACTGGCAGAAATGAAGCCTAACAAAATAGGTGAAAGTGGAGTGGACCGGAAACTCCCAAGTCATATTGTATTTCTCATTTACAGTAGAATTGTTCCCCATGGTCCTAGCAGTTCGATAGAGTACATCAGGTGCAGCATAGCGAGTGTGGTTATTATACTGAAGTTGAATAGTGTCATTATAGTGATCATAAGCGCTCGGTCCAGCATCCGTCAAGTAATCCACCTCGTTTACCCATCTTCGAAACATGCCACTGTCTTTGTAGGGTTGGATGCCATACGCAGCAACATTTATTCGGTACATAAGCTCTAAAGCAGTTTCTTTTTGAAGGTTAGAATTGACGTTCTTCTCAACATCATGCAGACCTGGGTCACCCGCAGTCGTGTAATAAAGATTGGTGGGCATGGATACGATTTCAATCCCGTTGATGAAAGCATATGCATCAGCTACATGAGGACTTGGAGTGAACGTTATGCTCAAATTTTTCTGCTCACCTTCAACATTTAAGATGAATTCTCTGGCGTAACCTCGTTCACCAAGAGGGTCAGTGTAATGGATGCCACTGAAGTTGCTAAGAAAGGTATAGCGACCGGTTGTGACAGAAAAAGATGCTTTAGACCTGTTGAAACCAGTGTAGGATGCAGGATTAAAATGGAGGCGAACAAACTTAGGTCCTGTTGATGTGACAGGAAACGTGTAGGTGAATTGGGAGCGAGAGACGCTAGCAGTATAATAAGGTACAGAGCTAGTGGAGGTTCCATTTGCTGTGGGATTTGTTGAGGGGCGGTCTTTATCTAGAAGGGCCACTGTTGAGTTGATGTCTGCAGTCCATTGCCTACCGTATACAAAACTCTGGGAGGATGAACCACAATCAAGCGCTATGCTATCGAGAGGGACGTAAGGTGGTGGTGAATCCCCGGTTACAAGGATGGTGAGATGGAGGAACAGGAAAGAGAGGTGCAGAGGTGTGAATAAAGATAAGTTTGTGAGAGAGAGATATTTGCTGCTGCTGCTGCTACTCATTTTGTTTTTGGCCAGAGGAGGAGAGATGAAGAAATCAAGAGGAGAAGCTGCTTTAAATTATATGCTGAGATGTGTAAATTTAATTCATGTTCAGTTGACTTATTCTAATTTTTCTCTTAATTACTCATCTATTATTATTATTGTTTTTTTTATTTTTTTTGTCAACACCAATATAAACTCTTTTATCAATATATTTAATTACAAGTTGAAAAATCAAGATCAACACTAAGATGTCTGATAAATGAAAACTCTCTTATTATTTGTTCCATACATGAAAGTTCTCATATATATATATATATATATAAGCGTTCACGACATATTTTATATTTAGAAATTATATGTAAAATTGTCAATTATGTATTTATTAATTGTTAAATAATCTTATATTATGTATTTTAAAAAAAAACAAATTATATCAACTACCTAACTTATATCATGTTATGTAAGAATTTATATCAACTACCTAACTTATATCATATAATTAATGTACTATGTAACAAACCCCATTTTCAAAGTCGATTTCTTTAGTTCTTTATTTATCATAGTGATTAATAGATTAACTAGAAGTAAATATTTTTATATATATAGTCTATTGGAAATTCAGTAAGTTTTTTTTGAATTTAGTCCCTATTAAGTTATCAACTACACAATAATTATGTCACTTTGGCCAACAAATAAATCATCACAATGCATTTATCAATCATTATACTTCCTCTCAACATTAATTTAGCAATTTCATTTTCAAAACCGAGTTTTTAGTTCTATATTTATCCGCAAGATTAATAAATTAACTATATATATATATAGTTTATTGAAAATTCAGTATGGTTTTCTTTGAATTTAGTCTGTGTCAAGTTATCAACTATACAACAATATTTAATTATGTCACATTGACAAACAAATAAATCATCGCAATGCATTTATCAATCATTATACTTCCTTCAACATTAATTTAGCTTTAGAATGCATGTCAACTACTTAATGTATATAACACATCTTTTTTAGTTTTTCACAATCAATCTATTAAGAACTTATAATGAAATCAAAGAAATTATAACAGCGCATTATCAAGAATTTGACATGATTAATTAACAAAGATGCAATGCACCTAACTGAAGTCTGTACTCGAGCGGAAACTTTTTATTATTGTACTGAACTCGCAACCTCTCCTATGTAACTCATCACATATAATTTGATTTTTTATGAAAATATTATTCAACTCTCAATCCAAACTTAAATTCCTAACCATGGTAAGAAACACCATAATTCTTTTCATGCTCAATCTCATGTTATTTCATAACCACTGACATACCAATGCCATTGGATTTTTGTTCCATAATTTATTCTTAACAATCACAATAATACATGTTATAACCCAAATTTTGATTTATTTGCTTTTTAATTTAATGATGAGGGTGTTAAAATAAAAAATTAAAAGACCAGGGGTTTGAATGCAAGAATTCAAATACTTCAAGGACCAAACTGAAAATGGTCATTCGCAATCCAAAAACAACATCGTTTCAATCAGGCGTTGTTCTTCGTCTTCTTCTTCTAGCGCTGCAAATCCGCTTGAAGATAAGGGAAGGAAAGTGGATATGATAGCCTCTCAATCCTACCAAAACACAAGGATCAATCCTTATCTTCATGAAGATCATAAACCTGGGGAGATAAGGATCGAACCCCATATCCAAGTCCTTAGAAGACTAACACCCCCATCAAGACTTATCCTCTGCCTAGGAAAGAAGAGGTGTACTAGGGAACAACCAGTTGTTCTGGCCCTATAAAAGAGCAGAAGGAGAAGAGAAACAGGACGCCAAAAAAAAAAGCAAAGAGAGAAAAGGAACGGGAAAAAAAAATAGAAAACAGAGGAGCAAAACGAAAAAAAAAAAACAGAAGCAAGGGAAGAAAACTAGAGAGAAGCTAGAAAAACCCACAGAAAACCGGCATCAACATAATCGTTCTTAGTTTTTTCCTCCCAGGAACTGAGGAAACAACGAAAGAAAAAAAAAAAAAAACCAGGAGGAAAAACAGATAAAAAAAACAAAGGAGAAAAGCAGGGGAGATGATAGAAGAGAGATAACAAAAGAGAGAACCCGTAACAAAAAAAAATACCAAGAACAGAGGGAGGAGAGACTGAAAAGAGGAGGAGAAGGAGAGTATTCTTCAGCCGGTGCCCGCACTATTACCTTCGCCTTCGCCTTCGTCTTCACCAGGTAAAGTCTTCTTCTTCTCTCTATTTCTGTATAATTATTGCAGAACACAGTATGAAGGTAATTTAATTACCTTCACACTGTGCAGTGCACACGTGAGTTGATTCATGCATGCCTGCTGCCCAGCTGGGTCACTGGCTTGGACCAGTGACCAGAATGGGTCGGCTGGGTCCATCCACCCATATTGGCTGGGCTAAACCCAGCCCCTAAAAAAAATAGAGAGAGAGTGGGCCGGATCTGGGCTTTATGCCCATCCGACCCAAATTATGTTTACTAAAGGTGTGTTTTGCCAAACACACCCTTATATCTTAACCATAATTTTTATACCTATTCTAATTTGATATTTGGCCAAATGAGCCCCTTTTCAATATCAAAAAATTTTAAAAATATTTGGGAATCTTCGTTGATTTATTTTTGGGCCCTGATCTATGTTTTTTTCCCTTTGTGTTTGTATTTTTTTTAGCTATGTGTTCAATCTGTGGACTATTACTGTTAAATACAAATATGTCGTGCAATATTTTTTTTATATTTCCATCTAAAAAGGGCCAATAATAATAAAGGATAAACAAGAAAAAATGGCATAGAAAATTTCTTCTTTAAATTCAGTTTTTTGCAAAATTATTCACTGCATCAGAGTCAGGAATATCACAACTTTTTGGGTTTGTGCAATATTTACCCACACCAAAGTTGGAAATATTTGTATGAACTATTCATCAACGCTAGAGTCAGGAACATGATATGAAGAATAAAAAAAAGAGAGAAAAAAGAAAAAGGAGAACAAATTCTTAGTAATTTTAGACAAAACCAGCAATGCAGTCTGCCTTAGATAGGACGCTTAAGAGGTGATAGTATCTTTCCTTTTGCATAACCAGTCTTGTACCATAAAATATCTGTTGACCAGTTAGGGTTCCTAGTGACCATAATACTAGGTGGCGACTCCTTGAACAAGACCTTTTCCTTTAAAAGAACAAGATGCTAGATATCTGTTTCTTTTTCCAATCAAGATTAATTTTTAATCGGTCGTCGCGATGTCCGAGTGTGACAGAATAACGACTCCGCTTGGGACCTCTTAGGACTAAGCTTTGCTATTTATCTTTTTTGTATTGCTAAACAATATTTGTCGTATTGTTTTTTTCTTTATCGTGGCTATTTTGTGTTTATCAAGTTTTATTTTTTGTTCTTTTTACTGTTTTAGCATGCATAGTTATTCATGTTTATCATGCATATATATTGGATATGGATATAAGGCCTTCACACATCACTCATCTCATTTTTAATTCGTGTGGTATCAACTTTAAGATAAGTGGAGGAGTAACGGCACCCCAATGGCTTTAGCTTGGGTAAGGCTCGCGAAACTATCTCACTCTCGCATGATGTTTGCTCTATGGAGGTCGATATGCCGAACAGATATTACTCAGGGCCTCTATCTTCACGCTGCTTGTAAACCTCATATCAACCTTTCGAGGACGATCACTGAGCATGCGAAAGACCGTTGAGATTAGATAGCAAAATTACCCCGATGCATTTAATTACTAGAACCTATCCTTTAGGTTAATCCCTGTGTAAAATCACTGAGATCAGCTTAAATGTTCTTTCAGGTGATGTAACGACCGTTATTCCTAAGATAACAACTGTTGAGTATGGACTCGAGTCTGAATCCTTGCAAATGACCGATAGAGACTGCCCTAGACTGGATGTTCGTGAGATACTACTACTCAAAGATATTAGATGCATAATGAAAGACACCAAGACTGTGGTTGAAAGCTCGGATGAAAAAAGGCTAAACAGATCTCTTCTCGGCATTACAATGAATATCAGATTCGGATCTGACCATACAATGATCGTTATGTCACCCCCCCAAAAGGTGAATCCATACCCAATATGTTGCATTCATCTTCATGCATGTTTGAACATACACTTATAAACTGTCATAATACTGCACTCCAGGTGAAATATAGGTCCCCCCATTGAAACACACTTATAACACTCGACTGTGAAAAAGACAAATGGAAAACGAAGAAAAAGCCTAGTTCAAAGTCCAACATCGAAAAGAGATGGAAAGTCTTAGAAAAGAAGCCGCGAGGCTTACTAGCCTACTCGAACAAGCCTTGAGATCTAAACCTGAAGAAGCAAAATTTACAGCTTAGCCTAAACCTATGCTCACAAATCCACAGAATTTGGGGGCAAATGAGGTGTCTCAACAGGCTACGTATTCCCAATTTGCTCAACCAGTATATTCCATAAGAATGTCATCCACCACTGACCTTACAATGAAGGAATCTCAAAAGAACAAGACGGTAAAAGAAGATGGCCTAGACAAATGGGTTGCCCTGGAACAAAGGCTGATAGCATGCGAGGGATCTAGCCTACATGACCATATAAAGGCTTCTGAGATGTGTTTGGTACCTAACGTAGTCATTCCTAAAAAGTTTAGGGTGCTAGAATTCGTCAAATATACAAGAACTCAATGCCTTGTAACTCATCTCAAGACATACCGCAACAAAATAGCTAAGGTGGTCCACGATGAGAAACTATTGATTCACTTCTTTCAAGACAGTTTGAGTGACGTTGCCCTTACTTGGTATATACAGTTGGACAATACCAAGGTAAAAAAGTGGGAGGACTTAGTTGATGTCTTCATTAGGCAATATAAGTTCAATATGGATGTGGGCCCTGATAGGTTAAGCTTGCAAGCTATGGAAAAGGACAACAAGGAGTCCATAACAAGGAGTCCATAAGAGAATACACTCAAAGGTGGCATGAGACTACTGCACGAGTTAATCCTCCTTTGTTGGAAAAAGAGATGATCAATTTGTTTGTCAACACTTTCAAGGCCCCATACTTTGAATACCTGGTTGGAAGCTCTGCATAATATTTTTCTAACTTAGTTGCTATAGCTGAGAGGATTGAACAAGCCATCCATTTGGGAAGGATTGTTGACTTGATTGAGGAGAAAAGTTTCACTTAAAAAATAAAGAAACTGAGGTTCATAATATTGAAGGTGGTTACAAAGGCGAGAGAAAGACATCTAGAGATCACTCGTCCTGAAGACGAAGCTATAGTGTCACAAGGCCAAGACTGCCTATATCTTACCTTAATTGACTATTAGAAAGGTGCCTCTGCTGAGGAATTCATAGGAGAGGGAGGATTGGAAGATTTCAGAAATTTCAATCGATGATTGTTAAAGTGTTTAGCCCTTTTATATGCCACCTTGCTAGTATAAGGTCTTTGTTGTTTTTTTTAGAATTTTAATGGAATAATGAGTTTGTCCTTTAATTGCGCTTTATCCTTTGATTTACAGCCAAATATCTTGAAAAGGATTCTCTCTAAAGAACTCACAAATACAGTTTTGAAGCTTCGCATGATCTCATAGACGCAATTCATCTCTTTTACCAAAATCGGTTTCCCTGTTGGAGTTTTAAAAAATTGAACTTGCATTTTGATTTCAAAAATAAATTTGATGTTTATTTAAAATGATATTTTTGACATTCTACTTGTAGAATGACATATGAATCAAACAACTTCTTCATTAAGGTGACTAAACTCTGAACCAAAGTGCATGAATAAAAATAAATTGTCACCCTCACACCATGACCCTTGAGCCCTGTGCTTTAAATGTATGTATAATGGTATGTAGTGGGCTTGTTGTTCATAGACTCATGAAATGCATTTCTTTGTGAAATTCTAAATCATCACACTGGACGAGGTCAAAGTTTATTGAACTTAAATGCTTGCGCTTGAAATGAGGAAAGACCATCTTTGTTATTCATTTCACATTCTAAAAGAGTATATCCCTTGCAGTCCTTTTTTGAGACTGGATAATGTTTCTTTCATGAAAAATACCAACTAGGATCACACCCCATATTGGGGGCAAGTGAAAATTTCAATGAGAAAAGATGAAAAAGCCGTGAGAAAGCTAAAAAGGCAAAGGAGCCCAAGAAACTCAAATGCTAGGGACATGCCCAAATCACAATAAAAAGTGATAACCAAGACAAAATGAGTATGCTCTAGCAAAGCAATGAAAAACATATCAAATAAGAGCGGCAAAAAAGAAGAAGATAAATGACACAAAAAGTCGAACTGCTGATAGTGATCCTCAGTCTTTGAAACCCTGAAACACTCTTTAAGCCTTATGAATCCTTTTCTTTCATAGCCAAAAACCACAACCTACATTACGTGCCTATAGAAGTTCTTCCTAATCAAGAAAGCAAGCAACCTGGAACAATAAAAAATGCTCTCAAAATGTAAAGAGTACTTTTTCATAGGAGTCATGATATCAGGAACAAGCTACTCATTATTATTCATGCTGATAAAATGAGTGTTTAAAAAGAGACAATTTTTCTCAAACAAAACCTTGAGCTTTTTCTCGAGCCCTTCACTTTGAAACTCATAAAAACATAAGGTCACCTCTTGACATACCTTCACCAAATGAAAAATATTGCCAACACAGGGGCAAATCATTTCTTTTCCAAGAAAAAAACAGAGAGTTGCAAAATTTCAAAAACAAATTGTTTTAAGCTTGCATCAAAACAATTTTTGTTTTCAAAATGCAAGAGCAAGATTTCAGGATTCATTCTAGATAAATATTCCTCCACCAAACTAAAAATAAGAGAAATGAGAGAATGGTCACTTAAAATCATCATTTGTCTGAGTTGCTGACAAAGCACACTTAGGGGTAATGACCAATATAAGGGGGCAACATTGTGTTTAGAAGAAAAATCAATCCCTTCTAGAAAAAAAAGAAGAACATCTCCTGCAATAAGACAAGGGGGCATTTTGATTTACAAAGGGCAGCTTGATCCTTTCAACAAGTGACACCAAGTGTTTAATGAATTATCCTCTCAAATTATTTGACGAGACAGAAAATCTCTAGCAAGCAAATGGGTCACGATGGGCACCATGAAGGCTGGTTTGTGTAAACAAATCTGGGAAGAGACTTATATGGGCCAACTCGAGTGGGCTAGCAGCCAAACGATAAAGATGACCCAAATCAAAGGTAGCAAGTCCTCGTCAATCAAGCAACAAGAAGATTAAGAAGAAATGAGATGCTATATTTCACATCAGGTAAAGATACATACATATCATCTAAACTTTGAGACAATGGACAATGCAATTTCACAAGAAACATTTCTGACGGGATCCATCAAATGGAAGGCCACCTTGAAATGGCCAAGATTGAAATTGCTTTTGAAAATTTTTCACTTTTAAGAAATTTTCAACCTCGGTAGGCCGCCCATGAGAATTAGGCCACCTGGAAAATCTCTGTATTTTTCCACCACCTTTCATTTTCCATCCCTAGGGTAGTGAGTTTCCTAGCCCTACTTCCTTTTAAGTGCGTTTTTTAGTTCTCGAGCATTCAAGATAGTGCGTTTCCTAACCCTACCTCCTTTCGAGTGCGCCTTCGAGCCCTCGACCATTCAAGGTAACGTGTTTCCTAACCCTACCTCCTTTTGAGCGCACCTTCGAGCCCTCAACCATCTAAGGAGCATGTTTTCTAGCCCTACTTTTTTTCGAGCATGCCTTCGAGCCATCATCTCCTTTCGAGTGTGCTTTCGAGCCCTCAATCATCTAAGGTAGTGTGTTTCCTAACCCTACCTCCTTTCAAGTGTGCCTTCAAGCCCTCACCTTCTTTCGAGTGCAACTTCGAGTCCTCATCTTCCTTTCGAGTGCTTGTTTGGGCTCCCATCTTAGGGATAATGCGCCTTTGAGCCCTATCATAGACCCTTTCTTTATCCAATTAGGTAGGTCACCCATTACAATGAGACCCTTTTCTCGGGTAGGTCACCCAATGAGACCCTTTCTTTGGTAGGTCACTTATTACAATGAGACCCTTTCTTTTTCCACCTAGGTAAGTCACCCATTACAATGAGACTCTTAAAGTTCTAATATCTAAGATTTTTTTTATAATCAGGTTGAATAAAAGTAATAACAATACTTCTATTTGAAACCATCAACAATATTTATTCTTGTATCATCAATAAGCTATTTCTACATCATCACTTCCATTTATCAAGAGTTATTCCTAAACCATCAACAATATTTATTCTCATATCAAGTTGTATTTGTATTAATTTTAGTTATTACTTTTTTCTTGCTATTTATTTTTTTATTAATGTTTTTTCAGCTTTATTTTTTTTTAATTTTATCCCTAAACATTTTATTTTATTTAATTTTTTAAATCAGTTTGGTCCTCATTCTTTTAATTACTATTTTTTTTTCAATTTTATCCCTCATCATTTTATTTAATTTAATTTTTATATCTAATTTTGGTCTTCATTCTTTGATTGTTATTTTCATCATTTTCTTAATTTATTTTAATTTTCAATTTAGTCTCTCATTATTTTTTTCATTTTATTTTTATGCCAAATTTGATCCTCATTTTCTTTATTACTATTTGTTTTGTTTATCTAATTTTTTATGATTAGGAATCTTGCTTAGTATTTTTTTAGAGTTTGTCTTCTATGGTTTAATCTTGGTCTCTTTATACAGGTCATTAGTTTTGAGGATTAGCACAATTTAATTTTTTAAAAAAAAAATTGATTATTTTTTAATTTTATCATTTAACTTTAGCTTATTAGACCTTAAGTTTCATGGTTTTTTTCATTTTTTTTTTGTCTTATCCTACATCATAGATTTACTGGGTGAATCCAGATTCATTCGACTATTAATGAACCACTCCAGCGTGGAAACTGGAATAGATTCACATGTAGGTAATCTGACTGACTAACAAATGATAACCACTTCGACTGTAGTATATATCTCAAAAGCACTATAAATTTTTATTTGCCCCTGCCCAGGAAGCATGTCTTGAAAGGTGTAGGGGTTTTGATTCATGTCTTGAAAGGTTAAAACCTGAAAAAACAGGATTGTTTACATCTTAATTACGAGTTATTTCAATAGAGTCAATGTCAACGAGAACAAACTCATATAATTATCTTGTTTTCAACATATTTTCTAAAATAAATTGAAATTGAGAGTGGGAAATATAAAGAATGATCTTATTTGGGTCTTTATTATAAAATTATTTTTTAATTGGACAAATGTTAAGATAACAGTTGCTTGACTTAAAAGGGTTAATGCGTTTTTTTTATGGAAGATTTGGAGGGTAATTAACACAAGTGGAAGTACAAGCAATACAACAATAACAAGAGAAAGAAAATTAATAGTTGAAAAAGGGTATAACATAAGAACTTTAATTTATAGTTTTATTGATGAAGAGAAAAAATTACTATCTCTTTTGTCTTTTTAAGATGTTTACAACTCTTTAAATAAGCTCAAAAACCAAACAAAACAAATTAGACAACATAAAAAAAAAAATTCATAAGCAAACTAAGAGAAATAAAATTGCCATTTTCAGTATTTAATTTCTTAAACTAGATAGGAAAAATAAAATCACCATAAAAGAAAATATTTTCCTAAACTAAATAGAAAATAATAATAATAACTAAGAAATTTTATTGTCATAAAAATCCTCGCCATCAACAATAATGTTGTTGAAGGTGCATCTAGGTATTGAACGAACAAGGGTATTTAAAGAGATTAAGATGATTTATAAGTGAGGTGTTTGGACTAGGTGATGTTGATGAAAGGATTCAAAATTGATTATTTGAGGCAAAAACTAGCCTCACAATAGGAGGTCATACCCTTCTTAAAATATCTTGAATGGTTGATGTTGTGGCTTGAATTGGTTTTAATGGTGTAGGAGTATGTGATTCTTTTGAAATTTATGATGGCCTGAAATTTTAAATGAACAGTTCAAAAAATATTACATCTCATTTATAATGAACAAATGTAACAATGGATGTTGTTTTGTAATGATTTTTTATTATTATTATTAAATTAGACTCGCTAGAATCCTGACTCCATATCAAATTTTGAATATATTGAAGCATTTTAAAGTCTCTTAATAAGATCTCTCTTATTGTGTATTGGATATCTAATATATTGAAGCACTTTGTTGAGAGGCTTGTGATTTTTGACATGTCTTAGTGAACTTCTTTCTATTTCAGCTTGATTTCAGACATAAAAAGGTACGTGGCACACAACCATGATGATTTACTAGGGCTTATAAGACACTTTTTGAGAAATTCATTAATTTAATTTTTTTAATAATATTTTAGTATTTTTTTTTTATTCATTTGAATTGGTCTTTCCTTTGTAGGATTTTCTTTTCATTAAAACCTTTTTAATAGCAATCAAGTTCATTATAAAAAAAAGTAGATAGATGAAGATGATTGCTATTAAAAACTCATTTTTTAAACTGGGAAAAACAATTACAATAACTACTTATTTCTTGCATCGTAAAAATATTATTTTAAAAGATCCATGTTTCAATGTTATGGTTTTTTACTAGTGAATGAAAATATTGATCTATTAATACTAAATAAACATAAAGAGAAATCGTTACTTATTTTCAATCATTATATATAATTAATATTTCTTTATCCAACTAGAACAAAATATTAAAAAAGAGAAAAATCATGGTGAGGAATGGCAACGAAAGTCAACATGCAACCACAATTTCAAGACATTACAAAAAAGTAATGATAAAAGAGCTCGGTTTTTTACTATGTATATACTCTTATTTTATCATGGATTCGCACAATAAAATTATTATTTTTCTCTCAAGAGAAAAACTTATTTAACTTCATCCTAGAAGTTGAAAAGTATTTTCTATTAAATTTATTAGTCATTATCGTTTTGAATAAGAGCAAGTCTTTTCACATTTCAAATGAATAAAATAATGACTTATATAGCCTTAAAAGTAATTAAAAAAAATGGGGAGAAGGGCTTTCTAGTTTTTTTGCACTTTGAATGCATAGTAAAAGGATTATAATAGAACTCATGTTTGGGGGGCACTTAGGCCTTTTCAACGCGGTTATTTTATAATTATTTATTTGGATGGAGCCAATTAAGACTTTAATCATATATAAAATTAATAATAATAAAAAAAGTTATTGGTGCATGACACTCACGCACAAGCAATTAGAAGGCATTCATGTTTTTTAGGCAGCATATATAGCACCTCGCAATGGTTAAATGTCATTGTCCACTACAGAGTGTAAAGTTGAGCATCGTCATTTTTACAGTGGTAAGGCACGTGTTCATAATAGAGGTGAGGTTAAGCTTCGACGAACCTTTTTCTTCTCCTCTCTCTTTTCTTTTTCCCTGCCTCAAAATTTGCACCAGTCCTTTCATCAATCAATTATGTCCTCTGAGTTGTATTTCTATCAATTTTGGTTATAATTTTTTTTTGCTATTTGTTTTTGTTTTTAATGCCTTTTTAACTCTTTTTTTTTTCAATTTTGTCTCTAAACATTTTATTTCATTTAATCCAGTTTGGTCCTCATTCTTTTGATTGCTTTTTTTTCAATTTTATTTCTCATCATTTTATTTCATTTAATTTTTTTGTCCAATTTTGGTCTGCATTCTTTGATTGCTATTTTTTTAATCATTTTCTTAATTTATTTTAATTTTCAATTTAGTCCCTCATTTTTTTCTTTCATTTAACTTTTATGCTAGATTTGGTCCTTATTTTTTCATTGCTATTTGTTTTGTTTATCTAATTTTGGATGATTAGGGATTTTGCTTGGTATTTTCTAAAGTTTGCCTTCTATGGTTTAATCCTATTCTCATGACTCAGGTCAATAGTTTCGAGGATTAGCTCGATTTAACTTCGATATTTTTTATGCTATTTTTTTAAAATTGATTATTTTTCAATTTTATCATTTAACTTTAGGTCATTGGGCCTTGAGTTTCATGATTTTTTTTCACTTTTCTTTTTCTATCTTATCCTAGGACATGGGTTTGCTGGGTGAACTCAGGTTCATTCGAGTTTTAATTTTTTATATTCCTTTTATTTTTCTTCGGTTTTTTTTTCTATGTCCTTTATATTTTAAATAATTTTTTTTATCCCGATCACATTCTGTGGGTTGCAAGTTAGTTGAATGAACCTTGGCTCACTCCATTTTTTTACATTGTATTTTTTTAAATGATTTTTTATTTCAATTTAATTATTTGGCATTAGATTGTTGGGTCATGATCTTAGTGATTTTTCCACTTTCTTTTATATGAGATTGGCTCGAGTTACGAGTTAGTCAAGTTAACCCGGGTGAACTCATTTGTTTTCTTGACATTTTATTTATTGATTTAACTTTGATTTTTTTAAGTCTTTTTTTTTAATTTTTTTTATTCTGATCTCATATTGAGGGTAGTGGTAGTTGGGTGAGCCCAGGTTGACTCGTATTTTTTCTTCAACGTTTCTATTTTTAAATTTTATTTTTCAAGTTTCATCTTTTAATATTAGGTTATTGAGCTTTGAACATTATTTTTTTTTGTTTTTTTTTCTATAGAATTATACTAATCTTTTATCCTGGATCACAGGTTACTCAAATTAACCTGACTTAACTTAGATTATCATTTCCTTAACATTCTTTTTTGTCTGTAACGTGGATCACCATACTAGTAATATAAAAAAAGAGAAATGGGGACTAAATTATTTTATTTGTCACATAAAAGTACAAAATTAGATTAATTGAAATATTATTAGTTTAGTTGTATAAATATAAATATTACGTAAAATTTGATGTCATTGAAATATTATTAGTTTAGTTATATATATATATAGACAACTAAACTAATAATATTTCGTGGATGGATTGTATGAGGTGTTGAGTATTGATGATTGAAATAAAGTCTGGAACTGTCAGACCATGTTGTGATGGATTGAATGGGTAAATTGAAAGTAGTTGATAACTTGGGACGTTCTATATACAAAGGAAACTCTGTTGAAATTTTGCTAGAATTCTTTATAAAAAAAAAATTACTCTTATATTAAAAGCATATATCGGGATCTTTTAGCGTTGATAGAATCGAATAATTGGGACTGTTACTGGTCATTTTGGTATTTTTAAATTGCACATTAAAATATCATAAATACCTTTAAGAATAATACATTGTTGGATGCCATTGAGGGGTAGTCTTGTATTTTTAATTATATGGTACACAATAAAATAACCTATTTGCCCTTATATACAAAAATACTTTGATTGTCAAGGAGGGGTGTTTTAGTCTTATCATTGTTAATTGCACAGTAAAAATTATCTCTTTACCCTTGGGGTTTAATATTTTTATGCCTTGGGTCTAAAGGTATTTTTGTCATTACCTTATTGGTTTTCTCATTGTTATTGGGTTAATTAAGAGGTATTTTTGTCTTTTAATCAATTAAAGGTATTTTCCAAAAACAAAAATCGATGACATGTGTTGAGCACGCGTTAGTTGCTCTGTTGTCTTTGAACGGCGTATGCAGATGATTTTGGTTACAAAAAAACATCGTTCTAAAGCATTTTTAAATTCATCTTAGTGTCTCCTCCATGTAAAGGTGGCACGTGTACAAAACATAACTCTCTTCTGGCTTCGACCATGTTTCGAAGTTGATTTGAATTTGAGTTTTATTGTTAAGCCCGTATTTGGAATTTCACGAGTTACAGTTTGGAAAATTAATCAAGTTTAAGGTTGTTTGCTATGGGTTGCTTTTTTTATATCATTCTCTTCAGCTAATGTTTTTTCAATTTTATACTTCGATATTTATTTTATTGGAGATTGACCTTTGTTATATATATATATGCTTTCTGTGTCCTTTGTTATATATGTTTTTTTTTGTTGGGTTATGTGAGTTCTTTTTATTTTTTATTCTTTGTTAAATATATTTTTTTCAAAATAAATTTTATTCTTGAATTAAATATAATTGATTGATTTAATATAGTCAGATACTCATTTTATTGTGTTTTGTTTGGTTTGATTTTTCTAGGCATTGCTCTAGCGACCTATGCGACTTCTTTCTATGTCATCTTACATTATTTTGTAGTGGGGTTTGAACCATCTCAACAAGTGTTTTTGGTCATAGTTGATGTCAACGATGGAGTGGAGTTGGATCTACAACGATCTTTTCTTTCTTCTCCTTACAAGCATGATATCGATAACTCATTTTTCTAGTTAATTATTATAAAATATTTTTAGATTTGTTAGCTATTATTGTCTTTAATTAAATCAAATTATTAAATTAACCAATTTAATTAAATGTAATCAAGTTATTAAATGTCGGTTTTCCTTGTTTTTTGAAAAAAAACACTATCGTTATCTAACCGTCCATTTTTTATTTATAAAAACAAATTAAATTGATCCACAACATAGCGTGATTCCTGATATGATAGTGATCTAAGTCCACATGTCAACAACCATCCAAATATAGCGTTGTTGATCCATGCTAGCATCCACATATTAACGTAGGTGTCCGGGCTAGCTTGCGTGTATCTCGACTAATCTCACGGATCCTAAAGTTAACGATCATGTAAACCTCTAGTGGTCCTAAGGTTTATAAAACTCGAATTAGTGATCTTTAGAGAACAAATCTAAAATCTGATCAGTTACACTATACTCCTCAAAGTTTCTTTAAAGGTTTGATAGTACGAGTGGGGCATGAAGGACTTCCAAGTCGTTGGCTGTATTCTATCAACTTTAGAGATTGTCGTGTCCTTAAATTTTTTTCATTTGACTAGATTGAATAAAAATCCAACCATTTCTTATGTGATATATGTTTTTCTTTATTTTTTTAGGAATATATAATTTTTAAAGGTGTTGCTCAATTGAAGCAATTTGGTATTCCTTTATATTAAAAGCAATCTTGAATAATTTCATGATCAAAAGAATCTGAATGTACAGACATCTCAAAGGTATTGATATAGAAAATGATCTAAATAATCTAGATATAAAGTTCATGATGGATAAAAATTTAAAAAAATAGGTTAATTAAAAGATTGTTAATTAGAGATTGGAAACCTTTTTCCTCGTGATCAGCTCGAACTTTTGAGTGATTCAAACCATGCTTTGAGTTGATTAATTATCCTTTTTTTTTCACATCTTATGAAGTATAAACAGGTAGTGAAAGGGAAATCAAGAATTATACTGGATTGAACAAAAAAAAAATATAAAGGGTCAATTTTTAAAATAGGATGCCCACTCCACCATATACAAGTCGCTGGCAAAGTTCCAAGCCTTTGGGCCCAGTTTCATGTAAATATCCAATGCACGTTATGTGGCAGCAAATAGAAAGGTTAATTTGGGAGTGTGGTTATAGTAGTTTTTTAAAGTGTTTTTTATATTGAAATTGTATCAAAATAATATTTTTTATTTTTAAAAATTATTTTTAAGATGAGTGCATTAATACGATTCAAAACATAAAACAAATTAATTTTTAATAAAAAAAATTAATTTTTTTTAGAAACGTAGGTTGGCCTGCGTTTCCAACCTAAAACCTTTGAAAGGTCATCTGTATTGTGTTAATATTTTTATTAAAATTAAAATTTTTATTCAATTAAATAATAATAAAAATAAACACACATATTAAATTGATTTAAAAATAAAAAAAATATTATGCAAGGTTATACATATTATGTTATCTAAAAATAAATATTTTTTTATTTTTTAAAATAAAGTCCTTACATACAAAAAGATAAAATAAAAAATCATTGATGAATTAAAATGAGTTTTCAAAAATTAAATAGAACAACACCATAAAAAAAAACTCTAATCCAAAAAAAGTTAGATCAACAAAACATAAACCACAAATGAGGGATATTAACTGAGATATAAATAAATAAAAAAAACACATAAAAAATACCAGTAAAAAAAAAGCAATATCTAAAAAAAAAATTATTTGGTTGTTATGGTTTAACTCGTTAAACTCATGACTATACCATGAACTCAACCTGGTTCAGTAGTTTTTCCCTATAAATATATATTCAACTTTTAACAAAAAAAAAAAATTAAACCCGTAACTCGGACCATGATCTCAACCGGGCTTAATATTTGTTTCCCTTAAATTTTAGAAAAAACAATAAACCCTTAACTTGGACTATGAACTCAACTGGATTTAATGAAAAAAAATTTCTTCAGGTTATATTCAACCTTTTTTAAAAAATTAAAAACACATAGCACGATCAAAAAACAATTTATATAAAAAAAAAAGTCTAAAAAGTAAAAATAAATCACAAATAAGTGATATTAAATAAAATATAAATTTAAATTATCTAAAAAAAAGATACAAATAAAAAAAATATCAGAAAAAATAATTATTATTCACTTAAACTCATCTCTCCGGAACTCAAATTAGATTCAATATTTTTTCATTTAAATTTATATTCAATCTTTTTTAAAAACAAATTAAATCCGTGACCGGACCTACAACTGAGACAGGTCAAGTATAGTGCTGTTGATCCACGCTAGCATGAAATTGATCTCTTGTGATGTCATATAATTTCATATATAGGAAAATATGAGCTAACCAATCAATCATTGCCACATTCCTCATCTTATCTCCTTCAACACCGCCACTCTCCCATATATATACAGAGAGTTAGATGCTTGCTTTTATATATATGTGATTAGATAGACAGCATTAAGAAGAGCTAGCTAAAAATAAGAGAGATACCATGAAGAGCCTTTCCTTGTCAGCTCTGACATTGTCGTCGTTGTTGTTGACGATGATGCTGCTCAACACAAAAAGTTGCGGTGCTAGTATTTCACTGCCGGAAATGGACGGTGACGTCCCCTTGTACTCCATAGCTGATTCCAACTTGGATTTGGAGTTCATGATGGATTCTGAAATCAACAGGATTCTCGTTGCCAGTCGCCCTGGCCCTGGCGGACGTAGTTTGACAGGTAATACACCAGTGTTTGATAGCAACCGAAGTAATCGATACAACGTGGGTAAGGGTTCTAATAAACCGGCTAGGGGGCCGTACTATCGCGGCTGATAGTAGTTTCTCTCATCTACTAGCAGTTATTCCATGCCCATGATATGTACCTATTTTTAGGGAGTTTGTTAATTCCCTTTCTACTTCTGTCATTATTATCTATTGGAATCGAGTGGGTGTCGAATTTAATCATATAAGTTTCTCTACAATTGGGTAATATTTATATTTTATTTCCCTTTAATATTCTTTTTTATTTAATATAATTAACTGTTAAAAAATGTTTACATGGAGGGAGCTTCATTCAAGTTAGTATTAACTTGATATATCATGTTACTTTAATTTTATTCCTTCAATTAAATCAAGGGCTAAGATTTTAACAGACAATGTTCACCAGCTTAACTAAATTTATAAGATAAGATATTTATATGATTGTGTTTGTTAAATTAATTGATTAAATCACAAATTTATAAGATAAGATATTTATAAGATAATAATCATATGGCTGAACTACCCCATGTTTGTGAGTCTTATATTACAAAAACCTAGCACAATGCTCATTATCAAAATCCTCAACCTTCTCATCTATATTTTTTTGCTATAGACTTTTTTTAAGGTGAAATAGCTTATCTCGTCGGCCTTCTATCCTCGATACCTCTATAAACTATCCCATTTTGAATGCTAATTACTTTAGTTCTCAATCCAGCCATCATATTCATAACCTCTCCAAACCAAATTTTTATTATCTACAATTGTTGTTACATAGCCAAATAATCTCATTCTGAATTATTCTTATCCTTTGATTGTAATTGTCATACCTGGACATCATGGCGACCAATTAAAAAAATTTCATGGAAAAAAACATATATTTAACATCTTGTTCTTTTAGGAAAATATCTAGTTCAAGGAGTCACCACCTAGTATTATGGTCACTAAGAACCCTAACTAGTCAACAAAGATTTTATGATACGAGACTGGTTACACAAAAAGAAGATACTATCACCCCTTAACCGTCCTACCTGACATCAAACAAGATCTTGAAAAAACATTAATATTAATAGAAAATATATCATCATTTATTCTCTCACATGTTTACACTTAATAAATATCAATGATCTCATGTTTCATATAAATTTTTTGTTGTTCATTATAACAAGCTTATTTTTCATTATTTATCATTTCATATTATAAATTTTAGTTCTTTAAGAAACTAATTTACAATAAATTAAAAAAATTAATGACTTAGTGAAACAATTCAAAATAATATATAGTCTCAAGAAGCAAAAAAAAAAAACTATTTGTCATCACCCAATTTTGGGTGATTCCCCAAAATTCATTTTTTCCCAAAAAAATATAAAAAATATAAAAAAATATAAGCTGGCAATGCGGAGAAAGCCGATCAAGAAAGACTGCAAAAATAAGCAAAAATCAAGCTGCAATTTTCGGAGGCCTAATTGTATCCCGTTATGCCCAAAAATAGAAAAATGCAAATTCAAAGGTCAAATTAAATGATTATTGGACGAATTTGCATAAAAATTAAGTTCAATGACATAATTAAATTTTTAATGGGTCAATTTGATTTAATCATGGGCCAAATTAAATTTTAATTATGTTTAAGAATTAATTCGGGTCCAATTGAAGGATTTAATTAAGTGCAAGGACTTAATTACACTTTAAGCGGGTCAAAATTAATTTGAGGGCTTAATCGGTGAAAAATTAAGTTTGGGGGCCTAATTTGGACTTAATTGAAAGATTGGAATTTTGAAAGACCAAATTTAATTTTTACCAAGTTTTTGCAACAAAAAAAAAAAAAAAAAAAACCTGGTCACTGTTCATCATCTTCTTCGTGAAGCTGCCCGAGTGGCAGACTTCCAGGCGCATTTTCTGCCTCGTTTGTTCCCCAAATCCGACAAAGCGTGCATCAACATGTCCACCTGGAACCCCTCTATCCCCGAGAATGGTCCGGTCGGGTCGAAAAACTTTGAAATGGCTCCGTTTATTGGCCTAAAGTGGCCACCTCGGACAGTCTGCAGCCTTGGACTGCCAAATTTGAACCGACGTCTTGGATTCCTCGAGTTGAATCAAGGGCTGAGAATTTTTCCACATTGAATACAAGATTACCCTCTTTGTATCCCTATAAATAGGAGCAAATTTCATGCTCTGAGGGAGGAGAAAACCGAGCTCAAAGTTGGCCGAAAACCAGCCGTCTGTATCCATTTTTCTGCAAACAATCATTTTTTCTGCTTCTCTCTCCACCGTGGCCTTCAGCCAGCATCACCTTCATCACCTGAATTCTCACCATCATCCCCACCTCCAGTAGCCATAAAACGATCTCAAGTGACAGTTGCACCATTTCTCTCCCTCTCTTCTCTGTAAAAATCTGCTCCTCTGCCACCGTGACTCCAGCAGCGGCGGCGACAGCAGAGCCAGCAGCCACCACCTTGCCCAGAAGCTC
>Ga0307517_10003776_pt1 | contig 23547 bp, 20 predicted proteins | sample 23_EM_MG_FD_194515 | JGI IMG/M metagenome (GOLD analysis project Ga0307517, IMG submission 194515) | Populus trichocarpa ectomycorrhiza microbial communities from riparian zone in the Pacific Northwest, United States - 23_EM | ecosystem: Host-associated > Plants > Roots > Unclassified | place...
GCGGGGTAAAGGGTAGGAACATCAACGCGAACGAAGACGAACGGAACCAGAAAGGAATCCATAACCCCCGGGAGGGGAGGCCAAAGGCCCCAGAGGAAGTAAAGAGATGAAGGCGTGATAAACCCCCGAGCAGTTGCCACGGGCGGGGTAGATCAGAGGCGGAGGACACTCTCACGATGATTTCCCATGGTGTTGAGATTTCAATCGCTGGAGGTGGAGCGGACGAGAAAGATGAAGGAAATAGGGGGCAGAGCCCCCTTTATATAGAAGGAAATCCTAGCACAGCCTTTGCCGCCCGACTCATACCCTAGTATGAGTCACATATCCGCGTAACCAAGGAAACAATACAATTTGTTGTAAACCTTACAAAGGAAATCCCTCATAACAACCGTGTAACAAAAGAAAAAACACCAAAGTTATCCCAGCACGTATCTCATCAGGGGACCGTGAGAGCGTCCTGTGCGTCTGATGCACAGGACGCTCAGAATGCAAGCTATTATTTTTGCTGATGTATTTTCATTCTTTTATTAAGTTATACTCACATAATTTATCTGTTTATTGTATTTCCTCACATTTACAAAGTATCCAATATTGTCAAAAACCTTCTTTCCAATCAGGGATAACTGGAGCTCTCTATATAAAGATGGATTCTAAAATTGCGACCATATTAAAAGCCTCAAAGTACAAGTCACAACTTGAATGTGGATAATTCAAAGTAGAATCAAGTCGTAAAACTTATTATCATTAAGCTTGAAAGCTTCTCTCAATAAGTTCTCTGGCAGTGAAGGAGGTTTTTCACAAGCATAGCTTAGTTCTTGAAATGGGGGCTTTTTTCCCCTAAAGCTGAGATTTTCACCTTTAAGCAAATATATTCTGGAATTTAACAAAAAACAAAAAGGTCCGCTAGCACTGGTACTAGTAAGGAAGGCTTCAAGGGATCACTAGTTCAAAAGATAATAGTTGAAGGACAAATTGAGACTGAAGAATCACAGTTCAACTAAGTGGATTCTTCAACTAAAGGTCTATTGTAGTCTGCTGTCTCCTACCACTGGCAGCCAGGTGACTGGTCTAAATATATAAAAATTGAGTGATTACTTTCCCGCAGTCACAATCATTACCAGTAGCTGCTTACCAACTGGAATCCTGTAATCCTGTAAGAACAAAGAGTGATAGCTCCGCCTCCACCAGTGTTATATGATTATTCCATACCTGGAATCCTAATTACAAACATTAGGCAAAAGCAAACTAAACTTTGTATAATTAAATATAATCTAGCATAGCCTATCAGACTCAGAGGCAGTGGTAGAGCTGAAATCAAATCAAATAAACAAAATATAAATCAAACTAAACATAGGAGATCCTGGATTTTCACGTCTGTATACAGTTACCAGAACATGTATTCATGTTACAATATCTACCCCATGCCAAATCCATCGGACTACAGCAAATCTCTTCGTATGCTAGGAGGGTTGTTCTTCACTACTTGCACCCTCATCCACTCATATTTCTCAAGGGCCTCAAACCAGAATGGAATCAACTGAGGTTCAAGAACACTCTCTGTATATAGGGCTGAGTTCATTGTCATACCAGAAGGCACAATACAAAGTAGAAACTTTAGACAACTACAGAAAGTGCCCCATAGTACAATCACACCCTTGCAGCCAGACTCCCAAACTTGATCCATACAATCCTTATTATACTCCTCCTCTGGTCTCTGTATAACCTAGGGCTGAGAGTGGAAACCAGCAGTGCTAAAAGTTGATTCATTGATCTATACTACACACCTCTATTCCTCCTTCACCCAATTTAACCGCTCCTGGCACCAAGCTACACACTTTAGTTTATTGTAGCTTCAAATTCCCCACCTGAAAGTTCATTGGCATTAGTATTAATATACTTTAGAATCTGATTGTAAATTACCCTAGTTAAAACACCACCAGTCACTCGTACCTCTCATCTAATACTATATGAACTCGAATAAATAATCCTTGTGCTACGTATGATAGTCCAAAACTTGCTTCTCTGAAAAAGAGGCCAAAAATACACCAAAAAATCGGGCCCTTGGAAACAAAAAGACAAAGTAACACCCGACCTTACGAATCGAAACATGTCCAACCTCCTAGCCCAAGTTCTTATTATTCAAGTTCTTATAGTACGGTAAGAACTTGAATAAACAATTCTTGTGCTAGGAGGTTGCACATGCCGGAGTCTCTCTTCATAAGGTTGGTTGTTTTTTTGTTTTTTCGCTTCCGGGAGTCCGTTTTTTGGTGTATTTTTCGCCTCTTTTCCAGTGAAGGAAGTTTTGGACTATTATATATCGCACAAGGATGGTTTATTCGAGTTCTTATAGTATTCCTATAGCAAATATTAAGAGTCAGTTTGGAAACTTACTCCTTACGGGGCTTTCATTTATGATACCCCATCAATGCCATGGCCTCTCTTACTGTCCGGACAGGTCTGAGCAATTATACTCTAGCTCTTGAACAACCTCTTCCCACTGAAAACGGCGGGACCGTTTATCCTGTTTAATAAATGCCCATAGCTGCTCTTTTTCCTCCGCATCAGAGATCACCGGGCATCCAGATCGACGGTGATTTAAAGGTGTGCCTTGGGCCTTAGCACGTCTGTATATCTTGTGGCAGGTTCGAAAGTCCAAATCTACCCTTTCACCGATTTCCTAATTTCCTTTAGCTTCCAGTCTGCCCTATTCCTGTAATTATAGTATCATTAAGAAATAAAAAGCACTACTAACCTTCCAAGTCAGATTAGCCTTGTCCCGGAGGGTCAGGATCTCTACCCGTTCATCCCGAGTTGTTTCAGGTTTTTCACACTCGCTCCAGCTGGTACGTAGTCTCCCCGTCGTCCCCTGTTCTTCATCTTTTCCGCAACTACTGGTGGATATACTTACTTGCTATACTAAATTTTTAAGCTTTCATTACGGTACGGATATATTATTGAGAAAATAGATTTTGATTATATAATGGTGGACAGGTCGTATTTGGTTGTTCGCTGTCGGCTGGACCTCTGCCAGCCAATAGTTGGGACTTCGACAGACTTACCCTTGATACCCGGTACTCTCAAAAACTACAAAGTAGGGGTCACTAAACGATCAAGGAAACCTACTTAATAACTCATTCAGACTTCACAACTCCAATACAGAATTGCTGCTTGCATTTCCCAGACCTTCACGCCAATGGGATACCTAAACTCCTTCCAGTACCAGTCTCACACAATCGGACTTGCAAAATCAAACATCAAAAAGCCAATATACTACGCTATTCAAATTTGAAAATAATTACACCACTGCTATTCTCGTCCAGCACAACCTACCAAGAAAAAGACACTTTACATAACTCATCAGAACAGATTCTTTATCTCCATACTAGTACTCAACCCCGAAATTCCTACCAGATAAGGAACAAGTAGAGAAGAATGCTTAATATGATCTATGCAAAGCTGTCATCATCTGAGTTAAAATTCCCCCATATCCCAAATAAATCTTGCTACTGAAAGTTAACTACCAACTACCAATTCAGGTAGAGATGGTGAACACAGACAGGCCGTGTCCAAAAGTCCCTAGTTTCACTGCACTCGTCAGCTCATCTACTATTGTTGTAAGAAATGGCTGTGTTACTTCCTGGTAACCTTGGATTGGAATAGGACGAACTTCCTGGTGGCTCAGGATTGGAATGTGGCAAATGGAATGAGGTGGAAGGAATGGCATGAGCGGAATGGCAAGGAATGGAATAACAGGATGAATGCTGGAGGTTGGGAATGTCGAGTATATAGATTAGCTTTTTGTCTGTGATCTTGTGAGTATGATTAATTGGAGTGAAAATACACATTCTCACGATTATGGAACTACGTTGTTTGTTTATTTTCTTCAACTATAAAGAAGAGCAGGTACGAGTGAGATATCATGAGACCCATTGCCCATCGTAGATTATCGGAAGGATCCGGCGATATTCCTACCATAGGATATTCGCTCGCGCTGCAGTGGTCACCCCGCACGCTGTAGCTATGGCCAAATCCCCTTCTGGTGGAATTTCATGGAACCCCCAGGACGGTGGTAACTAAGGCCGCAGCATACATGCACTATACTCTACAGTGCAGGGACAACAATCGAATCGCTCACGCACTGACTGTCACATAAGATGACATGGCAGTATAGCCCTATACCGGCGCCCTACGGAGATGCAGTGCCGCGTGGGCTAGTTCAATGTAGAGTTCACACGCCATCAGCGATTAGTCCAGCGCCTCCCATCTCATAAAAATCCTTCCACGCTCTCGTACCGCTCCCTCATCAATCTGTCAAAGTTTCCCTATCCTGAGGAAAGGGATATCAGCTTCGGTTCATTCCGCCGGCTTCCCCTAGACATCCTACCAAAGGCCAGCTGCTACCGCGACCCCCCGGGCGCTCTCTTCCGTCACGGAGACGTCACTTCAAAAGGGCGTCGCGCCCTGAAACATACCCAGGTCCGCGCAGCAGAGTAGGCCATCAATAAATCTTGCTTATGCAATAAAACTCCTAGATAAATCATTTCTGGCTGAGAATACTGTGCCTTATGCGAAGAGGCTATCCGCTTGATTAAGGATAGTTTGCTGATAAGATGCCAAAGAGCACCAAAGACATTGAGGGATTAAATAGTCTGCCCGCAGAGATCAGTCGGTCAAACGAGTGATCCACCTGGCCCGACCAAGCTCGAACTTCACAATAAGCCGACAGAAAAGAGAAAAAAAAAGCATACATAACTCCCTATCATAATATTCAGGCCAGAGGGGACTCTCTGCAATCCCACAAACACACATATGCAGCCCCCACCACCGCTGGGTGTCTAGGATGAGCACAACAGAATGTTAGGTACGGGGGGCATTCTAATCACGAGTGATTAGGCGTGATCCGGTCACACCTACCACCCACCGATGCAAGCATAATTCCCCAAGGTTGTTTGCCGGTGAAGTCCCATCCACGACTAGATTATTGCTACTTCGCTTTGTGTTGGTGTCTTGTACGGATGAACCATTAGGGCAATCCCGGGATAGGTCAAGGTCGCTTAATTGCGGGACATGCCCAGCTGTCGCGCAAGCCCGAGAAATCCACGCCACCTCTACTCCCCTCATGAGAGACCAGGCTCCCAAGACACTTTTTCGCGCGCAGCCCGGCTATTGCGTCCCTGGGGCGGGCCAGCCAATCCGAACGGAGTTTGTGAAACAAAAAAGGGCACAAGGCTCCCATTCAGGGCTACCGCCCAGGGCTACCACTCAGGAACCGTGCTGTGCTCTAGAAGTGGCCATCTCTCCCAGACTCTTTAGACGGTAAATTACTATCCGTATGCAAAAAAAACCTTGGCCAGGCTGTTGAAAGGCTAGTCCAACGCTTCGCAGAGATTGGGTACTCTGTTGATGTATGTTAGGTTCCGCTGCACCAAGCCTTCTTCCCTGCCTTCCTTGCTCCCTGAGCCGCCCATTGCCTTAAGCCCGGTCTAATCTTGTGGATCTTGATACCACCTACGGTAATTTGAGCCCATCCGCTCATCGTGGCGAAATTCTGTGTCTACCCGCTTGAACCTCACCTGAGTGTCATTGCGGCCCGGGACACCGCGGCATCACCCCTAAATCATTAACTAACAATCAGCGAGTGACGGTATATGATTCGACTTAAACGCCTTACCAGAGTTGCATGTCCTGATCAAGGCGGAAGGCCAGTGACGGCATGCTAGGCTCAAGAGACCCCGGGATCGCATCATAGCACTAATTGGTCAGATGCACCACCTGCCATGCCATCAATACCTAAGCACTCAACCAAGCACCGAGATTGCCAATCCGGCGAAGGAGAGGAGCATTTGAGCGTACTCGAGTCACGATGTGCACGGAGGATCGGTGTATCGTGAGAGGGTGTGGCCGGCAAGAAGTAATGGTGCACTCATTGATGTATGGGTCCCACTACTCGACGCTAAAAGTAGCTGGATTTCAAAGTGCACGGATCTTCATCAGCTTGATACCAATACAAAACATTCGCGAGGTGCATTGTCTTCTTTTTCTTTTCTCTCCCCCACACCCACACGTCGAAGGCTATCCCGGGCAAAGATTAATCGCAATGGCCGCCGGGAGGCTGGAAGCGCTATGCTGTGGACGGCCACTTCGCTATATATACGCGGTTCTCGTGTCAAGAGCGGGTTGGTAGGTCTTCAACTAGTGGCCCTCGGAACTTGACTGGGCTAACTTCACGATTGGAAGGTAAAAGCATCTATCAGCTCATGAATGGGTAAACGGGTTAGATAGGCGGAATTTCCTTCTTTCTTTTCTTTCTTTCTTTTTTCCCCTTCTAATCCACTCCCCATTAACTAATTTTCAAAAAGGAAGAGCACCAAATCGATAGTTAAGGGTCAGGTGTGCTTTCTAGTCGAACCACTTAGTGTCCCGGAAAGCCCATTCAGTGAAAACCTACAAATTCCATAACACCTGAGGATGTCTCAAAACAAAATATCCAGACAAAGTGGGGTCCCCAGAGTTCCGGTATAGTCCGCAGAATGCCATGCGTTATGGAGTTGTTTCGCACGATTTGGGGGGGATTTATTTGACTTAGCGTGAAGGTTGTGGTGACCCCATCGGTAATCTATATCCAACCAATAGAAGGGGTAGGGAAGCAATGGGTATCTTTTCCACCGTTACAGCTACTCTTTCTCGAGAAGAGTGACACAAAAAAGATCGGAAAATACTCGTTGCGAAGGGCACTACCGTACTCCCACAGGAAGGAAGGGGGGCCAATCAGCCACGTGCGAATCGATGCGCTCGATGCAATATCCGGGATGAACAGGTGTTCGAGGCCCCCAAATCTGGAAGAATGCAGAAATGCTAAAGACGTGTCATACACACTCGCAGGTGATGAGTACAGATCTTATATCCTAACCAAGGGTTCGGGAATCGGAATCACTCCTCTCCCATAATCAGATTTATTATAAAGATTGGGAAGAAGGAGGCTGGCGAAATATTCTGGAGACGAAAAGGAAAGACGTGTCAACATTTATTTTGCATGCATACAGTACGGTACATACACACATACAAAGAAATGAAAAAGTGACGTATGCCGTCGATCTGAAACGGCTTCAAAAAGGAGGAGATATTGGTATAGGGAAAACACCGGGAGAGAGATAGAAAAGAAAAGAAAAAAGAGAGTTAGAGATACCTGTCGGTGCTTTCGCTTTTAGAATTTTTCATTTTACTTTCTTTCTCTTCCTCTTCTTCCCCTTCTTCATCGTGCTTAGCGAAGGGGGATTGTATTGAATAATCACGGGGCACGAGAGAGATTGTCATGTAGCCCATCAGAGGTCTGCTTGTGTGTTGTCAAAGCGGTCGCACGAAGCTGCGGTCGTCGCTGAGTTGTCAGAGAGAAGCTAGGGTCACTGCTTTTGCTAGTCAGAAAGGAAATCCAAATCCTTCGAGGGGCATACTCGTTCCTGAACGAGTATGGCACCTTCATGCCGGACGACGGATTCGCTATTTCAAAAGGATTCCCTATTTATTCTAATTTATTCACTTATCCGTTTAGGGGGTGAGTAAGTGAGAGGAAAGAGATGCTGCAAATTGCTGTTGGGGAGGTGGAGGTTTATCCAGAGCCTTATTGATAATAACGATAATGATGATAGCAATAATGTCTCACGAGCAGGCCTCGGTTTTGCAAATAACTATGATTCCGAGAATATAGCATACCACGATGGTGATAGGGCTGGTTGCTGATGGAACGGAGTGAATGTTTTTTTGTTTGCCCCTCTACCCTCCCCCGGCATTCTATAGCCTTTGTTTGCCAATGGTGTTCGAGACCAGGCGGCCGAGAAGGAGACCTGCAGTAGACTATTGTATCGCACTCGAGCAACAGGGCGGACGGGGCGGGCAGATAAAAGTGCTCCTCCGGGTAGGGAAGGCTACTCCCGCGCTTGCGCCCTGCTTAGTATGACACCTGCCACAGCGCTATCTTCATGACAACGCCGAAGCTCAAGATTTAACTGCACATGCATAATTAGCACTGTAAAGCACGGGTAGTTTGGTAGGTATCATACCTTATAATACTGGCGTGTCAACTCCCTTTTTTCTGTGGCCACCCGGTTAGAAATGTATCTGTGCTAACAGAGCTTAGCCAAGCAAAAGAGAAGTGCAGTGTGGAGAACAAGAGCAGAAGGGCGGAAGGCCCCACAAGCTGCAGATGATCCCTAAACCCGAGCACCGAATGCTTGGATGCGAAGATGACCTTGCAGATGGGGCCTGCATATTTAGCAAGGGGCACGACAGGGACAAAGAAAACATCATAGGAAGAAGGAAGGAAAGAATGAAAAGAAAAGAAAAACACAAAAACACAAAAACACAAAAGTGACAGACTGGGATTACCGGTATTCAACCTTATGCATGATGGAGCAGCATGGCCAGTGCGTTAAATTGCCACTGCGTGTCGTATCGTACCCTATTGCTTCATTTCCAAGTCCTCTATCAGAACGTTAGACACTGTCATTCGATGTCAACTATTACCGTATGTAGGAGGATAAGAGCGGCTTGTAATACAGTACGGAACTCTGCATTGGGACCCGGTATGGTACCTTAACAGCACCAGTAATTGGTGTAGTCCAGCAAGACGGTACCCCGAAAGTGGAAGTGGTAGCAAAGCAGGCTCACCAGGCGCCCATCTCCTCTCACTAGTTCGATCGCAGCACTTTCTCTTCTAAGGTTTAATAGCGAGAACAGATAAGGTGAGTAATAATATTGTTTTTTTCTCTTTTCAACCCTTTTTGACACCCTGCAAACCCCCATCAAAACATGATCAGGGTTCTTTTAAAACAAAAAAAAGAAAAGAAAAAAGCCTCTAATAAGATACCTTCCCACAGACAAAGCAAAACGTGCAAACAAATAAAATAGGATTAATCCTCCCAGCGCCGTTAAACATGACCAAATCTATAATAACCCATGGCCCCTTCCTAAGTGAAAAAGAGGAGAAAAGAGTGATAAGAAGCGAAAGAGAGAGAAAACGAATGTGAACGCCCCAGATAATTATACAAAAGAGCAGAAAACTGGCTTGCCGAAAGCCATCTTATGTGCAAAACAAGAGGTATCAAACGAGGTAGTTCTGAGGGTCCTCTCTGTTCTCGTGCGCTGCCGTGTCCCAGAAATAAGGTAGATATTCGCTCCTCGGCCGACCCCCCCACCACTTCTCCCACCAGTTGATAATGCCTCAACTCTCCTCCTCCTGCAGCCCAAGACCGCCCATAAGCTCATCCCGTCCAATCTTCTCATGCTCTCCTCCACTTCACTTCCCCTCCTGTGTAGTCTGCCCGCACTCGTCCTCGTCCTCGTCACTCTCAACCTCGCCGTGTGTCCCCCCGGACCCTGTTCGTTTTCATGCGTTATAGGTGCATGGACGGCAGGTCTTGAGCCTACAGAACTTGCACTCAAAGATAAACCAGTGAGGGCCTGACGCACACATTCCGCAATTCCAGAGTAGAAGGGTGTTTTCGCTCTTGATGATCTTGAAACTGTGGTGACAATATCCGGGGATTGCCATTGTTTCTCGTTCGTGGAGGAAGAAGGAATGCAAGGGAAGTTATATAGATTGGATGCGGCTGTTTTGGAAGCAATGCAAGATAAAGCTTATAAAGTAAAGCTTAGGATAAGCACTTGTCTATGTAGGGAAGGGCAAGAGGGAGAGGTTTTATGTGGGATGGAGAGAAGGTGAATGCTGTAGTAATTTATCGAGGTAGTGGCGAACGTTGTTGAACCGAAGAATTCCAAGATCCGGAGGGTGGGCTACGGTACTTATTATACCTTTGGAGGTATGGACCTTAGGAGGCATACTTCTTGAGACACCATAACCCCAAGCCCACACTACCAAGAACAATGGGAAGGGGGCCCTCCACCTCCACCCCTCCCCTCAATGCCGACACTTTTGCTTGCGGTTCCTCCAGATTTGCGGCTCTGTGATTGCTTCTACCGAAATTGCAGTGCGTCCTCTCCTCCTCTCCATCTCTCTACTCGAGTAGCTTCCTTAGAATCAGATCGCCCAGCTGATATGATAGGTTGGACGGCAACTTTTAGCAAGCAAACAGTCCCTCAATACAGGCCGTGAAAGAAAGCCACAAGAAGGAAAGCAAAGTTGAAGGGAAGGGATCTACCCTTGCGGTTGGAATGAAATGGGCGGAACGGAGCAATAGTGACTAACGCCCACAGCCGCTTTTCGCTCCTGGTTTCCCCTCCCCACTACAATACATCAAGTGACCCCATATAACCATATCGATCCATCGATCTACGATGCTAAGAAAGCATAGATACAATTGCGGTGCAGGCCAGTAGTCTCCCCCATGTAAAAATACCGGTAATTGGAAGCAGAGAGGCACAAGATCCCGGGGGGAAAAGGCTCAGGATGGGGAAAGAAGAAAAGAAGCTTCTATCTCCCAAACTAGAAATCATGTCCTCCTTGCAAAGCAAGCAGCACTTTCCCTTTCCCTGTCCGAACTAGGGGTGTCCGATTTGTTCAGGTCTAGAAAAGCCAACCCCAGTCTCTTTGGTCTTCTTTCACTTCTTCCTCAGCATTTCCATATCCATCCCCCATAAACCCTGCAAATCTCCAAATCCCTGCTGGCTGTAACCATCTCTCGCTGTGTCTCTCGCACACTCCTACCGTACTTTCCCACTTTCTTACTTCTCTCTCCGCCTTGCCCGGGAATCCGTCATTTCATTTCATCGCATCCCATTCCCATTGTAACAGTAGTCCCAAAGAGGATAGAGGCGGGGGTGTTAAAATAAAACAAGAAAGCTCAAGTCGAATCGAGTTGAGCAGCTTTCTCTACCTGTGACATACGGCGCTCGTAGCTATTCTGTTTTTAATTTTTTTCCTAACCAAGCTACCGGGAAAAAAAGAGGCGACCTGAGCAAAGACTAGCGCCTAAAAACGATAATACCATCCCAACCTGTTGGTTCGGTTCCCTTATTTATTTTTTTCTGGCTTTCTTTCTTGGGCTCTTCCACTTTCTTGCGCTTTGACGTTTATGATTCCTTTTTTTTTTCCCTTCTTCTTCTCTTAGGTTGGTCACCCATTTCCCATTCTTCAAGCTCGATGACAGGGCACTGTGCGCACGCGTATACCACAACAGAGCAGGAGTTACCCCCTTGCCTTTGTTCTACTCGTACATTCACGAAAGGGGTGGAGAGGATCGCACCATATCGTAATAGTCCGTAGATTACCCGTTGGCTGCGAAAACTTGAGTGCTGGCATATGCCCTGGATTGTCTAATATCACGATCATCACACACTACATGTATCGTAGCCATCATCATAGGAGCAAGAAAGGCCAAAAGAACTTTGGGCGACCACGCTCTCTCCCCTTTTCACATTATTTTGGGCCACTCTCTATTTTCTTCCGCAGCGCCTTCCCTATCCAGAATAAAACAGGGCGAGAAAAGACTGACCGAATCAGTGAACGAGTGAGCAAGGAGTGACTACTGAGCGAAACTTGGAAGATAAATTGCAAATGTGGTAATGCCGCCACTACCTGTACCAAGCACCCCTTTTCGTGCAGGCACTTGAATAATTGGGAGTCAGCGTAATAAGTATCAGTTTCGTTCGTTTTGCGCTCGAGTATTTTGTTTGACGTTTCACGAAGGTGTGGGGGGGAGCCTTTTTGTTTCTGAGGAACTTGGGTGTTTTACACGTTTGCATACCGGCACTCCATGAGGAGCACAACCGAAGAAGAAATATTTCCTTTTTGTGCCTGGAATTGATTGACATCACCACCAGCCCCCCCCCCCCACATACTTGTACACACACAGCCGAATACGGCACACATCGTCTTTGACGGGTGATCAAATTTCTCTCAAACCAAGGACTAGGGAAGGGGACAGGGAGACTCGGGTGGGAGGAGGAAAAAGAAGAGGGAAAAAGGCGTTTGCATTCTCGGGTGCTTGTGCTCCAGCATAACTAATCTAGGACCGTGGAGGTTCAGAATCATCAATGCCGCACCGAGTTTTCCCACTTGTCCCACACACAACTTATCATATCATATCGACGCCGCCCCCGGCGTAGCGGGTCCATCGAGCATTGCATTCCCGAAACCATACTTGTGCTAGTACAGACCCGAAAAGCCACAATTTCCCTAAAAGGTTAAAATGGAAAAGAAAAGAAATTAATTGGCGAAAGGAAAGGTCAGAGAAAAACCGAACTTTCGGTTGCCGGAAATAGCGGTCTGTTCCAGTATGTCTCAAATCCTTGTTCTTGGGCCGTCCCCTCTCAGCCATCGACAAGATGAGTCCAGTTAGCAGAATTGGAGATGAACAAATTCAGGCAATTCAGGGGGTTTGCTTTCGGGAGTTTTTACCACGATAGCTTGGTAGTAGTTCTCCCTTGCGTCGTTTCTAAGCATGGTCTCTGCCTTTATGTTAACATTTCAGAAGTGTTTAAGATGAGGGGAGAAAACTGCGCAGATTGTCCATCATATGGCGAATAACCCACCGCTAAGACCTATATCCATCCATTTTTCTTTCAGAATTACTCCGTTCCACCGCAGGGTATTGTCTCGTCGTTCCAGCGTTTGGGGGTTCCGGGATCGCGGCACCCCGGCATAAAACAAAAATAATAATAATTTTTTGCCGGCCCCTCCCCTTTCCTTCCTTTCTTCTTCCTCCCTCGCTCTTCACAGCTGTTTGAGGTCCCCGGCCCTGACCGAATTCGATTCCCCCTAACTCATTGGATGAACAACCGGAAATTGGTCAATACCAGCAACCATACTGTCGGTCTTGTCTCATTACTTTTTCGTGGGGGGAAAGAGCAGGTTCCCACTCATTTGGTCAGAGCACCGGAGACGGCGGAGGGTTGGGACAGGGAACAAGAGGGAAGCTAACCTAGGCTTGTGCACATGAGTTTTAGAGGATGATGGTGTTTGTTACAGAAAGTTTGTTACGGAAAGTTGCCCGGAAGGTGAAAAATTGCTTGAGACGTTGTAGCCTGACTTAGCAGGCAAGCAGGAAGGAATACCAGCTAGCTCTGAGTCCTGGTCAGCTACAAGTGCTACACGGCACTTGAGCCTGCACAATACCTGTCAGCGGATGCGCTTGTACCGGTGCTTGAGTAACGCCCCGGGTGGCGGGTGCGGCAACTGACTATAGAACGATAGGCGATATGTATCGTCTCAGGCAAAAATGCCCAGGCTGAGTCGCATTACGGTACCCGCCTTGGGGCCTGCAGGAGGGTGGAGGGAGGGGCGAACGAGAGTCGACATGATATATCACTCGAGTCAACCGATTCTATTCGAACAGGTTCATGCACACTCGAGACGATTTAACTTGGGGCCCCACTCACACACATAGCATCGGGGAGGCTATGATAATTTTAAAATGAAGGCTGATTCATATGATTAAACTAACATTCCCATAATTCAAATGACGCTAGATGCCCTCGCTCTCCTCCGTCCTTTCCTCCGGGGTGAGGTGAGATATTGATGTTTTTTCCTAACGGTTGCGAAAGAACTCGCTGGACGAAAGGGTGGGAATCCTCCATTTTTCCTTTTTGAAGAGTTCCTATTTAATTAACACTTGACGGGCCGCTAGGCTCGAGAATTCACAGTATATCTAATTCTTTAGAGCGAAACTTTCGGCACGGCCCCCACTATTCTGCAATCAAGCTCTGAAGTAAAAAAAGGAAAACTCGAGGAGCTTTGGGCTCCCTTCCGCAATTTTGGGGAATTTGCAATGTCACAAGTTGAAGAAACCCTATGCTATCGAGTTCAAGTAATTTTGTCACGTGCCTTCGTGTGTGTTACTCTTATTCCGGCTTTTCCATCAAGGTATTACCTCACTGCCTATTACGGGAATAGATTTTGCCATCAGGAATAATAATAAGTCTTATGATATCATTACCATGCAGAGGTATTTTTTAAATTTTTTTCCGATCCACCGCGTTGCTTTACAATGAGCGCGTGTTGTCAGCATTTTTGGTGCTCCCGTGGAACAGGTAGTTGGGCTCACCTGACACAAAGGTCCTGTCTGCTCAGTCCGTTCAGTGCAGGACAGAGCCAGGTTGGTGCTTGCTGTTCGTACCATCTTAGTTTATAGCATCGCCACTAACCCGAATAGAATAGCAGGTGAATAATTAGGCATCTTCCATTATCTCACATTAATTAATCCGGGAAATATTTTTCCGAGATGGTTGGATATGTACTCGTACTAGTACTGTGGGGCGGGGCGAGACAGCGAGCGAGTGCGTGCGGTACAGTACTCTGTTAGCACTGTGCTCGAGTGATGCTGAGAGGTTTTGGCGAGAGGATGGGGTTGTCGACCATTATGTAAGTGCGGTCCCTGATTATGATGATGTTAGTTGGTTGAGCCTGTGATAGTACGGTAGGCTTGGTGTTTCTATGCATAGCGTCATAATTGTACTAGTACTCGAGCACGGTACTGGGCCGGCGGCCCCTAACAGCATCGGCTTTGGAACTACGATTCACCTCCACAATATCGAGCCAAGAAAGTGGATACAGGTTATTGGATCGTTCAAATGAGCATGTCCCTATGACTGACTGTTACTCATGGGTAAAAAACACTCACTCACACACTCTCTAGTACCGATAACCGGCTCTTGATCACTACCAATCCTCTCTGTTCCAGAGCGGGGCAACACTCCAAAACCAATATTCTCAACCAAGACTTCATTCACCTAACTTGCGCACTCCTCCCTCTCTCCCCCAAACTCCGACGTAGGCTACCGAGCGAGAGAGAACTAAAAATAATAGAGGGTCAGACAACAAATCCACGTTTCCTTCTCCTCCTCAAACGTTTCATAAATCCGCAAGTGGTGCCGTACCTTTGTTATTATTACAACATTCTGCAGGCGGCCCGAAAGGGTAATCGCCCCACCCCAGCCCCAACTAAATCGTCGGTTTTCTTTTTGACAGCTGCAGCCATGATAGGTTCCAATGACCTTGGTGAATTTGTGCTAAGTCGCGGGCTTCTTCGCGTTCTTTTTTTTTTTTTGGAAAATGGTGCTCGGTAGATCGCTTGGTGCGATTTCTGTATAGTAGATCCTGTGCTGCACATGCGGTGGTGGTAGTCCTGTCGGGGACCATAGCAGAAGTGGTTTAGGTCTTATTTGTGGTAATGGTAGGACTGGTTTGGAGTGTTTTGCTGACTTTGCTGGAGGAGTAGTGCTTGTGTGCGGGTAGGATGTAGCACAATGCGGCGCATTATTCTGATAAAGAAAGTTCCTGGGTGGTGATGGTTGTTATCGGCTTGAGTAGTATCAGAGTGATTCGAATGTGGTGTTATGCTCGTGAGAGTACCGTGCCGTACTGTACTGTACATTGACCAGCCGCCGGGCGACTTTAGGAGTAGAGTATGGCACAGGACGAATCAGGATGCTGCTATGACTAGGCTCTGAAAGAAGCTGTATGATACAGTAGACTGCCGTATGAACTTTTAAACCAAACCAACCATGTTTCCCCTTACACACTAGCGTTATGAACACGACCACGGTTGCCATACTGTTCGATATAGGGCAGTCTGATACTGTGATACGATAGCATCTCATCATAATATCGACCCCCATCACTGTGTCTTGCATGACTAATGCTCAATCATTTCTCCCGCCGGACAACCCCCCCGTTCGGCAATCTCAATCTAACCACCAAGCCACCATTGAACCCTCTGCGCTATGTGCGGCACCTGTTCACCACATTGCAGTCTTCAAGTTCAACTTGGAGACAACGACGAAACGAACAACGATCAGTGACCAGTAATTATTTTTTCCCCTTTTGCCCGGCAAATACAGTACCCCCCCCCCCTGTTCGTCATCCGTCCAGTTTCACCGTGACCAGTGAGAAGACTATGTGCAGTACATGCCTGCCGATAAGGTGCTGCACTTGCTACTTAACTTATATAATATCTTCGGTGCTACACCCTGACAAACACCCTTCCATAGACAATAATGTCATGATCCCAACCCGTCCCATCTATTCAGTCAACTAAGCTTATTCACAGCCAATACGGGACCGGTACTCGAGTACAGTACAACCGTGTGCCAAAAGTTCTGGCACCCCAGCTAGTGCTGTAACACAGAAGCGCTATACTACTATACCAACCAAGGTGCCAGAACTTTTGGCACAAGGCTGTACAGTGCAGTACCCAGCTAGAATTCTCAGTACAGCGCAACATCCATCATACCACGCCGATAACAAGTAGGCGAAAGGGGAAAAAAACAAATCTTTTTACCATTTCCGCGGAATCAAATCCTCAACCCATCCACCCGGGAAAGAAAGAAAAGAAAAACACCCCGTACATTGCTATAATATCATTATCGCCGCTCCATTCAGAAGGACCATGCTATTGTGTCATATCACCACCGCCACCTCCGGCAGAATAGATAAGAAGAGTGAATCACGGGTAGTAATAAAATGATAGCTAATAACCCTTACGTAGTTTGCACTGCACTCGCACATTCCGCCCGGCCGACATGAACCAAGCCAAGGAGGAAGGGGCGGGGGGGGAGGAAAGCGAAAGAACATGGTCCTGGTATTCTTCCCGCAGCCCATCCGCAAATCATAGTAAATCACTCGTGTAACGTACCAAACTTCTAGAAACGGCGCCTCCCGGAACTACGCGTAGGGGGGAGAGGAGAAGAAGAAGCGCTCTCCGATCCGCAATACTGCAACTACCGTAAAATGCCATGCCCGTAAAATTGATTTCGATTCATTCTGCTAAGGGTCGTGGATGTTTCACGTGCCCGGCAGGAAGAAGAAGAACTACGACAACAACAATGAGGATGACGAAACATTTGTTGAAACGTACAGTACATATCGCTGTATATCCAAGGGCACACACACGGACCGCGGAATATATACCGGCCGCTTGTTGTTGGGTGGGTGGGTGAGTGAGTGAGTGGGTGGGTGAGTGAGTGAGTGGGTGGGTGGGTGGGTGGGGCTGATGCTGGGTAACCTCGGTGTACTCGAATATATTGCTTTGGTATGGTATTGTTTGGTATGGTCTCGTTTGGTCCAGACCGGTTTTTTGTTTTGTTTCTGTTCTGTTCTGGCTGGCGCCTAAAAGTGAGACAGTAGGGATGAGGTGCAGCTTGTTTTTCCCGGAATCCGCCGGTGGGGGGGGGGGGGAGTGGGATTCGTCGAATGGAGGTAAAGGTAAAGGTGAAGTGAAGTGAAGCGAGACGGCAACTGTCTTGGAAAGGGTCTTGGAGTGAGGGTTTTTTTTTTTTTGGCCCGGGGAAAGGGATGATACTTGGGTGGCGAGTGAGGGGTTGTGATTTGTTGTTCTGGTGTTTGGGGCAAATTGGAAAAAGTAGGGTTCAGGTATTCTGGTGTTTATTTATGTGACATTTGGTAGGAAAGGAGAGTCTGGGTTGTTTTTTTTCGGTCTTTTTTACTCTTGATTTTACAAATTATAGGGTGGGGAAATCCTGCGGAATGGGCACCCCCTGTTTTTTTTGGACTTGCTTGGGCCCCCTAGAACCCCGGTGTGACCGGGTTAGGTTTTTTTGTGAGAGGTATGCGATACAAGGTGAAAAGCGGGAACGCTAATGTTTTCATTCAGGATGTTTGCCCTCATATATACAGATATCTGGGGCGAGGTGGAGGTCCGGGATGAAACATGTGAGAGGCTCTTCAATCAACGGATATCCCAGAAATACTGTAAATATTATTCTGAAGAAGGGCTAAAGGAAGTCTTGAAACAAAGCACTAGAAGGTTGGACTGTAAGCCGCTAGGCGTGACTGGTGTGGTCCTCCGGGAGTCAGATGGAAACACCGACTGCACAATGCAGAACAGAGTTTTTCTTAGCCCCAAGCAATTGTATATGTTTCTGAACTGTAGTCTTATTAAGGCCCAATAAAAGTCACGAGAGGTTTCAATTCTGGCTGCTTCCAATGCGGGGTTTGAACTGAGATGGAACGCTTTACATTGGTGGCGTAAGGTGTCTAAATGGAGGATTTCATCTCTTCTGTGGGTGGGAGGGAGTCTCCCAGAAAGCTCGCTAGGCTAAGCATGATGAACCCTGAAAAATTTACAGGCAGCACATTGAGAACTAGCTGTTAGCTAGACCCTTTAAACAAGAGATGGTAGCAACTCCCCATGTACGTACTGTACTCTGTTAGTAGTTCGCACCCTCAAGGCTTCTACTGAATCCATGGCTGCTACAAGTTATAGGCATAAAGAACCCGAATACAGGGATAAGCAATTTGTATGGCAAATTGTCTGTGCGTGTCTGACCGCCCATACAAATTCGGACTCAAATGTTCGGTTTCTATATGCCTGTATCCCTGTATCTTGTATTCCCAAGCTCTTCACAGCACGCAAGCTTATTAGTGGCCTTCAAGACCGGACAGCCGAAAAGCCGTCTACCGACAAGATCTGGGGGAACCTTTAGGCTCTATCTCTCTACCGGCAGTTCATGCTGCGAACGTTGAAATGTTTGTTTTGCGAACTACCCTCCAGATACTATATACCCGAAACAACCTTTCTAATTTTGCTTAGGGATAGCTCGATGAGGATTAGCTAATCTGTATCTCGACGAATTCTGATGGGTAGTTTGTGCGCTAAGCACTTCGGGAACTAATTTGCACGACGTGACACTTTAATTGAATACATTTACTTCGGAGTTCCGAACAACGTCAATTGGATGGACCGTTGTGTCGATAGCGGGTAGCCGAGCGTTTCGACAGTCCAAGAACAGCAGGACGTTATGTCAGAGCGCGCCATTCTGTAAAATAAAATAGAGATTAAATTAAATAAAAAAGGCTTGGAATAATTGAGAACCTCCTAGGGACGTTAGATCTACCTCTCTAAGGCATGTATGTATTCTCCCCTCCATTTGTCTGGGGGGAGGGCTGAAAGGCAATTGTTTCCCCCCCTTGTGTTCTCTCTCCCTCCCTTACCAATAATATGTGTCCTCGGGATCCCCTTGACGACATGCCGTTGTCAAGGCAGGGTAGATCGCAAAGTCACCCCGGTATCTGTCCTATAAGGATGCTAAGCTCCGTGATTCGCAATGTGATCTGCAACAACACCCGGTGCACCATAGATTGGCACTAGGGTCAGGGTAAGGTAGGCTTCTGTTGCCGCCCCGGTCGGTCGGGGTGGGGTTGTTTGGTGGCGGAGTAGCCTTGGTATATCATACTTGATCCCCGCCAGACAAAGCCTCCAGCTACACACTTAATTTCCCTCTTCTTTCTTCCATACCCTAAGTTGCAAGTAGACTGGCCGAAAGGATATGTAGTTTACTGCTAGGATCGTAAAGCAGTGGTTGGTTATGTGGTCCTTGCTGGCTCGAGTTTCCTAGATCGTCCGAATTCAGTTCTCGTGGAAAGGTGTCTATTTTTTTGCCCCCTGGGGTGAGATAAAAATAAAAATGAACCATCTACAGAGGGAGATCGGTAGGTAGGTAGGGTGGGGGTGATGGGATCCCACTCAGGGATACCTTCATTCTATCATCACACACGGAGGAAAGGTACAGGGTGATCCCACCGGTCGGTTTAGAGTGCCTCCTAGCTGTTATTTATCCCTGACGTCTGGCAACTATCAAGGTTCCCAAGCAGTAGTCATATCGGGTCACTCGATGTTTTAAGCCTGCAGGGTGATGTGGGGAGCCTGGAGTGTGATGTGCCGACGCCGACACTGACTGCTAGGGCGGATCGCCTGTCTTCCTGAAACCGCCATCTAGAAAGATCGGAAGATCTATCTGCCGGGTCTCACCGACAAGCCCGGGTTCGGAATTCCGGTGCATTCGAGGCTTTTTTTTCCTGCCGAACTATTAAAGTATTCCTAAAACCTTCCTTGAGAAGCAATCTCCTAGGATTATGCTTTCCTGTGATTCGTTAGCACTTCTCGGTGAACGATTCCTGGTATACCTTGTTCTCCCGAGTCGCTCGATCGTTCGGGAGCAAAGCGAAACATGTGCTGCCTTATGGGTATCAGACCGCACGTATGACGCAAACCGTTGTTAGCTCCTCTCTCCAGATTGTCTTATCGCCTACCAGGAACATGCCTTCTACCCCAATATGGGCCGAAGCTTAATCCAATATATTGTACTCCTATTTCCGCTAATGTACTGCCTTGTGCTTGCTTGTGTTCGCCATTATTATGGAGTCAAGCTTTTGTCTCTCGCATCTTTACTTCCCACTCCTGTTAACATATTGCCATCCCAGCCAATATCCCACTCGAACTAACTCCAGGGATGAAGGAGAGAAAAAAAATGGCTCTGATACTTGCAAAAACATACCTTACAAGACTGCCGGCCTAGACAAAAAAATTTACCCTCTTGCTAGTAATCTCCTATGTCCACTCCCCAACCCCACCTAGCTATCTGCCATACGCAATCAACTTGAACCCGCCTCTAAATCTAAACCCTCCCAACTTACACAACCCCACGCATCCCACGTGCGAGCATGCCTTAAGAATAACAACTCACTTCCATACTATTCATTCCCCTTCCTTCTCTTCAGACCGCTCCCAGTACTAATAAACCCGCAGCCCACAACACAAACACGACACTATTAATCCAAAACCACTTGAAAGAGAGAGGAGAGTAGACCGAAGCCAAATGCGAGTGTGAGGTAAGATGTATACTACTCTCTGCGATTCGGTGTCAGGTATCCAACTTGGAGCTCAGTTTTGGCAATCTCTGTTTTGGGATGGGGGAGCACGTGTGGTGAGTGAGGTAAATTAGGTTAGGGTCACAATCCCCCTTGGCATTTCGCCGTTGAAACAAAGTTGGGGTCTGTAGCGTGTTGGATCTGTTACTATGGTATCGTGGCGACTTGTTTCTTTAACGGTGATTGTCTCATGTTAGGTTCCCGTATTGTTGGTTGGTAGGTTGGTTGGTTGGTTGGTTGGTGGAAAGAGCACTATTTGTATGGAGGAATTTACCGCTGGTTTCTTTTTTGGGGGAGTGGGGAGTGGGTGAAATACTTAAGGTATAGTTCCTGGAGGCTAAACTCTGTATAATACCAACTTTCTAACAGAGAATGTGACGGTTTTGCTTGTAGCGCCGAGTGTGACACCTTGAATTTCTTGTGAGATTTATAGGTTTTCAAGCCTACCATTCGGGACTTGGGTTATGTAATACGTAGTTACATAAGATAAGATCCTAGGAGATTGGTACGAGCTCTGAATGCGGAAGAATTTTATAACAAGCATAAATTCTCACTCATGTTCCTATTTCTTATTTGGTTTCCAATTTCTTGAGGCCTAGAGTAGCACTTTTAGAGGTGTTACGCTTGGGGCTATAGGCGATCTCTTCACATGTTTTGTTACAAAGTTGGTATTATCCAGAGTTTAGGGGCTGTTTGACGTGACATTTTTAGACGTCCGAACCATTGTTTGTAACTACGGAACTGTTTGGTAGATATAAGTTACAAACAATGATATGCCACAACCAGCAGCAGCAATCTTTTGACCGTTTCTGACATAGGGTATGAGGTCCTCTCAACCATGGTTGCAGCAATGGTTTGCACCAACCCCAAATTCACCTACATGTCCCGCATTTTCAGGGATATCCGTTATGCTTTGGAGAAAACGGGTTTGTACAGTATTTGGGGTTTGTGGTATCTGGCGTGCGTTGGTTGGATTAGCTGCTATGGGCTTGACCATGATGGCTCGGGTAACTAATGGGTGGATACTTGCTGTGTGATAGAAGTCATCGTGGGTCAAAGGGGTTTCAAATGTTCTTGAAGATGTATGATAAAGCAACTTTATTCACCAGAGGAATACAATACTAAGAAGAGGTTCCCTCACTTCTAAGCATAATATTCCCCCATCTGCGCATATTTTATGCAATCGCAGCACAATACAGTCCCCTCCCAATCACCACACCTCAACCATCATTTCCTCCCACCACCACCACCACCACCTTAGGACTAACAAACCCACTCCTATAACTCATAAAAACGGCAAATATCGTGCTCAATCCAATTGATTAAAAACATAGAAGCAAAAATCCAACTCTCCAAAACCCTAGTAAAAAAAAGAAACCCACCCCTCTCGGACGTCCAGACTTTAGCGCCCCCCCCCCCCATGTATACTGAAACCCAACTTACCTATCATTGCACTCCAGAAAGGGGATAAACTTGGCTCAACATGGATCAGGAGACTTTTGCTGTCAGCCAGGATTGACCGAGTCTTTGCCCCCCTACTACAACTTGAGGAGAATACAGTGCTCCCCTCTTATGCATACACATAGTGCGACCGATAACTTAAATGGCAGATGGCCTAGCTAACTTCCAAGATTCATTCTCTAACGCAGTAGGTAGTACTGCTAGTTCACATTTGCAAGCAGAGGAAGTGGTTATATCGTGGATATATCGGTAGCATATTGGTTCATGGATTATACCAACCCATATAGCAAAAAAGCTCTTCATAAAAACCGAGCTTTTTATATATATAATTCTAGTCGAAATCACGGTGGCTGAAGGAGATGTATAGGAGCATTCTGCCGACGAAAAGGAATCTAGTTTTCACTTCATCCTGGCCCCACAGTAGTTGCATCTTGAACTCTGGATAATGTTCCTGCGGCGATGAACGTCCCGTGCTACTCAAACATCCAGAAATCCGGTTTGCCCCACTTGGCCCTCCCCGTTTTCACTCTGTCCAAGTCTCGGCCTTGGCTCACATCCAATGCACATGTGAGATGGCAATTAACCAAGCACAAGTTAATTTTTCTCTCTCTTTCTCTCTCTCTCTTCACTCCAAGAAAGAAAAAAGAAGGGAAAACAGAACAGAACAGAATCCAGCTACTGACAAGCAAGCAAGAAAGCAAGACCACACAGACCACGGCTCAACCATCACAACCATCACAACCATCTTTCCGTTGCTTTACAAAAAAAAGAGAATAAAAACCTCCCAAGACTCTAACCACCCTCTCCCATATATACACCTACACAGACACAGCCCACAAATCTACTACGCCCACGACACCAATTCTTTCCCGACAGCCACCCGAATGTAATACCCACCGTACAACAGCGCGGTAATGTACAATACTCGCCCGCTAGCCCGGAGGCTTAGGGGGTGGTTTAACCAATCCCGCAGCGACGGTGTCATACTCTATCACACAATGCAAGTCCTCCTTTCTTCCTTTGAGCTACCCCCCCCCCAAAGCAAACCTTCATCCATCCAAATTCCCCATACCAACACTCCCCGCTCGGTCTTATGGTGATAGATGGTACCCCATCGCTATTCCTCCACGGATAACTTTTTTTCCCATTCTCATCTTCTGTCCCGAGTGATGGGTGGTGAACATGTGTGCCAAACGTTCACTCGCGGGCCAGGATTGCGAGAGAAATTGGAGAAAAAACGCCCGCCCGCCCTGCTATGCCGATGGTATCCCACCGTGCTTCACAAGTACAAGTGGGTTTTTGTTTGTATGTTTTGCCGCAGCAGTATGGTATGGTTGGTTGGTATAGCAGGTATTGTATGGTACGTTTATAAAGCAAGTCCCAAGGGCAGCGCACTATACAGTACGGCGCAGTGCAGTACGCAAAGTATCTGGGGGGGGGGGGGCGCCGCCCGCCCCCCGCCCCCC
>Ga0307517_10003777_pt1:0-22500 | contig 23543 bp, 13 predicted proteins | sample 23_EM_MG_FD_194515 | JGI IMG/M metagenome (GOLD analysis project Ga0307517, IMG submission 194515) | Populus trichocarpa ectomycorrhiza microbial communities from riparian zone in the Pacific Northwest, United States - 23_EM | ecosystem: Host-associated > Plants > Roots > Unclassified...
AAAATTTGAAATTTTTTTATTTTATTCAAATTAATATTTTTCTTGGTATTTTCATATTATTTTTATGTACTGATATTAAAAATAATTTTTAAAAAATAAAAAAAATATTATTTTAATATATTTCTAAATAACAAATAATTATAATTATATTTCTAAATACGCTCAAATCACTCTTCTAAATACGCAAGAATCCATTTTTATTAACAGTAGGAAACGCTTTTATTGCAGGAAACAATGGTTCCAAACAAAAAAAAACGAGGAATCACGTGAGACAGCACCGTGTTTGGTGCTGTGGTGTTGACTATCCTTGCAAACTACCGTGACGTGCGCGTGTCAAGTAATTGCCCCTTTGGTGCTATTTTATTTCCTAATAAACCCTTATCTTTCCAGTAATTACCAACCTGTTTTTCTCACAAAAAAACATATGATGATAGAGTTCAACACAAGGCACGCTTGTGTCTAAACATGTGCCATCTAATGCCAGTGCTGGCTCTGATTAATGGTTTAATTGTATAATTTTATACTTAATTTTGTGAAGATTAAGGAAGGTCTAGCTTCAAATCCGGCACAATTTCTTGTCTGAAAACCAAATGAAGTTGATTCAAAAGCAAGTCATATTTCTTTCAACGTTTTGGATACCAATACACAACATTTCTTACTGAGAAGGAGAAATTTAGTTAAAAATAAAAAAAATATCAACTAATAAAATATTATTAGATACTTCGTGTGGTTCGTTTTAAAAAATATAATGAATTAAAAAAACCTGTATAAAAATATTTTTATTATTTTTTGTAAGTCGGGTTTTATTTTCTCTCTCCTTATTCTACCGATCTCTTTATTTAAAATAGATCTTGGTGAATTACTAATAGATGTCATTAATCACTGTATGTGTACCATAAAATTTCCAGACAAGAGCTAACACTATGTTCTTAGTATATGTTTGATATTATGATAGCTTTTACAACCGTGGTTTAAAACAATAGATTTAAAAAATATAATTTTTTTTGTGATTTTAAAAAATAGATTTAAAAAATACTTCTTTAGTTAAAATTGCTGTGAGATGAATTTTTGCATATAAAATTAATAAAAACATATATGTTATTTTAGCATTTACAAAATCAACGTATAATTATTTTAGTTTTTTTAAGATCAAGATTTGAAAATCAATTATATATATTGTATATTCTATGAAGCTATTTAGCTAATTAAGCAAATTTTTCTCTTTAATTAGACAAAAAATAAAAATTACCACCGAAATATTTTAGTAATTATTATCGTTTGAAATGTTTGCTTTAGGTACATAGAAAAGGATATGGTAGAATGATTGGTTTGGTGGTTATGTTTTCTTTCTCAATAGGAAGATGCATTTTTAAAATTGTATAAAAAGATAATTTAATTCCAAGCAATGCGTAAATTGATTTAAGGATATTCTCTACAATTTAATATATATATATATATATATCAGTAAATCTTAGTGAGTCAAGAGCGTGGACCGGCAATGACTGAGGGTTAAGTATTATCTTATCAGTTCGGTAAGGAACGATATTGACAGCAAAATCATGGGGTCCTTCGAAAAATGTTGATTACAACTAAACCCAATGGTTTCATGGCAGTGGGTCTCCTTGTAGTTTTGGTTTTTTTCATGATGACTCGTGTTTTGAATAGGGTAATTGCATTATTTTTTTTAAGTTATGATTTAGGTTATGAGTTTTTGCAGGTTAATTAAGTTTATTTGAGTTTTTTAATTAATATTTTTTTTAGTTTTATTTTTAATATTAAATTGATTGGGAATTAAAATTTATAATTTTTCCTTTAATTTACATGTCATGGAATTATCATGATTTCTTGATTTTGGTTTGACATGTTAATCCGAGTTGACTATAATTATTTTTTGTGTTTGTTTTTTTCTCAATTTAATACTTAAAACATTGGGTTGATTGAAAATTATGCTTTATAATTTTATTTCCGTGACCTGGGTCACAGATTTGATCAATTGACTCAAGTGTTTTTTTGTGTTCTTTTTTAATTGATTTTTTAAAATTTCATCATTCAACATTGATTTGATTGTGAATTGAGTTTCATAATTTGTTTTTATTTGTTTTCTATAAGGTTATCTCAGTTTCATAACCTTGATTTGACGGTTTAACCGAGTTGAATCGCCTTATTTTACTAGTTGAATTTTGTTTTTAATTTCATTATTCAACATTGAGTTAATTGAGAATTAAGTTTAGTTTTTTTATTTACTTTCTATAGGGTTGTTAGGGTCTTATGACATGAGTAATGAATTTGACAGGTTAACTCAAGTTGATTCAAGTTGGTCTAATATGCTGTCGTTTCGATAATTAAAACAAGATGTTGTCTTAATTTTTTAGTCAAACTATATTTTTATCAGTTTTCTATGGTTGTTTTTGGATCTGCCAAGTTAACCAAGTTTTTTTTTTTTTTTGGATTCGAGGAAACCCCACCCCCTGAAAAGCGCACTTTGTGGGCCCAGATGAGCGAGTAAAACCCCATCTCAGACTCTTACAAAAGATGCACGCTCTGACTTGAACTCGAGACATGCTGTGCAGATTTCAAGCTCTTTGTCATCACGCTACGCTTCTTGGGGACAAACCAAGTCACTTCAGGTTAATTCACATTTTTTTTTTTTTTACTAAAAAATATGTTAACATACTTGAATATATTTTTTACATCCAAACAAATTAAATTCGTACAACATTAAAATAGCCCAAAGAAATGGTCTAGTTTTAACTAAAAGATTGTACTTTGAAGATGAAACCACGAGATATAACTTAACAAGAATGAAACCACATGGATCTTTGTGACAACTAAACCTTGAATTGCCACTCATTTGGGATTTGAAGCTTTCTATAGTTAATTTGTCATGACTTTTGATCTTGGAACTAAGTTGATGAAAGTGCCATGCTGCCAACCTCATAGATTTCGAAGGTCACGGGAACTCCAGAAAAGCACCTTTCCGGGATCGGAAGATCCAGGGAAGGCATCACCTCCCGAAGAAGTGTACGAGACAGAGAATTGGTGAAAAAAAACTGCAATCAAGTTTTTAATTCTGTAATCAATCCATGCAGTGATGATTAAAGCGCTAATTAATGCATGGTGTTTTTTAAATAAAAATAAAATACTCAACAAACCATCATATTTTTTTAGTGTTTTTTGTAGGTCTCGACGTGATACAATCAAAAATAAAAATTAAAAAAAAATCATAAAGTAAAAAAACAATATACATCAAACATACACGGAAAATAAGGAGAAAGCATAATATTTTACATGTTGAGCTGTTGATTAATAATAATAAAGATTATTTTGAGTAGAAAGGGTTGTTCTTGTACATATTTGGTGGGGTGGGGGGCATCAGGCAACTATCAAGGTGAATATTGCCTTCGAGGCTGCGTCGAAACAGTTGAAAACAAGAGAGTAAGGGACAAAAACAAAAAGGTTTGGTAACAAATGGGAAATATTCCACCGAAAAATACCTAACCAAGTTAAGAATTTAGACTTTTTTTAATGCATGAAGCCTCCATTGAATTAGTCTCGTCCTTCACACTGGCGTGATGAGAATATTCTATTATGGATGCATAGCCATGGCAAATTTCTGATTTGGACCATTTTTAGCCATACACAGTGTTCTAACTTACAAGACTTGGCCTGATTTGACTAAGTAATGTAATGTCTCATTAATCCTGGGTATGATTTAGATTAGTTTGATGAAAATACTTGATTTTTTTAAAAGTTGTATTTGATATCGTAGTAACAGTTGATTTATAAAGTGTTATTTGTTTGGAAATTCAAAAAAAATATAACAAAATTAGTTTTAAGCTGATAAAATATTCAAATTCCCATAAAATATAGTTTTGAAACAACATCTGAGTATCATTTCAGTTATTTTTAAATAGAAAATGAAAATAGGAGTTAATACATCAATCAATGAGTGTTTTATAACTATGTTTCCTTGACAATGAAGTGGTGGCACCATCTCGGGTCAGCCAAGGGACCACGGCTAAGAACACAGGGCCATGACCGACACTTGCGCACTTGAATCGACATTTCGATCACCAATGTCGGTGATGTTTCGACGCAGTGATCACAACTAATTCATCGATTCGATTAGTTCATGTTGTCGCATTTAAGGCTTGTTAACCGTGCAATTGGTCAATTTGGCTAATCTCCTCGACACTCTTAAGACTTTATTTTTAAGGCTAAGTTTCAGTCCATGTTTTTCTAACACTAACAGAACATGTTTCGGTCCATTCAAGAGACGGTTCGGTATTATAATAATACCTTCTGTTTTATATCCAATTACATATAAAAAATTGTTTTGTTAATTAAATAACTCTTGTTTTTTTATATTAATCTCATGTGCTTGTGTTTTAAATTTTAATTTATAGAAGCTAAAATAACATGTTTTTTGTTTTTCTATACAAAAACCTATTTTATAGTAGTTTTAACTAAAAATATATTTTTAAACCCATTGTTTTAAAATAATAACTAAAAAGCCGCGATGCTAGTAGGTGTTTGGAAATGTGGTTGCTATTCAAAGTGTTTTTTATTTAGAAATGTATCAAAATAATATTTTATTTTTTAAAAAATCATTTTTGACATTAGCGCATCAAAATAATTTGAAAACATAAAAAAATATTAATTTAAAGTAAAAAAATAAAAAAAATTCAATTTTTTTCAAATGTTTTTAAAATATAAAACCAAACAAAACCTAATAATCAAAAACAGAGAAAAAGTTATTGTAAATCATCAGCAACATGCATGGATGTCTCAATGATTTTCTGTGCTGACAACAAAGAAGGGACCAATTGAGCTCATGCCTTGTTAATTCTGCTACTGCATGCTGCGTCGCTTTCTGTGTTTTGGTCTCTCTTGAATTTCGAAATAGCCTAAATTACGTTCTCTCATAGATTTATCAAGTCTCGAGCTCCACAATTAAAGTTATATACATTTCACCACTTTAAATACTATATATATATATATATATATATATATATATATTTTAGTATCTGAATACGAAGTTTACAAGTTGAAACTTCAAAGCCATTTATTTTAATTGAAACCATATTGTTATGTTATTTTTAAAATATATTTTTTTTAATTAATATGGGTGTCCGAGCTAGTTTGCACGCACCTCAACTAATCCCACGGCCCCTGAAGTTAATGACTATGTAAGCCTATAGTGGCACTGAGGTTTGTAAGACTCGAATTAGTAATTTTTAGAAAACAAATCTAGGACCTGAGCAGTTGAGTTATATCCCTTAATGTTGTTATGTTTTAAATTCTTAATATTATGAGTCTATATCGAATTTAATCAAGTTAATTTAATCAAGTTCACCAACTATGATAATTAATATTAATTATAGTTGCAGATAAGGCTAGGGATGAATTAATTCCTTATAAATACTAGATACATCAGCTTGGAAATAAGCGATCTATTTAATATTCAATTAGGGAGAGACTTCTTCTTCTTTATACTAAAAAACTGGACGTCAGACGATACTGAATGTTAAGAAAGAAAGAAAAAAATTATTAATTTTAGTAAATGCCTCCCAACACTCGATTCAATAACATTTTCTTGCACTGCCACTGATCTGATTCACTGCAAACAATTTTTATTTAAAAGGTATTTAAAATTGTTATAATCCAAGTGTAAGAAATTATATACCTTTACAACATTTTGGGCCATTTATTGCAATACCACCCTTCTCAATTAAAACGTAAACTTCCTACATGTGCAAATTACTGTATTCCAATTCAAAACATAGTAGCAAGACACCGTTGGACAAGTTTCGGGAAAAATTAACTCGGATTAATTATTAAATTTTTTTAAAAAATTTAAAATAATATTATTTTGATAAAAAAAATATTTTTTAAAAGAATCAATGAATTGAGGGTTAGGTTTTGACTAAATCAGATTAAAGTTGGTTTGTGGGTCAATTAAGTTTTTTTTTTCTTCTAATTTTTTGAACCCAAAACACTCTAGAATCAGCCGGTCCCAAATCAACCTTTGAGTCTGGTTTGGATTTTACAACCATAATTCATCCCTTTGCACCCATTATATTTAATGAAAAATCAGAAGTTGTCGTGGGACTTAATTGCATTTTTTTTTGTAAGAGGCTAGAAAAGCTGAGTTCGGAATACAACAAGAGTGTGTAAGGTCGGGTTAATCTTAGCTCAGTCCTTATAGTTTAATTAAAATAATTTATTGCTCCTTGTTGATTTAAGAAATTATATATTTAATCATATACTCTTAAATCCATTTTCAAAGGAGTAATCAATTAATTTTAATAAAATATAAAGACTAAGTTATTAGACACCGTTTGAGAATGCGGTCAAAAGATTCAATTTGTTTTTCTAAAAATTAAGTTTTTTTTATGTGTTTTGATTGTTTTGATGCGCTGATCTCACAAATAATTTTTAAAAATAAAAAAAATATCATTTTGATGTATTTCGACACAAAAAACAACCGCAATCACACTCCCAAACATATTCTTATAACCCTTAAATGTCCTTAGAAGTTCCTCCAAAATCTCATTTCCTCGTCATTTTGAAATTTATTTGGAAGTTGTAAAGTGGCCTTTTGTCCCTTTCAAGTTCTCTTCGTCTCTGCAAATTTCCTTTTGTCACTTTGACTTTTCCTCCTTAGCATATTCGTATATCGATGCCTTCTCTAATCTCTACCTTCCAGTCTCTGTCACAATAATTAAATTAATTAATAAATAAAAAAAGTGGCCACTTTCTTTATGATCATGATGAGATGGCAAAGTTTTTTTTTTTTTGCCCGAATATCATTTAACCTTTATCCTAGAAAATAAGTAATTAACTTTATTAAAAACATGTTAAGATAATTTAAGATAAAAAAATCTCTAGCTTTTATCAATTAAAATATATTCTTATTAGAATATTTATTAGTCGAGTTTAATATAAACTATTTATATAATATAAATTCATGAAAAAAAGTATGCATTTTAACCTATAGAATTAAATTCACCCACCACTCAAAATTGGGTTAAATGTGTATTTACAATAAAAAACAATTACAACTTAATACTTAATATATAATTTCTAAATCCATTTTAACATGTTTGAATAATTGTCCCCAACATATATTTTCTAACGAAAGTCTTTGCACCAAGTCAAGCCTAAGATTCCACAAATATTTTTCCAAGCCTCTAGATTTTTTTTTTTTTAGATGGCAAAGTTTTTTTTTTCCGGAATATCATTTAACCTTTATCCTAGAAAATAAGCAAGCACAAAATAATATAAATATATGTTATTTTGGGTTGAATTAGTTCTTTAACATAGTATCAAAGTCTTGATAACCAAGTGATCACAAATTCGAATCTCATCACCTCCATTTATTTGATAAAAATCAAGCACAAGGTAATATGAACCTGTACAAGTTTCAAGCCCAAATAACTTTTATTTAAGAGAGTGTATTAGAAAATAATATAAAATCATATTCTGAGACCTTACTTAACAGTTTAAACTTTCGAGTTGAATTGGTTTTTTGACAAGGATTCATGTTTGTTACACAAACTTTGCAAAAACAATTAAAATAATTTAATTAATCTTCTCTTTTATCATATCTGATTTAGAAACCGAGTTAAAGAAAAGCATCTATCAGTGAGGAGGAGTCGAGTTAACTCGGACCAATCACCTTACTTAAAATGACATCGTTTTCCTCTTTTTTTCTGTCTCTTTTTTTTTTATTTTTTATTTCTTCATAATCAATTGCATAACTTTTAAAGTAGGTTTAATTAAATCAACCGAGTCATTCAAACTCTAGTCGGATGAATCAAATTTTGCCGAGTTAATAGGTTGAGTGTAAAAACTGTGATTTAAATCCTATTATGTATAACAAAAACAAACACGGTCTTGTCGTATTTTCTCATTAATTCTTTGCATGCAACGACATCTCTGTAACAATTTTCTGATGACACATGCGTGAAGTTATTCTACCTTGCTTGAGGAATCCTACAAATTGTCAAAGGCATTGTAAATTGTACGATCTCTAGATGCCTAATCAACAAACAAAAGGGAAAATACACCAAGGAAAATGAGTAGATTTTTGTACAAAATAAGTCCAAGTCTTGAACCTCCTGGAAAATGCCTTGCAGATTTTGGCTATAAATTCACCCTGCGAGGCAATCGAACTATAGTTCCTCCCACTCTCTGGAGCTTGAGAGTATGTGTGAAAGGCGTAACACAACTCTACTCATATCAGGACGCCGTTTCCAATTGTCATCAACACAGTCCTTGGACAAGAGGGCCATCTTAGAGAATGTCAAAACAAGAAAACATGTCAAGTCAGAGAAGAGTTCGAATCAAAGAGCTGAAACATTTCGACAAAAAACTCAATTTAGAGCAGCTTCTTAGGCCAATCAACAGGCAATGCAAAGATAAGAGATTTAGATAGTTAAAATAGTTTCTTCCCACATTACATATATGTTGCGTTTGTTTAGTATCTCAAGATAGAAGGAAGAGATACAAAAGGACAAAAACAATTTTGATTGAAGAGATAAAGACAGATTTAAAATAAATCTGTTCGAACAGTGAATTTCAGAGACATTTTCACTCGGTCTCCACTGTTTCTTTTTTATTTTATTTTATTTCGAGACAGTAACCACACGCTACGTAGAACTTCAAACGCACAAGAAAAGGTGGAAATGAGTCATACCTCATAGAGTGAATCTTTGTCGTAGGAGGTCAGGTTCGGATCAATGCATGTGGCCAGCTCGTCGAAAGAGTCCTGGCTATCATTCAATGCTGACAGCATCTGGATCAACAGAAATATAAACCAAAATTAACTGGTAAATGGCATATGTAGATTAATTACTTAAACCAGCCTAAAAACTCTGGCCACCGGTTTGCGTTTCTTGTTCTTATGGAAAACTTATTTAAGAGTAGAACCAATGAGCATACTCACGTATTGCACCACAGAACGATGTTCACTGAGCTTTTCATTTTCAGGACTTGCATCTTTACTTAATGCTGGCTGACCAGTAAGTAATTCCATAAGAACAACACCGAAGGAATAGACATCGCTCTTTGCGGTCACATGTCCATCTCGAACATACCTAGTTTTCAAGGGAAAATTATGTTTCTTAATGGATCATATATATTGAAACATCAGTAGATGAACGGATGATGATAGCAACAAGATCAAACCAAAATCATCAATGAGAGCTTAAGTAAGTACACACTCAGGTGCAAGGTAACCAAATGTGCCAACAATTCTAGATGCTGCTGCACCTCCAGCATCTGGAGATTGTTCCGATAACTTTACCAGCCCAAAATCTGCAATCTGGGGGGACAGAAATTGAACATTAAAGGGCTTGAAATGAGATCAAATCAACCAGAATTGTACCACAATAGTGGTGATGATCTAAACAAAAGAAGATGAATTTATATGCAAGTGCTCAAAATTTAAGGAATGAATCTCTCCCTCTATACAAACGCTCAATATCCAGAGTATTTCGCCAACCACCATTAAAAACTGCTACAATAATACTTACCTTTGCGTGGAAATTGGAGTCTAAGAGAATATTGCTTGGCTTGATATCTCGATGGACATAGTAAGGTTTTGTGTGTTCATGTATATACTCAAGACCTTTAGCTGCATCAAGAGCAATCTGAACTCGTGTAGTCCAAGGGAGAGGTTTATGACCTACAAATGCATCAAAGCTTAATAACTAACTTGTAAACAATTTGAATTATTATGAACAGGTGCTTTAATACCATACTTAAAAATAATTAGTTGTAAAGCAGTGATTCTAAGATGCATATGTTCAAAAGTACATACACGCACACGCACATACACGAACACACATGCATGCAATCAGGAAGTATTCATATTCGTTCGATTGTAGAGTTTTGCATTATTTTACCAATTGCGGCAAAATATCATAACTAAACCCTCATATTCTTGGTGTTAGATAGAAGAACATATAGTAACCTCGAGCACAAATATATGAACATGAAACAGAAAAGGTATGGAAGCATCAAAACATATAGGTCTAGCGGCGAAAGGACTAAGGTGTAGATATGAAGCATAAATTATTGTAATTGAAGTAGAAAGATAAGAAGTTGAAGGCAAAAGATTGGGATCCGAGACACCAAAGAATAAAACCAGAGCACAGGGGTATGAAGTAGAAACAAAAAGGCATGGAGTTGAGAACAGAAAAATGGAGAGGGGGGCATGAAGATATGATATTGAAGGACAAAGGGTTGGTAAGGAATTTAAAAGCATAGAAGTACGAAGTTCCATCGAAAGGTATGGAGAATTCAAAGCATCAACGTAGATTCGCGAGGCACAAAGGTGCGAAGTTATAAGAATCTCAATATGTAGTTGAAGCACAATGGTGAAGGGCTTCGAGCTGACATACTAGATTCACACATGCCTTTCTACTAAAAAACCATTTAAAGAAAATTTAAGCATTCCACTGAACTCTTGTTGCTACCATAAGCTGTACAACATATAATGCATAATAACTGATGATACACAATCTGACAACCATGTGATAAGAAGATTGTTCTCACAGTAATTTTGACACAAACCAATTCCAAAAAACTTCGAAATCATAAAGAAATTCCATCGTTAGCTGTAAGAAGTTGGGAATTCCAAACCTCTTAATGCAGGATTGTGCAGATGATTACTCAATGCACCGTTTTGGGCAAATTCATAAACAAGAAACAAGGACTCTCCACCAGCCGCATATCCAATAAGCTCGATCTAATTAAATGTTAGAAAGAAGTAGGAAAAAAACGGTCAGCAATATATAGAATTGACAAAAGTATGCATGGTGAATCTTGACATCTAAATTAAGAGCATTATTGAAGAAACTCTGACAAAAAGAACCTTACCAAGTTTATGTGATGAACTTTACAAAGAATATTTAACTCTGACAAAAACTCTTTGGAGTTTGTATCTTTCATCTGCTTGATGGCCACATCCTACATACATATGCAAAGAAGCATGTATGGTGAAAATGTTTCTATACAAACGAATAAGTCTTGCACAAACATTAGGGGGGGTCATTTTAGGCACATTGGCTCTCTTACAGTTCCTCGTAGTTTTCCGAGGTAGACTAATCCGTAAGATCCTTGGCCAATTATTAAAGATCTGCTAAAGTTGGAAGTGGCTTCACGTATTTCATTGTACGGTAAAACAGTAGCTTTGTCTGAACCGATTGAAGAAACCATGCTTTCTTCAAATTCTGCAACAAAATATCTCATGAATCAATCACCTTATAGGGATAAGACAGTCTTTAACAAGGCTCTGCTACACTGTTCCATCTGTACTATATAAAGGAGGAATAGAAAAGAAAATCCATTGCTTAAAATTCAGATGCTCCACAATGAACTGTATTTACTTCTACGCTGAGGACATGATGCAAGATAACAGTGCAAGCAATTCAATCTCCTTGAGGAAGCTATCGGTTGTCGAGCTCGCTTCTTCATATGGTTTTTCCAAAATACAAGTAGGATCGACAATAGTACGACAACTAAAGCAGCTGAAATGGCTCCAACCACAATAAAAATTCGAGATTTTGATGTTTTTTTGGTCTTCATATCTGTAAGGCAGAAAAAATTAACTTAAAACGACAATGTACTATATGTAAATATAATATCTACCAAGAGAGGTTCCACTCATTCATCAACAGAAGCACGTTTTACAGTCAGGATTAGCATCTTAATAGCATATATATATATATATATATATATGAAGGCTTCAAGACCACGAGATTAAGAGAACATGATGTGGTTCACCTTGAATTTAGACATGTTATAGTTTATGACTGACCTTGGTTGTGATAATCAATGGAAGTAAGGTTATTAAAGCCAGCTGCACATAAACATCCATGCAAAACAAAAAAAGATGTAATTAGGTTCTGAAGCCAGCTGCACATAATATAAGAAATGTAACCTTCTAAGAAGACAAAAGGGTTTCAATTAGCAAAACTTTACCTCATATTCTCTTAAGTACTAACTCTATACAGTTAAATAATGACCAAAGAGCAATTAAAACAACATGTAATTCATAGGGCAGCTCTTATATATGTTCAAGTTACCAGTCAAAGATACTGACATTTATCAGATGAAACAATAGAAATATTAGAACCCCTTATCTTAACCTATATTTACTCATTGTCTCACAAGGGCTGCACACATAGAGTCATTCTTCCATACAAGTTTAAGCGTTAACAGTATATTTGACAACAGACAAAAAAAAAATATTCACAAAAAAATGATCTTACTTTGTACTAATCATCAAACACAATCGCAAAAATTACTTCTCTCACCTGGTGTGGGGATAAACAGAATATCTCTCTCGTGGATACTGTCTGGATTGTCTAGCCCATTCAATAAGACAGTCTTAGTTTCATTAGCTTTAAACCGAGAACAGATTGTAAACACAGTATCTCCATTTTGAACCTTGTATGTTACCATGTCTGCGTTGTTAGAACAGCCACATAAAACATCAAGAGTCACAATTACCGATGGAATCAACACCTTTTCTGACATTGCCACCACCACAAAGAACCCGAATTTCGACGAAATGCTGTTCCATGTATCCCCCTTTTGGACCTTGTAATCCATGTGCCAAGTGAAGAATCTGTGCTCAGCCAGACAGCTGCAGTTTATCATAATCAGGAAACCATCAATAGTTCTCTTTACTGCATCATTATCCACATTGAATAAAGAAGCTGTTTCATCAAGACTTCTCATTGTATTTGGAACATAGTAGTACAATGAAGCAGGACATGATTCATTTAAAGACACTTTGCATTGCATTGGAGAGGCATGAAAACTATGGAAAGAACTCAAGAGAGAGATCCAAATCACAAAACTAACAAAAGGGTTCATATTTACAAAATACGGAGAGCACATTTTCTCTAGTATAGCAGTCAAACTCACTTCCTGACAACTACCTCAAGCAAACAATAAATACTACTACATGGGAAAGTACTATAAAAAATCTTCAGGCCTTTCTCTCATAGATTTAGCACAAAGACTTCTTTATTTTAGCAAAATGATAACTGGAGATAGAGATGAGAAAAGGGTCTCTAAGTGTGAGTGATTGGAGAATGGAATTGAATATTGATGATGTTGAAAGGGAAGACAGAAACATGAAAGACAGTCCAAAGACTTTTGTAGCCATGAATTTGATTGGATTCTTGACCAGCTTGTCCATTTGGTGCATTGTGCCTTTCTTTTTACTTCGACGTCAGTGTCTTTGGACCATGTTTTCAATATTCCAACAACACAGCCGGCTTCCGCCTGTCTCGCTGTTCGTTTCTTTGCGGGACCTCTTGATGTCGAAATATTACTTGTTAATAAATATTGTAGTAGCCTCAATTTCAGCAAGCGTTTGTAGTCCAACGGTCAGGATAATTGCCTTCCAAGCAATAGACCCGGGTTCGACTCCCGGCAGACGCATTTTTTTCCTTTAGATCCCTTTAAAATTCTCAATATTACATTTCGGCCTCTAAAGTCTTGCAAGTTTTTACTTTCAATCTTAGGGGGAATCAATCCATTAACTTTAAAATTTTCAACATTTCATTTTGTTCTCTAAAAATGAATTTTTAACCCATCTTTATATTCTAATTAATTTAATTTTATCTTTACAAAATAATTATGTTTTTAATTTATCATTTTGTAATTTTTTTCTTTCAAATTTACTAAATCAGCTATACACATGATTAAATATTATACTGAAAATGACCATCAACTCTATGAACATATCAATCACGCGTAAAATACATTACAAAAAAAATATAATTTTTTTTAAAAAAAACCTAACAGCAGAACCATGAAAAAAAATACTTTTAACAACAAACTTCAAACTTCATAGGCAAAACCATGAGAAAAAATTATTTTTAAATACAATAAAATATAATTCTTGATTTAATCAATTCATTATAAAATACACTTGGAGCCAGGAAATCTTTTTAGAAGAGTCAAGATTATGAATATTATTTTGGGAGGGGATAAAACTTAAATTCTACAAGTTTTGTCCCTAAAATATTAAATTGTTCAAGAAAAACCAAGATCTTTCTTTGTCAGGGGTCGGGCCCTGCCAGCCTTCCCTGGGCTCCACCGTACAAACACCCTCATCTTTTTATCTTAATATACGTACTTTTATCATGCTCTCATGCGAAATTTCTTTTACCTTTTTGTCAATATATTACAGCACATTATTATATTAATTTTATTTGAAAGAAATTAATCTCCTCTTTTATTATTTAGATCACAATAAAATCTCTTTCATTATTCATTCACAAAAAAAAATTAACCCGGTCAAACCCGTATGACCCGACATGTTAACTTATCACCCTCATTAAAAATCAATTTGATTTTTTAAAAAATAACATTGTTTTATTTTAAAAAAATTGAAAAAATATATCTTAATTAATTCATGACAACTCATCTAACTCATCGTCCGTATCATGGTATGTGTTGGGTAAGGCCAACTCTAAACAAACATAAACTTATGGAGCATCCTGCCCTCTCCTGCATTTCTTTTTTTCACACCTATATATGCATGTACAAAAGAGATGCATGACCAAATTAAAAGCTACAAGCATGCACAAAATGAAGATGAAAAATAAGAAATTTCAAGAATGGAGTAAAATTCTGTCTTTAACACCTCCAAGAACCCAATTCTATATGTCACAATCTTCATGGTGGGTAATAATCTTATCAAGGGGCTGACTGCAACAAGGCATTGTCACTTTTAGACCCGAAACAGCTGTAGACCTTGTGGTGGACGCAGAGGAATATAATGGCACAAAAATTGCAGTCGGCCGCGATTCAGACACCTTCATTAGAGGCTCATTGGGTTTCAACAAAATTTGCTCTACTTTTCTTATAGTTGGACGACCCTTGGTGTCAGGATGCAAGCATGCGAGGCCAACAAGTAATGCCGTCTTCACTTGTTGCTCATCATATTTTCCTTCTAGCATTCTGTGGACGCCTTCAAGCAATGCATTTCTTCCTTGTAAACTACATGCATAATTTAGTAAACTATTTTCTTCGAAAATACCCTAGAACCGTTGTCCTGTCACAACTTCTATTACAACCATACCAAGACTGTAGACATCGGATTCTGAGGTAGCTTTTTCTGTTTAGGCTACTTCAGGAAGCACTGTTGTAACTGCAGAATCGCTTCATAGCAATCTTGCAAGGCTGAAATTTCCAAAATGAGAAAATCAGAGTCTAACATTACATTATTTGGCTTGACATCTCGGTGGGCGATAGGATGACCATGCTGCTCATGGAGCTAAAGTAATGCTGATGCCAGGCCTCTTAATATTTTGTACCTAGTGTTCCAGTCAAGAAAACGCTTGCTGATGTAGCAATCAAGGCTTCCATTGGGTTTGTGTTCCTAAACTAAAAGAAGTTGCTGGCGCTCTTGGCACCAGCCTTGGAGTTGCACTATGTTCTTATGCCGCATATGCCCTCTAGTGCATATTTCTGCCAAATACGCCTTTTCACCTACTCATTATAATGCACTTGGAATTAACTGTTGTTTCTGATTACAGAATCATTTGGAAATTTTTAAAGCAATAAACAAGTAAAGCTGACCTGTCTTGAAGTTTCTGAGATATTTTTTACAGCTAAGATCATAGGAGGATATGAAGAAACGACACCTTTGTAAACACTTCCAAATACACCAGTTCCTAACACGATTTCTCTGCAGAATTTGCGAGTAGCCTTTGAGAGTTGTTTACATGTATGCATTTTAGGTTCGTTTGCTGCTCTCATTGACCGGCTTTCAATACCAGCTCTCCTTTTAATCCTCTTTTCTCTTCCTTAAAATCCTGTAAAGCAGGCGGTAAAGTGAATAGTATCAGTACCGCCAATCTGCCGCAACAATAATCAAGATGATCATGATCCTTCTTCCATCTTCTTTCTCAAGAGCTTTCTTGAATTCTGGCAATGGTGTTGATCAGAAAGTGCAATTCAGAACCTCATGAGACTCCAAGAAAGGCCCTGTAGCGGATGTGAAGCCTATACAAACAGAATTCAGAACCCATGTTGACATGTCAATAGACTGATTCAGGAATATCATTAGTGGATTCCCTGCATATGCAACAATAATTTGGAGCTTCTTTTCCGAGCTATCATCATTAATTTAAAATTTGATATCTCTTCCACTTGTAAGGAAAATTCCTGTGTTGTTGATACTCTTGCTGCAACTGGATTTGTTATGCTTATTGCACCAATGCCCATATGTTTTCCGTCTGGATCAAACTCATTCAGGTAAGTGTCAAGATCCACAGCTATTTGTCGAGTAACACCATCTATCTATTTCAAAGAGTGAAAATATTCTTATGAATTAAGTATGAAGTAAGTTCTTGATTAGGATCAATCAACTGCAGCTAGTAGATAACAATTCAACTACACCAAATCTCAATGTCAAATTAGTTGGATTGAGCTACATGAATTTGCCTCCTGATACATTTAGTTTTGTCATGGACTAAACTATGCAGATGCACAACATCAACACATGATCGAGAACCTAATTTATTCATCAGTTATAATGGAGATTCACCTTCTGTTGACTTATCCAGGATTCCAAGATATGAGCCCTTGCTATTGGGAGGAGGAGGACTATTATTCTGTGCCATAATAAATGCATTCCATCTCCAGAGACGGATTTGAAAAGGTGAAAATCACAGGCTGATGGAATAGAACCCTGCCAATCTGGTCAATAGGCACAGGTTGCGTCAACTTAGAATTGCCTGATAGTGGTTCCGTGTAAGTTTTAAGTGCCTGTCGCCAACAGTTACTGAGCCCATACATATCAGAGTACTATTACAGCTATCAGCATCAAATGAAGGGCACGGGAAGGATGTCTCCTTCACGTTGAGGTCTACAGAAGCTTGTTTTAGAGTTGCTTCATGGAGAAAGATGCAGATTAGGAAGAGAGGAATAGCCAATGGTGTGGCTATAAAATAGAGCCCAAGACCTTATTTATCTTTTCTTAGATATACATAAGTTGTGACTTGATTCTATTAATACTTGAAGTGTCCGTCAACGTAGTATTGTTTTCTAGTTGTAAACAATGATGTTTGAGGAGAGATTCAGATTATTGGACAATAGACATTTCTCTTTTTGTATGCATTTGGAAAGTTGTGAGCGGCCAGAAGTAATTTGATACTAAAGACCAAAGAAATGCAATCAGTCCTCATCTTCTCATCTGCATTCTTTTGAAAAATTGAAATTTATGTAGACAAAAGCTCATTCAACAAGAAGAACAAACAAAAAACTTACCAGGAGAATAATAAACCAAACTACTTCTAGTTACGAGCTTATTTATTTTACCTAGGTCTTATCAGTTCAGGAAGAAGAATTATCAAGAAACTTCTGTAGATATTTTTTTCCGAGCCAGATTCCAGAGACATGCATCGAAATAGGGTCCATTTTCTAGAATGCACATTGATCAAATTTTATGTTCTATAAAAACATGTTCGTGTCATTAACCAAATACATAGCCAGTATGAATTCATCATAGGAAACAGACAATACAGGATGACACAATGTCTGTGTCTTTCTGTCCTGATAACTGATATCAGCAATAGCACAGGGTTGTCATGAGTGTGAAACTGAATATTTCAATACTAACAAATGGATATTCATTTCTGAAACCACAAAATTGACTTGTACTTTATCCATGTTGACACATACTTAGATCAATTTATCGATTGGCGATCAATATTGATTCCGAACAAAATAGCAAGTCCTTATTTTCATGCATAAGTAAAAATTATGATCAAGAAACTAAGAAGACAAGAAGCCAATCATTGCATTGCATGAGAAAAAAAAAAGACAGAACAAGCCTAACTAGACCTGATAGTTCAGCAGCTAAAAGTGTGGCAAGTCCTGAGAGCATCATAGAAGTGTCCCATATGGATATTGGTCTCAGGTAAGAGATGAGAAAGAGGTAGTAACCAGAATTGGAAAAATGACTGAATAGAAAATGAATAGGACCAGGACGTGACTACCTTTGGACTAAGCACTGAAAAACAACAGGTTCAGGAGAGCATTGGAGCAGGCAATAGCAACTGAACAAGTCTCTTTATTCAATGCAAACAATCACAAATATTTGACACATGCAAACTATCAATTTGCCAAGGACTAACCTTTCTTTGATAAATGGCATAACTAAAATAACATTTTCAGCTAGTTGTCTTTCAAATAATCTACTGGAAATGAATTCTTTTCAGCGAGTACAGTCCAAATCAGTACCAGAATGCGAACAGCTCTTACCGATATTCAATAGGATAACTACAAATGTAAAAAAGAACAGCTAACAAGAAAGAAAGGAAACCTGGTGCCCAGAACTTCTCTTCCTACATTTGGCTTCTCATCATTTCTAAAATATGGACAGGAACTCGTGCTGAAATGAGTGAAATTATTTGGAGAACTGACATTTTTCACCAAATGATTCAAGGACTGGATGGAATCTGTAGGCCGAAATTATCAATCATTAAATGTACTTGTTGCACAGAATTGGCAAAAAATGGATGCTAATGGTTTTACCAACCGCGGACTAACTACTTTTTTCCAACAACTAATCAATAGCTAACAATCAAAATTGTCTTAACTGCTGTTTTCATCTGGTGTTAATGGATAAGCATCATGATTTTCTTGTTTGTTTATTAACCGCTATTCTCAAAGACAGAGTAATGGTTAACTATCATAGTTGTTGGTGAATTGATGATTAGCCGCTATTTTCAACGAGTACTATTACTGCTTAACAATCATAATTGTCCCAAGTCAATTGATTAGCCATTGCATTGAACAACAATTTACGGCTAAATGTCACAGTTGTATTTATCTGATGGTAAGATACTTTCAGAAAAGGAATCAACATGGACTTGAAAGAGAAAATCAGTTCATTTCCTCAAGCACAAGCTTTTCTTACTGAAATAAGCTATGATTAATTAATTGCGACACTAAGTAATGGCAACCGATATAATTCGTAATGCATGCCAATGACACACAAATGGAAAAAGTTTTAGGAGAAAAGTTGAACAAACCAAATTAGGAGAGAACCGATATCACAATAGAAAACAAATCTGTGGCCAAACGTTGATTTTATTCTGCAACAACAAAGGGTGAACCACAATCCTATGCAATCATAGAATTAGGCTTCCTCACGCGAACTACTCCCTGCGTTCATACTTCCGAGCCCATATGTGCTTGCCGTTGATCCGAAACTTTGCTACACGTCTCCCACACAGGACCTGATCAACAGCTGTGACAGTGCGCATAATCATTTTTGCATACAAAGGTTGTTCATTAGATTGAGAATTTTCTTGCATTTGAACATTAACAACACAATCACCACAGATACTTGTAAAAAGTTCTGTCACTTCCTCATTCGTCACAGGAAAACCCCTTGAGAAAGTAAGAAACATTGTCCTGTCATTCTCAGGAACAGTAAGAGCAGGGTCCCAACCCCAGAGTCCTCCTGCAGGAAAATCATTGTCAATGGACCTTGCCAGTATAGTGACATCACCAAATACTGGATGAGGAAAACCAGGAACAACAAGAGGTTGGTTTCCAATCAATTGTGATGTGCCTGCTAAAACACACTGCAAAATATCAGTGAATATACGAGCACAGACTGTGTTAAGAAAATTCTTTATTCTGCTTATCGCAGTAAATTTATTCTGAAGGAACATTTCCAATGAAATGTCCTTTCCAATGACTATAGAAGTAAAGGGGAGGCCACCACCATTAGGTATGATAGGAAGGTTGGTGGATTCTAGAAAATTCAAGCATAGAGCAGCTTCATTGGCCACGATGTTCAACACAGTATCCGCTAGGCTCGTCATTTTTGCTATGACATTAGGATAACGCTTGTCTTCCAGCCATAGCCACACAGCTATGACCAGCAGAGATTCAGCAGGGTTTCGCTTAAGATTTATCACCAATCGAGAAAAGACCTCTCGATCAATGGCATGATAAGCATGTAACTGGTCAACTGTGATAGAGGCCATTATGGTAGTATAGAGTGTGTGTGTGGAATAATGAATAGAAATGGTGGTCTGAATTCACTAAGAAAGCAGCCTTAATATAGCCTAATTTTTTTTCTCCAAATTGCGTAACCTATTAAGTTCAGGCGCAGAAATGTCAATAAGAATCAGCTGGATTGAGCAGGTCCATCGAAAATATAGGTGCGAAAGAAAATCCTCCATAGAATTCCTGAAAATCTATAATAAGGCTGCCTGAGACTTTATGCCACACATGGAAGAAGAACGTAAGCTACACGCTCTATTATTACTCTTTCCCTTAATCATCATACACCCTCCATTTACTAATCTCTTCTTGGTTAAATTCTGATGACAACGGGTGTTGGCTACTGAGAGTAGGTTTTCTGTAACTTCCACTGCGTTTCAGAATTAAGAAAGTGACAAGTGACACTACTGGTTTTGTTGTGGACTTGCCTTGTTTGCCTCCTCCCATTTTAATGTCATCATTAGCCTACACTGGACATTAATTTGCACCTGGTTTCTGGTATGATTCATGACAAGAATTTGCATTTTTGAATTTCAAACTTATCCTGACCATTTTGGCTAGATATACTTGTAATTATAGTTTTTGTCATCTAAATTTTGTTTACCTTGGATTCTGAAACTATTGCTCCAGTCTGAGAAATGAGACTAAGACAGTATGCAAGGCATGGCATAGATCATATAAGCTAACTAAATCTAATTATGTCCATGAAATTTACCAAGGTTGATTAATTTTTTGGCCGGTAACAGCAAATTTAGAAAAAAATCTAGTCCGTTACAACTTAATTTATCTCACATTTTCTTTACTTTTATTTTTTGTGCACATTGGCATTATCTAAACTGGTAAGGAGTGCATTGGATTGTAGGCAATTTCAGTTTCCAGTCAAGACAAATTCACCATGTGGCATGGTTAAGCAAATAAAACCGTTCTTTCATCATTATATCTGAAGAATTCATCATTATATCTGAAGAAAGGTTCAAAAAATATTGCTGTCCAAGTTGTCCTCAGCCTCTAAGAGTTGCAGATGTCTATCACTTCCTGCATTTGCATGCAGAAGCCCTATCTTTGCTTAAACTACTTGTTTTTGGTCAACCAAGACTCCAGTCCTGTTCAACCCCACAGTGGATTCGTTATGGCAAGTTGGCTAATAAGGACAGGAATCTGTGTAGTAAACAATCTTATCTGACATTTAAGTTTTCAGATATTAACAAAGCATAATAACCATCTACGGTATCAAACAAAATCATAATTTATTTTCATGCTTATCTCTGCATAGAGTTACTAGATACTACCAACCTTCTGCATTCACTAAATTTGAGCAAGTTCAGACCTACTGAGATAAATCTGAATAGGGTTGCATATCAGGAAGGAAATCTAGTTGGATTCTGATAAGGACTAAACTAAGAACTAAATTAAAACATGTTAACTATGCAATCTACTTCAAAAATTCCCACACGAACTTGGACTCTGAAAGTTATGAAATGTCAGGTTGTGAGTTTCGTATAGGAATTTTGTGAGAGTCTAAGTGACTATTTTCGGTCGAATAAACTTAATGACTACTGAGTACATACATATGCTTTCAGAATGATTTGTAGACCATAGTTTTATGGAGTGAGAGTCCTCAACATGGTTCAAACCAATGGAAAGTATAAAAAGAAATACAAGTTCACCTACAGTCTATTCTTTCCTGATAGTAGTGCTGATCATGAACCGAGCTTCTTTGAGGTCAGGTTTTTGTTTTGTCAGATTCTGAATGAGTCCGGCTAGCGAAGGGGTCTAATTTATACTTCTAAGAATGAGTTTGTACTGATATATTTGAGTGCCTAATTCCTAATTGATTGAAATTTAATTGGCACATGAAACTTAGTGCTAGCAATTAGCACTAGCAACTGAGACAGTGGGTCTGATATTTGCATAAACACTAGCAATTAGCAAATTGCAATGCATATTATGGATAAATCTTGTAAATTAAAATTTGCAGGAATCCTATAGTTTAGATTACAGAGTGCTCCCATTTCACTCTGCATTTAGAATTTCGGGGTTCGAAATCCATGCTTCGACGAACAATAGTTAGAAACACTAGCAGCTTTTAGGGAATAAGACTATATTGGATTGATGAAACAGTTTCTTTAAGAGCAGAAACATCTTAAAAATGAAGTACAAGGTTAATTATTTGTTCAATAAAATTGAATTAATCACCTTTTCCAAATGTAACCAAGGATTTAACTACATGGCAATTAATGCACTAAAAAATCCTAGGCAATTTCTCACTTTGAGAGATAAGGTACAGGAGGTGCTGTAGTGACAGATGTTTCATAAGCATTGCTGCAAAATGCAGTAGTCTGCTTTCCAGCCACCGATGAGGCAATATCTTCTTGATCCAATCTGATGTTGTTGCAACCTATTGCTGCACAGTCCAACGTCATTGCTTGCACAACTGAAGAT
>Ga0307517_10003778_pt1 | contig 23536 bp, 20 predicted proteins | sample 23_EM_MG_FD_194515 | JGI IMG/M metagenome (GOLD analysis project Ga0307517, IMG submission 194515) | Populus trichocarpa ectomycorrhiza microbial communities from riparian zone in the Pacific Northwest, United States - 23_EM | ecosystem: Host-associated > Plants > Roots > Unclassified | place...
GCGTGAACATTAGTATAAATAGTAGGGCTCTCCCCGATGGTTGAGAACATCATCAAGCAACGGAGAAGAGACCTTAACAATATTATAAGTTATTACGATATTCTTCTATTACTTTATCAAACAATTGTTATTGAGCCTTCCTGACCTATATTCCGTTGTCGCGAATATCCTCGGCCTAGTTAGCTCGGAATCCTACCGTGTTAGCTACCCCGTAACAGCCTTCTTGTAGTAAATTTAATAGTTTGACAGAATGAAATCTATTGTGACCCTGGTGACCAAGGTGAGAAAGATGTAAAGAGGAGACCCTTCGCTTATTTTAGGAAGATGTGGTCTGGGTCAGATCTCGTCCTGAGTATTAGGTGCTGGTTCCGGTTTGTTCTGAGGATTAGGTGGTGCGTCTGGTGCATCCTGAGGATTAGGTACTGCATTAGGTTGGGTCACTGACGTTGTGTGGGTGGGTGGTTGGGTCCTGATTCTCGATTTGCTTTCAAGCGTCAGGTGCATCAGACGCACAGAACGCACAAAATGCAGGGTAATATTTTTGATGATGGAATGACGTGGGCCCATGACCCATTGTCATGACCAACCCTCCTCAATGTCTCGGACTGGGCTGTCCTTTTCGGCATTCGCTACCCCTGTCCCGGCGCAGGTTCTGGCCCCATTTGTACCCCAGATTAGTCTCAGATCGAAATATCTGGTAACAAATGAGGGCCAGGCCAGGGAATGTATGCAGGTGGACACCGGACTGGAGGGGGGGCGATTAGCGGAAAAAAACCCCCACAGACCTTTCTAACAGCTCTTCCTCACCAGAGAAAGGTTATAACATGTCTACATGTTCCGGCAACGGTAGACAGGAACGCGCAGTGCAGGATCCCCAATATTTAGTTGATTTATCCTTGGTTTATTTGATTTCATTTCAGCTCCACCACTGTCCTGGAGTCAGATAGACTATGCTATTGTATTGTTATATTTTATTTGCTTTGCTGGAAGTGTATATTTAGGATTCCGGGTGTGGAATCGTCATGTAGCGCTGGTTGAGGCTGAGCCATGTTTCTTTCTTTGGTCTTGCAGGATTACTGGATTCCAGTATGTGCGGGGCTACTGGTAATCATTGTGATTGCCGGAAGGCTCTCACTCTTGGGTTTTGTATTTAAACCCCGGGCACTCTGCTGGATGGCAGGAGACAGCAGACTCCGACAGACATTCAGTCTAAGAATACACATGGGTGAAGGGCAATACCGGACTTGGCGTCCTTAAGCCCAATTTGTCCTTCAACTATTACCCCTCTATTGACCGACCCCTTTAACACTCCCTTAGCACCAGTGCTAGCAGGCCTATCACTGGTCCTATATTATTCTCGTTAGACAGGAATAAACCTGTTACAAAAGCTACACTGTCCCACCTTGTAACAAACCTACATTGAACAACTCAATAAATGCAGAAGGTGCAGGTTGATTGCTCACATTTCTTGCAGGCAAATGATTAATTAGATTGGTGAATTATTTTTAGAAATTTGGCTGTAACTGACAAATATACAATTGAAGAGTTGATATCCTTGATAGAAGAAAATTAATAACCAAGTCTGATACTTATTCTTTTCCTACTAGTAGGCGAGATGTGGGCCTCTAGGATGATACCCCAAACTGGGCATCGATCAAGAGTGACAATTATTCAGACATTCCACTAGTACTAGCATGGTCACAAATTGAACATATCTAGGCAAAATGCTTTTTAGAAAGGCAAACTTTCGATGTTCATGGAAACGGTATTATATTTGGATAACTGCTATTGCCTCAAGGGAGGCAGGGGGTATGGTTACTAGCCTATTAGAACGCATGACGCTATTTTTGAGATTAAACGAACAGCACAGCCACACTTTGATTTAGGTAATACTTACTTGCCAAGATATGAAGAAAACTCCATTTGATGGGGAACCTTTGTAATATATGTTGTAAAACAAAAGAAATAACAAACCAGAGGCAAAAGCCAACATACAAAGGGAAAGAAGAAAAAAAGTACACAAGTGCTGGTGAAGTAATAGAGAGGAGAATCAAGTCAGGGAAATGAAAGGAAACCAATAAGGCAAAATAAAAGGGACAAAAGCAAATGGTGAAAAGATCACAAGTAAGAAAGGAATGTTAGAAGATAAGAGACAAAGAGATACCAACAAGTGAAACCATATCCATTTGCCAAGTTGGTCTCCATTGTAAAAAGTCAGCAATTGAAGCCACTGTACAAGAGTGTTACTTCTTAACATAATTTACGAGGATGTAGCTCACGACAGAGATCCAGCTCACCCATAGCAACCATTGCAAAATCAAATCTATGTTTGATTATCACAACAAATAAATAAGATACTATCTTGAGAATGAAGCCACAGATACTTTGAAATATAGAGAATCTGATACTGAAGTTTTTACTTCCTAGTGATAAATTGTTAATATGATATAGTGGTTTAAAGATTCCCTATTTCATATATAAAGTGTGACTTTTCATAAGTATAAAAAATTGAAAACTCTGGAAGAATTACATAATAAAATAGGTAAAAGGATAGTATATGTCTTAGATATTCAGAATAAATGGGTTGTAATTTGCTTGAGAATCATTTTTGAAAGCCATAGTGATTAATAAAGAGGTAGAAAATACATGCAAATTACATACAAATTGGATCAATTTTACCATGTAATATCTACAAATGGAGTTGGCTAATGAACTCAATATCATGGAATCCCTTTGACTATCATATCCTAAGATAGTTAAATTTTCAAGGTAAATAAAAAGGCTTTACATACTTGGTGCATTGATCATTATCAAACTATTAAAGTATTAGAACAAATTCTGATCGTATATTTATGTTGCTATAATACCTTATTTAAACCAATACAGAGTTATTAGATTAAGTTATAGGTTCTAAGAAGTGTAGCAGCACTGTTTAGAACTAGGTTCAATAATAGCTGTTGATCAGATTCTATATTGATTGCCTTCAGTCTCAATTAATAATACTCTTTCTACCACTTCTTATAATTAATATATACTCTAACCTATGCCCCATACTGTCTACTCTAGTCCACTAAACGTGATCCTATTGGTACTTAACTTGTAGTTTCCCCAATGATTTCATTTCAAGTCGTTTATGATTAACATTCAGTCTTTTAGTTAAATAGCAATCATCTTTAAGAACTTGTATGAAATATAGAAGTATATATTTATCTGACTTCAAACTTCATATACTAACTTCAGATGTTATCAAAAAGGTTATTCAAAGATATTGAGTTCATAGGCCAACTATGTTTGTAGATATTACATGGTAAAATTGATCCAATTTGTAAATAATTTGCACGTATTTTCTACCTCTTTTGTAATCACTATGGCTTTCGGGAATGAATATCAAGAAACTTATAAGCCTGTAATTCTGAATATCTAAAATATATACGATTCTTCTATCTATTTTATTATGTAATTCTTCCAGGGTTTTCAATTTTCTTTTACTGATGAAAAATCACACTTTATATATGAAATAGGCAATCTGTAAACCACTATATTGGAATAACAATTTATCACGAGGAATAGAAACTTGATTTTCACATTGTCTATCTTTCACAGTACCTGTGGTTTGATTCTCAGGGCAGTATCTTATTTATTTGTTGTGATAATCAAAGGTAGACTTGATTTTCCAATAGTTGCTATGGGTAAGCCGAATCCCTGTGGTAAGCCACCTCCCTGCAAATGAACTTATAGCCTTCTTGCCAATTGACAAATACCTTATAATGGGATTCGATGATGAGGTTACCTAATCAAGCTATTGATATATCCCCGATCTATGCACGATCTATCCTCGAACTATCCTGTACCAATTCTCTCTCTACAGGGTTAGTATATTACGACAAATTGCTGCCCGAATCCTGTTCTTATTCACAATGTGGCTTGAACACCCTATCAATTCCAACACTTTGCTTTTTCTTCTCAATAAATCCAAGCTTGAATTGTGGGCTAGTGGGATGGTTGCAACTAGCAGGGATGTCCACGATATTAAACAAATACTGGGTCGTAGGATTGTGTTCTTGAGACTCTGTGAAAACTACAATAATACCTTTGAGGTATTCTTTATAGTGTGGGGCAATGACTTTATCAGCTACTTTATACTCTGGCCCTTGATTCTGTATTGCGGTGAGATTGTAATTGGCAAATCACTCAGGGTAGACATTTTACTGACAAGCAAACTGTCAAATGCCATATGAGTGTGGCTGGATAGTCTAAAATATTGCTTGATCGCACTCAGTTCAATACCATAATGGTATCTAAAATTTGTGCTATATCCACACGCATTATAATGTAGATTAGATTTCACAACATGATCTTTGCTATGGGCAATAGCAACGATGGAGTATGGTTGTCCATGATAGGCATTGGATATGCCTGAAAGCATGGACCAAGTCAGGACTAGTCATGTGAACTGCTATTAAAGACTGGGCCTGCCGGACTGTGAAGCCTTTACTCATGGAACTGGTGTTTCTATAGATTGCCACAATCCCCATTGGCCTGATCTAGTCCTTTCTTGTGAACCTCATGAGCCAGCCTGCTTGTTGGACTTTGATTTGAATAAGAGAGTAGATCCTCGATAGGCCTCTTTATTGCGATTCCATGTGATCTCGCCTCATGAACTTGACCCCTATTCGGTTTCTGCCCTGCTGGCATAACTGACAAATTGATTTCGCTATTGCATTTGGTACAATAAGTTGTGAGAGTACTGTGGTATTCTGTATTGGATATAACATCTTTAAATACTCAGCCTGTTAGAGCCACAGGACCAAGGCATGTAAAGGTAGTCATAGGTTTTCCTTGTTTCATCCTCCCGAGGGTTTTTCTCCCTTTGTATACTATTATAAGTCAATTTACATATTAAATATTTTTTCCAAAATCATTTCCGAGTTAGTATATATATGTAGCGAACATCTCTCTTCACTTCCAAGTAGTTGTAAAATGTTGGCCAATTCTTATTTCTGTCTACCACTTCCTAGAAAGCTTCATCGTCGCTGAGCGAACAGCAAGTACTACAAACCACTCCTTAGTTGGACTACACTAGCATGGATGCAGGAGTGTCCAATTGGTCTACACGGATAGCATCTGTTCTCCATCTTTTGGTAATCAAAATACAGATGAAAGACTAATTTTCTCTGTAGGTGTATCTTCATACAACAGGTAGCAGAGGGGATCATGATAATAGTAAACTCTGTTGACACTTAGGCAGTGTCTCTACATCAAGATCTGGGAGACAAATGATTATCCCTGGATATATGGTAGGCCAAAACTGAGGCGGCAGATTAGAGCACATACCAGTCACAGGTTGTCCCCACACTTCAAAGTCCACCCTCTAGCGTCTTCCTGTTTGTCCAACAATCAAGTCTGGCCATTCTCCACTATAGACTCATATAAGCCCCGTGTGTATATTCGCATACTCAGGCAAGGCAAGGAGCCTTTGAACCCCATCTCGTAGATGTTCTATATTTCGCACTATGTTATATATGTGTTCGGAGATGGTTGATTCTACATCCGGGTATAGCGTGGTCCTTGCTGCTTCAATCATAGTAATTGTCTATTCTGGTTAGTGACAATATAGAGCCTGAGTGACCTCAACTTTGAATTCATGACAAACTGGAAGTTGTTTTCCCCATAATTCATGATACAGCTCTTGTATCATGAGTATTGTAAAGGCAAGATGCGTCTTGCTGATGGCGGTTCAGTTTGCCGAAGCTTGTTAGCATAGGTAGTGGGATGCAGCTTTGCAACTGAGGTAAAATTATCTGATGCTGTTAATTTATCTTGGGCAGAGTTACCAGAGTAGAAGTACAAACTGTGAAAGGTATACTGTCTTACTGTTAGGGCCAAGGAAGAGGAAATTCTGTAAAAGGGTTGTAAGGTAGGGGAACTGAAACCTGGATTTGGAGAAACTATGGGGGTGTAAAAAGAGGATGATAGATTGGTGTAGTAACGGAAGAGCTTGTGTGAGGAACAAGCAGAACAGGAAGAATTTGGTTGGAAGGCCTTTGTGTTGTAACAGTCTTGTGACTAAAGATAGTCAAAAACTAGGGTCTGATTGTGTAAACAATAGAGTTAGGGGCTCATCTATCACAATCGCAATACATAACGTATTTGACCTAGTAATGGGACCCTCACCAGATATGGGACACTTGGCAATTACAGTGTCCCACATAATAAAATAGGAATATCCCAACCAAAGCAATATATATTAATCTGTAAATCAATCGATAGATAGTTGATGTATCTTTAAATATGTTCTAGCAATATCACTCTCCCATTGGCAGAAATGATTAAGCAATAGTACGAGATGTAGAGAGGTAACCAATCAGCTATATAGTGAGTAATGTATTTTATATAAAATTGATGAAAAATGGTAAAATTATTCTAACTGCTGGAGAAGGTAGAGGCACATCTTCTCCTGAGCCTACATGTTGTAAAAAGTTGATTGAATATCTACAAAGTCCAAGTCGCTGATTTCGATCAGTTCAACCTTTCAAAATCACAATACTTTTCAGTTTTTATCATAAAACTATTAAGACCTCCATTAATACTTAATTAAAACAGCTGAAAAATGTTTTATAAATACCTGATAAGCCTATAATAATGCTCTATAATGAATCTTGTCCATTTGGGCTTTAAAGATAATATTTGCTAACACCTGTAGGAAATGTCCTAATTTACAACATATTGACTATTTTATATTTCATACAATTGATAGAAAATCATAAACTTATGCTATTTACTACAGACTGCTAGGAACGTATATCTTTTCATATTACCTATTATTGTACAATATAAATTACAAGTTGGGTGACTTCAAGTATAATATTTGTATTTTAAACAAGATTTACAATATGTAGTTAGCAGTTTCAGTTATTTAAAGGTGACTAGAATTACAGAAACAAAAGTATAATTTCATTCTGAAACTAGTAGAATACTTAAAATATGTATTAGGTTATATACAGAGTAGATATATTATACTTTTGTGTCTGTCAAATATTATACTGATTGAAATCAACGACTTGCACTTTGTAGATATTCAATCAACTTTTTACAACATGCTGGCTCAGGAGAAGATGTGCCTCTCCCTTCTCCAGCAGTTAGAATAATTTTACCATCTTTTATCAATTTTTATATGAAATACATTACTCACTATATAGCAAATTGGTTATTTCTGTACACTTTGTACTATTGCTTAATCACTTTTGCCAATAGGAGAGTGATATTACTAGACCGGATTTAAGGATATATTAGCTATCTATGGATGGATTTACAGATCAATAGAGGTAGTTTTGGTTAAGGTATGCCTATTTTAGTATATGGGACACTGTAATTGCCAAGTGTCCCATATGGAGTAAGTGTCCCATTACTAGGTGAAATACGTTAACCTGTACCTTATTTCCTACACTATTTAGACATTAAGGATCTTTCAAAATGTTTTATACATCTGTATATGAAATTCCAGGGGTAGCCTGAGGGTGAACCTCTCCAGACCTTTCTGCTAAAAATGAAGCTCAAAGGTATCTCAAGCGAGTGCAACATATATAGGTAACAATTTTGGCCAGGATCCTGTCAGTCTGGCTCTAGGTTCAGAGAGGATTGACAGCTGTAAGTGAAAGTATGCTCTGTATGTACAGCTTTCTTGGCGACTGTCCACATTACAGCCTGGGATGGACTTGCAGGAAGTGGAGGTGTTGGAGCTGCTGAAGGATTCCTGGTTGCTACAGATAATGAGTAGTCGCTGTAGGTGTCATGAAAGCTCTACAGCCAACAGGGAAGGAATTGAGTTAACCAGCAAGCATGGCAGGTCAGATAGGTGTGTTACAGATAAGTGGAAAAGTGGAGAGCCCTTCAGTAATCCGTTTCCACACCAGTCTTACTCAGGTAAGACACACTGTTGCCCTACTGCTGAGACTCATAACTGCGTTAGACCTGCCAGCATATTTGTCAGTAACTAAATGATTACCACTACACTTGTGACCCCTCCTTATTGATCATTCACCCTGTTCTCCAATTTTAGAGAGTTGTTTATCATCCTAATTTTGGTATAAAATATGTATCAGGTTTCTATTGTATCTTTCACTAGTCACCAAAAATTACGTATCTTCCGAATTGAGGGTAAAATTATCCCAGTGATATTGTAAGAAGCCAGTAGCCAATATAAATTATGCTGGGAGAGATATTATATTCGGATATAGTTAATACACGATATTTGTCTATATTTGTGCAAATGTCTAGCAATAGTATTATTGGTGGGCAAAGCCAATGGGCGAACCAGCCACACAGCAACTTTCGACCATGATAGCCGCACATTCCTCCAACTCCACGAATCTGTACCCATAAAACTTTTCATTGCAAATTAAGAATGTTGATTCAGACTACTCGCTCGGGGGATTCTGTAGGAGGACGGATTCTAAGAACGTTACCACACCGAAGTAAAACAGTAAAAGTAAGGATCACAATAAAGATAAAGATAATTCAAAGTAGAAGCAAGCCGTAAAACTTAATATCGTTAAGCCTGAAAGTTTCACGCAATAAGTTGGGTTGAGAATGGTTGCTTATCAGAATAGGGTGTCTCACACTTTAGTTACATAGAATAATGTAAAGCAAGAGGCTACCTATCAACTATTGTGACCTTTTGCGAGCACCCTGCTCAGCTCAGGGCTGCCCAACTAACCTGACCAAGGTGAGCAAACACTCGGAGGTAGTTGGACCGCTCGGATATTAACTATCTCCACAAATAGGAAGTGTTCCCAGTGATGTCTCTCCCGCTTCATCAGCATGAGCCAAACCCCTTTCCTATGAGTAGCATGTTAGTGGCCAACTGACATGCCCACCCGTGGGATAATATCTCATGGGACTGACTAGCCCAGCTGTGGCTTCGTCTATACAAGCTACACAGTCCATCGGCATATCTACTTGGGGAGACTAAGCTTCTAAACCTGACTGCATGCTTCCTGAATAAGAAATCTCCTGCTGATTGAGGGCATGGGCCCTACACACAGCCAACCCTGCACGACACTCTTGAATTGAGACAAGACTAACATGTGTAGAGTCCACTAGTAACCGATGGTAATGCTACAGTTCAGGGGGTAGCCGGGAACTGAAGCTGGGGTGGTTGTCCGGCAAGGCTCACAGCTTCTCGCGGTTAGCCCCACGGCCTCTACAGTTGACCATACTACTACCCACCAGTTCAAGTATGCCCGTTGGTGGTTACGAGGCATTATCCAGGTGGCGCCCCCAGAGGCGGTCACCCTCACACCCCTTATCTATTGTTCAAACAGCTTCTGCTGGGTTGGATAGCCACCATGCATACAGAGTTATGACAGTGTTCTGATGGATATCACTTTACTGGAAAGCACACAACTACGCAGCCATTCAGTGATGTCGCGCCGTACAACCGCGGGGGCTGGAGGGGGTGTTAGGAATATTGCTGCAGAGTGACAGGAGGTTCAGACCACTCCTGCTCCGGCAGGAGCCCGTTTCGGTCTATATGAACCGGTACTATGAACATCTACAAGCCCCACCATAGGTGGATAACTTTCTCCCAAGTCCTCAGATGACGTTGTCGGCAAAGATAGCATACTGGAGTACCTCAGTAGGGTAACTGGGTCCCCATGGTAGGGTAATTATATTTCTGAGGTAGGGTAAGTTTAGCCCTTCATGCCTTTATTCCCTTCAGGAGTCCATGCGACCATGTATAATATTACTCTGGCGACCCATGCCGTGATCAATATCTGACTTTCACTTTATTCGAACATGCTCTTACAAGGTTACCCTGTCTAACCCTATGCCACCAAGTCACTTTGTAGACACTTGTACAAACTCATACCTACCAGTAGTCTACCAAGTATACTTGTCTATCCTCAATCTGGTTATGTCTACGTATACCGTATCAACTTGAGTCTAGTCCACTGTAGCTACCTATCTGTCGGTTCCTTACACGTACAATTCCTGGTAGAACTTGATTATACAACGATTTCTTGTCGTTGTGTTGCAAGACATCAGGGATGGGGAAGAGTCTGTTATAATCAATTGTCTCTAGGCAGTTAATTTGTCAATATATGCTACAAGTGTTATAGACCTAGGCCGAGGATTCACAAGGGGGGATTATATTTGATAACTTCTTATTTTATCTAATTATATACAGATCCCTTGCCCTGGAGTTTAGTAAATCCTGGGTGCGATACAGGTTTTAACAACTATGTCAAACCTCTTTCATTTTGGCGCTGACAATGATTATTACAAGTGACTTGAATGTGGCAGTTCACCATCCGCAAGAACAGATCCTGGCTGTCATGACTGAGTGTTGCATCCTTATGCAAGTGACACATTTTCTGCGTCCTGTCAGTCCTGTGTGTCCTGACCTAGGTTGGAATGCTGCACCACATCTCATTGCGTCTGGTGAATCCGGCAACCCTGTGTTCTGTCCAGGCACAAGCAACTCACCATCTATGCCTCCCATGCATCCTGACTCCAATCTCACCACCATCGGACATCAGGATTGACCACTACCGCTGAGTATCCCCTAGGCCAACTCCAGGGTTCAAGTTGGGGTAGTGGTATATCTTCGCAAATCAAATATGGATAGTGGTGGCGGCAGGTGAGAAAGCCATCGTACCCTTAATCTTAACTTTGCTCTAAAGATCCAGACAGAGTACTATTTTCAGAACTTCATCTTTCTTAAAGCGAAAATGCCAGCTCACTCCATTGTGAAAGCCAGTGATAGCCAGAACACTGTCTAGTCTAGCACACAGGCTTTTCATGGGGGCTGCTCGGGACTTAGCCCCCAATGCGGCGTCACACACTCAGACTCTTGATCAACACACTCAGCACTCATATTCCCGAGTACAAGCTGCAATACGCCACCCCAACCAGTAAACTAATCCTAAATGTAATACTGGGAAGTTACAGGCTTCGCTGCCGGCCTCATGCTGGTATAGGATTCATCCCTGCAGGGCTATTATTCATGAAGTTACAGCCTGAGAGCTGGCGATCTCTGGATTACAAGGCTGATTCCACCCCAACTGGTTGACTGATTTTGGTTCTGTTTGCGGGAGGTGGTTGGGCTCGATGCCAGCTATCCAATGGTATAAGGTCCGTCTCTATCGCATCAAAGCTCATGAGATCGCTATCTTCTGTGGGGAGGATTTTTATAGTAACCCTGGTAATCATTTACTTGACAGCAGATTACTCCACAACTGCTTCACTGATTTGGTTCTGTTTGCAGGTGGTTGTTGGGCTCGACGCCAGCTATCCAATGGTATAAGGTACATCTGTATCGCATCAGAACACAGGATGTCGCTGTCTTCTATGGAGAGGATCTTTATAGTAACGCTGGTGAGCTTTTACTCGACGGCAGAACACATGACAACGGTGTGAGGGATTTTGATTCTGTTTGCAGGATGTTCTTGGGCTCCCCACTGGCTTCACAGGGATATAAGATTCATCCATCCGGGATTTTTATTCATGATATTCCAGGGTACCGGCTTGGGAGAGGTGGCAGGAGGCGCGAGGGGGAGGGGTGAACTTTAGCGGGTATTTTGTCAGAAGGCTGTCTATGCATATAGGTGTTTCTATGTCGATTAGCGTGGATATTAGAACTATAGTAGAATAGTAGTGAATTTAATTATTTGATAGTATGAAATCGATCGTGACCAAGGGGACCAGGGTCAGAAACAGGTAAAGGGGGGACCCTTGGCTATAGTAGGTGCTACGTCTGCTGCATTCTGACTATTAGGTGCTGCCTCAGGTGTGTCCTGAGTATTAGGTGCTACGTCCTGTAGATCCTGAGTATTATGTGCTTTTTCTTGTTGCATCCCGGCAGCGGTGTGGTACCCTGGTTGCGTCCTGATTTGTCATTTGCGTTATGGCGTCCTGTGCGTCTGATGCACAGAACCCTCAGAATGCAAGCCATTATTTTTACTGATGACTGTTTGCAATAAGCCTCTGTGGTAATGCATAGGAGCCTCCAGCCTAAGGTTTGTTCACCAGTGGCCTGTCTAGACTGTAGGCTACAGTATGACTATAACGGCATACCTGCTCAAACCTGCCAATGGCTGGACTTCAAAGATGGACAGAGTTTCATATAATAATAAGTGATTATCAACAGATATAATTAAGACAACTTCTCAGGAAAAACTTTCAGATTGAGTAACCGGAATAGTGGGGACAATCCCCACTAGGATTCTTGAACACAGCAGAGAAATCCCTGCCACAATTACAGTTTTCTCTTGTATGTCTTTGGTTTTTCCTATTACATATAGCATATGGTCAGTCTAGTCCTATATCATTGAGGTGAAGCATTTCGATATGCAGGTGAAATTTATTATATATGAAAATAAATGCAGATGGTATAAAGAGGAGAAGATTATGTCATGATTCATTTAGATGTGCTAGCCGAGGAGATTGTGGGAATGATGGCCATCGGTGGAATGGAGAAGACACGTTTAGCTAAATGAGGAAAGATAGAAAGAGAACACATTGGTGATCTAGACTCATTATGCCACTTATGGGTGGAGTAGTTATGTTTTATAAGTGGTGAGGGTAAGAGCATTTAGCCGAATGACACCAAGTGGCCCTCTTGACTGTGTAAAAATGATAGACCTCATAACTCGTGGTTTACTCTTTGCGCTTTGTTTTGGTTCCAACAGGTGATTCTCCTGTTGCATAGCCTCCCTTGACTACGTACAAACCGAGATTTGGTCCTTCTCACAATGAGAGTGATTGTTTGGCTGGAGTTAGGTCATCAGGTGCCCAACCTAAAGAGATTGACCGAAATGTTCAGATCACGGCAGATATTTGCCCCATAGGAACAAAATAGTGAGTTGTACCAGGTACTATACCTTAAGCCCACACCCACCTTGAGGCATCGGCATGTTGGCCGGGTATTTTCGTGAGTGTGAGGAATATTGGAATGTTCAGCAGCAAAAATAATACCTTTCGTCCGGTGCCCCCAGCGCGTCTGACGCCCGGGATGTCAGAATGCTAATCGCGAATCAGGACGTAACGTCGGATCGACGTCGAGTCCTGACTTCGCGTCACCTAGCGCCATCCGTCCTGACGCCATCCGGACATGGACCCCTACGTCCTGTGCGTTCTGAGTTCCTCTGGTGCTCCTCTATTACTTCCTGACTCCCCCTGATCTACGACCCTCCCGGTCCTACTGCGTCGGGTCCTCCGCTATTGCGTTCTGACTGCGTCGGATCCATGACTCTCCCGCCCTGATGCCGGTTCCTTCTCAGCGAACGTCAGGGCTTCACTCATCTTCAGATCTCGCATCCTAATGTTTTCACACCCTGCCGACCTCGTCCGGATCCCACGATCCGCATCTCTCCCTTCCTGACCCCTGCTCACTTCTTCCTGATCTTACGCCCTACATATGCCGCGTCTTGATCCGATCGTGACTCTATCTGACGCCTCGTTTTCATCCGGACGCATCGTGTACTTAGTCTAATGCCATCCTGATCCTACGCCTAGGCACTTCTCTTCTTTCAAACGCTGTCACGATGTGTTTTACTATCCTGATCGCCAAGATGCACCTGTTAAGCGTTGCTTCTATTAATTCTATTCTGAATTCCTTGAGTTGGCTAGTGTAACATGTGTACATGTTCCGGTAAATGGTACACAGGAGCAGGCAGTGCAGGATCTCCTATGTTTAGTTGATTCTTATTTGGTTTATTTGATTTGATTTCAGCTCCGCCACTGCCCCTGAGTCACATAGGCTATGCTATCGTATTGCTATGTTTAATTTGCTTTGTTGGAAGTTTATATTTAGGATGCCGGGTATGGAAAGGTCATGTAACACTGGCGAGGGCTGAGCATTGTTTGTTTCTTTCTTTGGTCTTGCAGGATTACAGGATTCCGGTATGTGCGCAGCTACTAGTAATGATCGTGATTGCAGGAAGGCTATCGCTCTTGGGCTTTGTATGTAAACCAGTCTCCTGGCTAGCAGGAGACAGCAGACTTCGACAGACCTTCAGTCTAAGAATGCACTTGGTTGAACGGCAATCCCTGAGTTCTACTTGTCCTTCAAACTATTATCTCTTACCTCTGGTCCCTTGAAGCCTCCCTTAGCACCCGCGCTAGCAGGTCTATCGCCGGTCCTATCGTATCTTCGTTAGACAGGAATTAACCTGTTAAATCTTTTTGCCTACAGCAGGTGAAAACCCCTTTGTTCTCAGGATTGGGAACAGCCTGGTAGGATTGATCACCCTTCCAGTATCTTGATAACTAGTTAGAAGCAGGAGCGGCAGGGAAAGGAACTCCAGGCTCAGGTGCTACATTCACAATAGCAGAACGCAGGAGCAGAAGCGTTACCAGGTCCGGCAGGGCCTACAATCGTCCTTCAGCAGAACCTACAGACGATACTCCAGAACTAACCAGACAGGAACCAACCGCTGGGCCCACGCCAGGCTCAACAGATACACCAGCAAGAACCACTCACCTCCTCCCAGGAGATCTAGATACAGATTCAGACGAAGACCACAACCTCACAGCTGAGGAACTCATTCAAAGAGAAGCCCGGCGACTTGAGGAAAGAGCAGCAGCCAGAGCACCAGCACAGCAAACTTTGGAAACTGAACTCCCACCAGAACGCCCCACAACAAGCAGGTGGCGAGCACCCAGCATTCTAGGAGGTTTTGGAAGTCAGACACCAACTAGAGCGCCCTCTAGAAAGCATAGAGAACAATCACTACCCGGTACATTCATCCCAGACACACCAGAAAGACCCTCAAGATCCAGGAGCGCCAGAGAGCCCCCTGAACGACCAGATCCACCACCCCCAGCCCCAGACCCACCTAAAGGCACCATGGCTGACCCAGGTCCAGCCAGGTTGCCCCCTCCCAAGCCCCCTAAACCGCCTTTCTTTAGCCGTGAAGGAGAGGATCTCAAACCAGACAAACTCAAGCGATGACTCAGAACAGTCAAGAAGTACCTGGCAAGATCTGGACTGAATAATGACACCCCTGGAGTGGCAGACTACTACGGCTTTTACACAGAAGGAAAAGTAAACAACGCATTCCAGACACTAGACACAGGAAGAGAACCTCACCCTACCGCAGCTGACACACTGCTTTCAGGAGCTATTCGAAGCCTCTACAAATACCGCTGACACCTATCACAAGTGGCAGAATGTCCGCCAGACAGCAGGTGGACAGCCAGCACGCATAACGAAGATAGCTGGAGAGCTAGCGGACCTCAAAGGATCTCTTCCAAATGGATCCATATCAGCCTATGCACAGAAACAGCGATTTCTCGACGCTATGGACTCCAGACTACGCCGCAATGTTGAGCCCCAGCTCAGACCAGAAGATACCTGGGACCAGATGGTGGCTGTGGCAGAACGCTATTCCGCTACCATATATAGAACTGGTGGCTATAAAGGAAGCGATAGAAGCCAGGCTTCTAGCAGCAAAACCTATACACTAAAGAAAGAGAATACCTACCGCAAACCCTCTACCACATCAATGCCCAGGAACACAGGCAAAGGAAAGGCCCCTGGTAAGAAGAGGACCTACACCAAATCAAATAAGCCAAGTACGGCTGAAATAGACCGCCACAAGGCAGAAGGAGCCTGTTTCTATTGTGGCGAAAGCGGACACATGCAAATGAATGCCCAAAGAAAGAAGTTAAGACCAACCATGTTCGGCTGTCTGAGGAAAGCCCAGACAGCAGCGAAGGCGAATATGAGCCCGATACGGACAGCACAGAGAAGCTAGATGGCAGCGGCTGTGTCAGGACCTACAAGACTACAGTAGGCACGCCTAAGGATAGACCATTCCAAGCCCACGAATTCACTATCAACATCAATGGCAAGCCCGCCAGAGCCCTCGCAGATACAGGTACCATTGGCTGTACCCTGATATCCAACAAATTCGTTACAACACACAACATCCCATACACAGCTAGGAAGAATCCCGTCACTCTAAAGATAGCAGTTAAAGGATCGCGATCAACTAGCAACTTCTCTGTTGAGGTTATGATTCAGCTAGGCAAGATGAAAGGCGATAAGGTACCTATGCTAGTCACGCCAGTATCAGATAATGATATCCTCATCAGTATGGACGATCTCATAACGCTAGGAGCGGTCATCGATTGCCAAAAGAACAGCATTTACTTCTCCAAGTACAAGGTCAGAGTTCCCTGTGACGGAAAATCTAGAGAGTCTAGATCAGCCATGACGAAGCCACAGGAAGTACCAGACTTCCTGGCCATGTTTCCCAAGGTATTTGTCAAAGAAGTACCTGAGGAACTGCCCCCAGTACGCAAGATAATGCACAGCATAAGCCTCATAGACCCGACGAAACTTTTAAAGACACCCACTTTCCAAGCGCCACAAGCCTTCATGACCAAATACAAGGCATGGATCAACAAGCAGATGAACGCCGGTATCCTCCATAGGACCATTGTGCCCGGGGGAGCCAGCATGTTTGTGGAAGCCAAAAGCGATGGCAGAATCCGCCTCATGGTAGACCTCCGCTTCAGGAATGATAACACCCTGGCCGACCATACACAGATCCCAGAACAAAACTCTATACTAAATGCGGTAGCCAGAGGACGATTCCGCAGCAAGATAGATCTCAGTGACGCCTACTTCCAGACCAGAGTGCATCCAGATGATGTTAAGTACAACACTATCAAGACACCCTTCGGCGGCTTTACCAGCCAGGTCATGATGCAAGGAGACATGAATGCTCCCAGAACCTTTGTGAGAACTATGGAGGACCTATTCCATGACGCATTAGGCAAGAACATATAGGTCTACATTGACGATATTTTTGTCTTCAGTAACATCATTGAAGAGCATGTTAAGGACGTTACGAACGCCTGCAGTAAGCTGCAGACGGCCGGCTATTATGCCAACCCAAAGAAAAGTGTTTTCTTTGCCACTAAACTCGATATCCTAGGCCATATGATAGATGATTATGGCATCCACCCTGCACCAGAGAAAATCCGGACCATAATGGACTGGACAAGCCCAGAGAGCCAGCAAGAACTGCAGCGAGTGAGTGGAATGGTTAATTATATCTGGCAGGTCATTCCCCATATCGGCACCATCACAGCCCCGCTCACAGAGCTGAGTGGGAACGCTGAATGGCTGTGGACGGATCTGCAGGAAGCAGCCTTAGAAGCGGTCATGCGAGCTGCATATATGCACAATGTCCTAAGACCAATCGACTATAATAAGCCAGATATGATATGGCTTTTTACCGATGCATCCCCTACAGGTACGGGGGCTTAGATAGGCCAAGGACCAACCAGAGATGCAGCCAGACCTGCAGCGTTCCACAGCAGAAAGCTGACGCCATCACAAAGCAACTACCCCACACACCAACAGGAAACGCTCGCAATCATTGAGGCTATGGAAGCATTCGCTCCCCACTTGCTACACAGGCAATTTACAGTGGTTACAGACCACGAGAGTCTCACCAAACTCATGACACAAAACAATCTCAATGGACGACAGCAGAGATGGCTAACGCACATCACTCGCTTTGATTTTAAAATAGAATACCACCCAGGAGCGATGAATTTCCTAGCAGACTACCTATCGAGAATCCATGAGGGAACCCCAGGGCCGCTAGATATAAGTCTCAGAGACCCCACTGTCGATTATGACAGCCTTGAGCTACCTGAGCCTACCCACCCCCTACAAATCAATACAAGCTACGCCTCCTCTACCGATTGTAGCATTGAATCAGACGACGAAACGTACCACTCAGGCGAAGCTCAAACCTCTCCCACCCTTACCAGTAGTGACTCTATCAGTCGCTGCCGCCCTAAATACCAGATGGACGAAATTACTAGCAATGCAGTAACCCGTTCTCAGAAGCGCAAGGCTTCTGCCTCCTTGCCAGCTACATCAAGCGCAGCCAGCAACGATAGCAGAATATCGATTGGAAACTCTTGGGGTGATAATAGAACTCTCCCAATCTCTAGTGAAATGGAACGACGACATTCAGAAATGAGCTGGATGTCATGCACGGACGATGAGTGTGAAAAACATAAGAATGAAAAAGGAAGTGCAGGCTACTGGCCAAAGGACCCTAAGGTTCGGAAGCAGAGTAAGAACACAAAGAGAAAAGAGCAGGATAGGACTTCAACATCGAATACAGCCCTTGAAGAAGGCCAGGCCTCGCTCGCCGATATCCCATACCTCTCAGAAAGCCTCCTGCCTTTTGGTATGAATGATACCATTCTAGCCACACCGCCTATGGCCTCGCCGGCCTTTAGTCCCCTTTACAGCCAAGCAGGCTATGACTCCGATGAGGCAACCAATGCCAACCACTTCCTAAGCACCCTACACTCCCGCCTTATGGGTATCCTTGCTCCGTGAGTTAGGGAAGGTCTTGAAACAGACGCCCTCTACACCAGGCTCAAGGAAACCGATAACAAATTGCCCTACTCGATCCGCAATGGCGTTCTACTTGCCCAGAACACCAATGGGTACAAAAACCTTTATATACCGGTAGGACCTCTTGAGAAGGGAGTATCCCTACGGGATTTCATCCTCAAGACGGTCCATAAAGGCCTCGGACATTTCTCAGCTTACAAATGCTATTCCTATGTGGCTTGCTTCTTCTGGTGGCCACAGATGCGCCAGGACTTTGTCCTATACTGTCGGTCATGCGATAAGTGCTAGATTAACAACGAGCCCACTACCCTACCCTATGGACGATCCCTTACCCTCCCTGACCCCGACGAAGCCTACCAATCCCTAGCCATAGACTTCGCCGGTCCCTTTAACAAATCTGATGGCTATACATCTATCATGGTCATTATGGACCGCTTTACCTCCTACACACATCTCATCCCCCTCAAGGACGCGGCCACCTCTGAGAAGATCTTTAAAAAACTGAACAGTACCATCTTCAAAGTCCATGGCCTCCCTCTCAGGATTGTCTTTGACCAGGACTCTCACTTTACCTCTAAGTTTTGGTCACAAATGATGAAGTCCCTTGGTATCCAGGTCTGGATGGCGACCCAATACCACCACCAAACGAATGGCCAGGTTGATCGAAGGATCCGTACCCTCAAACAGCTAATGAGGAACTTCGTTGACCATAGACAGAACAACTGGTCCGGCGCCCTCCCAGCTATCGCGGCAGCCATGAACGGCGCCTCTCATCAATCCCTAGGCATCTCGCCATACCATGCCCTCCATGGACGCCCTTGGAAGATATTCAATCCTGTCCAGAGATCCGCCAGCAAAGTACCAGCTGTGGACGATATATTCAACGCCCATGAAGCAACGAGAATGGAAGTAGACATGGCCAGAAAGCATGCTACCTTCCGTCAAACTGTCAGGCTGACAAACGCCGCAAACCCCTAACAGATCCCTTCAACAATGGCAGCAGAGTTCTTGTTAGAGGCCACCCTTATACCTCCTCTCCTGGACGATCCAAGAAGCTAGAACCACACTGGTTCGGACCTTTCAAGGTCCTAGAACATCTACCTAACACAGACAACTACAAGCTACACCTCCCGCCTGGAATAGCCTGCCAGAAACCCTACTTCCACGTCTCCTCCCTCAAGGAATACAGAGAGTACGATGCCGATAGATTCAAGTCCCGCAGAATGGATAAGCCAGCACCCATCCTAATCGACAATGCAGAAGAATGGGAAGCAGAGCAGATACTCGACTACCGCCACCAGAACAACAGGCACGAATTCCTGGTTCACTGGTAAGGCTATGAGCGAGCAGACGACTCCTGGGAACCTATTGAGACCCTCGACCACTCCCTGGAACTCATACAGAAATACTGGGACACTAACCACCCAGCAGAACTTACGCCCCAGATTACCTCCCACTACATTAAAGATGCCTGGGAACCCATGAAAGTTGCCTTCACACCCTGCACCGCAAACGATTGCCCAGACGACTTCTGGGAACCCTATGATGATGAGGAATATGATTCTAGCAGCTTTGAGCAGGACTATTTCCCCACAGATGACGACAGCCTCCTATGGGACACCGATGAGAGCGCTGAGGATAGCGAAGACTTTGGAATGATTGTTGATTTTTCAGAATAAGGGAATGTAACATGAGTACATGTTCCGGTAAACGGTATACAGGAGCAGGCAGTGCAGGATCTCCTACGTTTAGTTGATTTATATTTGGTTTATTTGATTTGATTTCAGCTCCGCCACTGCCCCTGAGTCAGATAGGCTATGCTATCGTATTGCTATGTTTAGTTTGCTTTGTTGGAAGTTTATATTTAGGATTCCGGGTATGGAAAGGTCATGTAACACTGGCGAGGGCTGAGCATTGTTTGTTTCTTTCTTTGGTCTTGCAGGATTACAGGATTCCGGTATGTGCCCAGCTACTGGTAATGATCGTGATTGCAGGAAGGCTACCGCTCTTGGGTTTTGTATTTAAACCAGTCTCCTGGCTAGCAGGAGACAGCAGACTTCGACAGACCTTCAGTCTAAGAATACACTTGGTTGAACGGCAATCCCTGAGTGCTACTTGTCCTTCAAACTATTATCTCTTACCTCCGGTCCCTTGAAGCCTCCCTTAGCACCAGCGCTAGCAGGTCTATCACCTGTCCTATTGTATCTTTATTAGACACGAATAAACCTGTTACAGCTAGACGCCCTCATCTTAATACAACTATGCTCCTCGCACACTTTCCTATATGTGAGAACGCATCCCAATACCACTACACTACACATGCTCAGCATTCTAACTACCCGCATCTATGCTCGCACTTTCCCCCGCCTCCATATTCCACGGATCAGTGGTCTCCTCCGCCGGCTCTAAATCATGAAGGCTGAGCGCGGGATGTCGCAATGTAATCGGAGTCACAGTATTGTCCAATGTTAGCCGCACAGCCACCTCCGGTGAGCCGTTCGGAGTCTGTAGGTCCGAATCGAGGAAGTTGAGTAGCCGGGTTGCCCACACCTGGGTGAAATCGAAAGACGTGACAGTTTCCTGTGAATCGTTTCGGTTATCCAGGGCTCCAGCCAGGGCTCCAATACGCAGGTTGCTGGGAGTTTGACTCTCAATCTGTGAAGTTGAACATGTCTGAATGCGTGGAGTTGGGCGTGTCGGAATCCGAGGAGTTGCCCGTGGGGGGGCCGTCTAGACATCTGACTCTGCACCTCTGCCGCCACGGCTTCCCAATCGTCAGTAAACCCTTTACGAAGATCTTCCTGTATCCCATGCTCCTTCTCCATTTTCGCTTTGATGGTCTCGGGAATGTTCTTGAGGATCATTGTCTGTACCCAGTCTGGGCACGTGGCCCACGTCTGGCGCTAGCTGGCCAAGAGGTCATCCGAGCTCATCATGACGTTAGCATCCTGGCCGGAACTAGAGAACACCAGGTTCAGGGTCACGCTCACCTGCTACAGCATCCTGCTTGAAGACGCATGTTTCAAGATAGATTCCGGTTTGCCATGCTCGCAGAGTATGGCAGAGTATGGCACAGGTTAAACATACCATGGTGCCATTGATGCGACCAAGAAAATTAGGTTCGGCAATCCCGCTCATTTTCCTGCCATTAAAGTACTTTCCCCATATTGCCACGGGGATCTGGGGCGCGAGGAATCGATTCGTTACTTGCTGGGTCAAGTGCATACGCAAGAGTTGTGGCCGGGCTATCACAAAGCGCACACTTACCACATACCCTCTCGGGGAACACATGAATCTATCCCTCTCGAGGAGGTAGTCCACCCTACGCGCAATCGCCGTTGGGTCTCGGAGGAGATCGTAATATCTTCCAATGCGTTCCTTTATGTGGAACAGAAACTGGGATCTTACTGCAGAGTGTCTGGCGCGTATCTGTCACATTTAGTAAGCACCCACGACGAGTGCGTCAATTTTGAGTATCAGCGTTTACTTACTATTTTTATGCTTGCCACCGATGGTTCAATATTTCCTGCGTCGAATATGTCCTCGAGAGCCTTCGGCCAAACACGGTGGACGTCAGACATCAATACAGCGGGTGCTGGGAGAGGATTCACAAACAGGGTGTACCATGGAAGAAGAGTCTTGGCCCGCACTATTACAGCAGCCACGGCCCCGGTGGCCGTATTTCGCCGCGAGTTAGTATCCGGCCAGATGTGATGCTCGTGTTGGTGATTATTGGGATGGCTGGGAGGACTCGAGCTCCGGACTTCGCACGTAGTGGGACTATGAGTGGCCAGCGGCGACGAATATGGTGGTACACTGGAAGATGTGAACGCCGGTGGAGTATACGCACCACCCTGAATTATTCCTGGTCGAGCAGCTTGGGTGCGAACGCCTTGCGCCGCTCCTTGAGATCCGGAGGGGGTCGAAACTCGCACAGTTGAAACCGGGGTATTTGCTTGTCGTGTGTCTGCAGTTCGTGATCGGTGACAAGACCCTGATTCAGTGTCGTCATCCGGGACATCATTGTCTTCTGCGTCTGGTTCTGTGTCCGATTCAGTTTCATCAGATCTGTGGGATTTCTGGTAGTCATCGCTGCTCTCATTGCTCAGACGCACTGTCGCTATTTGTTCTTGTGCATCTGGTTCCCCCTCAGGTTGACTATACGCCGTGGTCTGTAAGGTACTCCTTCTGGCGCGCTTCACAGGTTGTGATGTGGGGCGTCTTGTGGTTTGTCATGGGGAAGAACTGTGACCGGACAACTGTGTACCGTAGGAGCTGCTTGATTCGGCAGGCAGTGTTCTTGTGCTATGGGAGCTGCCTGATTCGGTCCGGTGTGTGCCTGATCCAGATCCCCTCTGCGCGTGTATAGTGTCGCGTCTACGCCGCTCCAGATTGCCTACTCGTTAAGTTGGCTGACTGAGTGATTTGCCTTGAGGTTGTCTAGACATCGTAGAATACCGGAGACTGATAAAGATTTTTCAGAGAGAATAGGGATTAGAATGCGTAAGTGTAATGTATCCCACGCGATGTGGATATTTGTAGTTTGAAGTTGTTGTGCAATGGAACCCGTCAGGTCTTATACGCTACGTCTTTTGGATAGGGCGGGGGTGTGAGATTCACTTACTATCACTCGGTATTGAAAGAATCTATTCAACTGCAAAAAGGTGTTTTCTGCTTGTTCAACCTTATGTTCGTACTCTGGACGAGCTCAGGTATGATGTTCGTCTACGCTCTGCTATGAAAAGGTTCCAGGTGTCAGTAAAGTAGGAGGCGTCGGTAATATGAGTAGGGCCTATGCAAAAACTAGCCACAACGAGTATCCGTTAGCGACACTAGGTCTAGCAAGACACACGCCACGACCAGTGCGGATTAGATATCTGAAACCTCATCCCCCGACCTCGAATCAACACCACTAAATCTCTAGATCTCAGTTTTCACATAGTGTATACCCCAGTCCTTTTGGCTAACGCCAGTCTAGTTATGGACAGAGAATGCAAGTCCAGCCCAAAGGCGAAAAGGTTATCAGACATCAGCATAAGGGGACGTAAGGATGAGAGAAGCTGAAGCAAGGGGCGCGCAATGGTATCATTACTATACTAGCTAGGAATCATAAGGAGAAAATAAATTACATGACACCGT
>Ga0307517_10003779_pt1 | contig 23535 bp, 28 predicted proteins | sample 23_EM_MG_FD_194515 | JGI IMG/M metagenome (GOLD analysis project Ga0307517, IMG submission 194515) | Populus trichocarpa ectomycorrhiza microbial communities from riparian zone in the Pacific Northwest, United States - 23_EM | ecosystem: Host-associated > Plants > Roots > Unclassified | place...
CCTCACGTCGATTCCCGGACTTTCAGTAGTTTTATCAGTGCCCAAAAAATCATGTGTCTGTTTTTCGGGCAAGTACCGTGGACACATGACGGGTACTTATCACAAGATGACGCGACTTCCCACAGTGCAGGTAGTCCAGGATCATGAGCCTAGCCAACATGAAAAGACTAAAATTACAAATCATAGAAAGTGACGCACTTCTCGAACTCCCCCTGAAGCTATCCTGAAGCGCCGTAGTCCAATAAGTTGGCCGATTCCTCAGACCTTCACTGACGTCGAAGAGACGGTGATCGCGTTCAGGTTCTTCGTCGTAGAAGTCGTCCTCATCTCCCGTCCTTCCACAACAGATGCGAAGGATGTTCAAGAACCGCTTAGCAGTAGTTCTGTGACTGCGATGGTCATCACCATAGGCTTCGGGGATGGCGCGACCAGGGAAGGGATTCTTCTGCGAGAAGTTGGGGGCGTCTGGCAGTCCCGAGGTTCAGAGATAAAACCGAAGCGACGCTTAGAGGGAGCGTACCTGTAGACCCCTCCGATCCCCCAAGGCTCGCGCGTATATCTACGTTCGTAAACTCCCGCCGCGTCCATACTCGCTCGTGAAAGGGGGGGACGCAAAGAGGAGTACGGTCTGTGTTCGACTACGGCATCGATCAAACGGGGCAAAGGCTCAAGCGACAGCAACAACAGCAACAATCCTGGATCCACAGGCCCTCCCAAACCCCCCAGTCCAAAAACGCCGCAGTATTTGACAAACCCGCCACGGGACACCGATACCGACGAGCCCCTCCAGCGGTTCGGTAAATCCGGGGTGATCAACGAAGATGACAAAGGCGAACCCAAGGTCAAGACGTATGCCCGCGATAATGGGTCTTCCAGCGGCGAAGGTCTCGTCGTGTTCTTCAAGGATGATTCGGTGACGCATGCGTTAAACCTGAGGCCTGATGAATGAGGCTGAACTTTGGTTGGGTGATGTGCCTTGCAAGAGGACGAGGGTTCAGAAGGTCGAAATTCCGGCAATAAGGAGGGAGGAGGGGAGAAGGTGGTGGGTGGAAAGGTGACGAAGAGAACCGGAAAGCTGTAAAGGTGGGTCCATCGGAATGTTTGGTGCTGAATTGACGTGTATCACGGGACTCGGGAAATTAGAGGATTGGGCTCGGAGGACGAGCTCGGTCCGACGCGTACAGCGACGGACAAGTTCGGTTGAATTAGACGAATAAGAATGGTCGGGTCGTCGTCCCGAAATGCATGTTCAACCTGGAGGAGTCGAAGGAGGACCTTTTGGACTTCAAAGATAATCGCGGTGAGTGTGCGACTCTTGGGGATGTCACGAATGCTGTGCCGTACAACGTAAGAGATACCATCTCTCCCACTAGTAGCCACCCCAGTTGGTTGCTCATCGCTCCATTTATTCGTTCGTTTCTACAGCAAGAGCCAGACGGCATCGTGGCGGTCAAGTTCCGTAACCCAAGTGAGCTATCTCTTCCACCATTGCTCGCCCGCCTCCGCCTCTCACTCACGCCCCCGATCTCCGGAGAACGCAAGTGAGGTTTCTTTGCCGGCCGCCGAGCGGAAGCCTACCTCTACACCGGCCAACAACGGTTCAGGCGTTCAAAAGGCTAAGAAGACGATATGGCAGGAGATGGTAGAGACCCGGACCGGACGCGTCTTGATGATTTCGCTCAGTAGTTGCTGAACGAAGGTGAAGCGCAAGGTTGAACCTGGGCATTCTTGTATCTCTGTCAGCAATGTTCACACCTAGAATAAAGGAACCATGACTATGCGTGTATTCATACATTGTTATGACGGTAAGCTGAAGAGTCATCTGTCATTTTTGGAGATGTGAACAGAGTGTAGGATCCTCCGCATGAAGACGCTATACGGGGCAGGGATAGGCGGGGGGCGTTCATGGGGATGTACTCAGCAGTCACTCCCGACCGAAGCTTCAATTCGCTGATTCGTTTCACCAAGAGGTGTAACGGTTGTCAGTCCCCCATACTGCCGATAGGAAGGGAATGGGAGGGCGAAGGCGTTGTCGCCTCGATGGCAATCGACTTCTGCTTCGGCATCCCCTCGCCGCAGTTCGGTCCAACTTCCCAGATATCCCGATTCACCCGCCTCGAGCAAGACGACGATATATGACTCCGACTCGGACATCTGCAGCAAATCCTCATCGACATCTCCCACCTCGGACACGTCCGGGGAGGGATTTCTTCCACCGCCCTCAGTAACCCGTCTCCGTCTGAATGCATTCCATATCCCCGAACACGTGATCTCAGGACATGGACCCATTTCACAATCGCGACAACGGCCAGGGGACGGAGAGTTACCACCCTAGAAACGGGGGAAGGTGTTCTTTTGGTGAATAATGAAGAGTCGCCTGTTTAAAAAGAAGGGAGAATTGCCTTCCCCGACACCCCGCTGCCGGGGGAGACAGGCTGGGCCACCGATCACGACGCAGATCTTATCGCGTTATCATGGTCGGGGGGCGACGCCGAACACGTCCGAAGACGGAAATGGGCAATCACGACCCTCCATACACGGAATTAGGGGGTGCTACGCGCGGTTGGTGCTCCGGAGCGAGTGGCAGTGGGGCGTGAATACTGTACGTTTGCATTTACCTCAGTGATTCCTTTGGGAACACTGACCGCGTATCCTCGTAGCTCATAGCGCTCTCAGGCGGGTACGACGATCCATGTGCCGAGATCTTGCGTAGGTCTTGCTGATATCGAAGAACGGGTTAAATTGGTTTCTCTCCCGACGCTACTGCAAAGGGGATCGTCGCCATCAACGCTGTGACCATTGGAATCGGGCTCGTGCTCAGCTCCCCGTATCAGTTTTTCTTGCAATGAGGTAAGTGCCCCCAAGTTCCAAGTTGGTTCTCGCTCTTGCATTACCGTCATCCTCTCACATGCTGACCCATTTCGCACACAGGGACTAACCCTACGATACCCTCGAAGGCTGATTTTCCTCCCGACCGTGATGCTATCGGCGCTAGACTTCATCCTGATACCCTCAATCGCGCTCCTCGCTTTCACCTCACCTTCCTACCAAGTCCAGTCAGAGGCGGTCCCGATCATCTCTTTCCTGGCCGGAATACTACTTATTCTGCAATGCCTCTTGATTTGCGCGCGTCTGGTCACGCCCGGCATGTGCTGAAGACTGGCGTGGGTTGTGTCCAGTTACTCACGTGGAACAAGTAGGTGGAACCCCCTTGGAGGGAGAACGATAGTGATTCGTCAAAACCAGTTACAGACGTCACTAAGGACAAGATCGTTAGGTACGGGGGAAATCATAGTGGAACACAAACACAACAAAAGAGAAGCATAGCGAGAGAGAAAAGAGACAAGCATAATGAGGAAGAAATAAGCACAAATGTTCCGTTCGGAAATGTACTACCCACAACGACACACAACAGCAACGTGATTCTACCTGCACATTCTACACGCCTCAGCAGCCCGGTTCTTTGAACGACAATTTCCTCACGACTCCATCGTCCCCAGCCATTACGAGCGACAGACCGACCCAAAAATGACCGCCGCCGCCCCTCCGTACGTTCCCCGGCGGGATCCAACAGATCTTCCTAGACTTTGCGTCGAGGACCCATTCGAAGTTCTCATCGAGAGTGTACGGCGGTGTCTTCCGGGGCTCTAGCAAGGCCGCAGGTTCGCCCATGATTATCGTGTGTGAGTATGTCCCCGACGGCGATGCAGTGATGTCGTAGGGGATTTGGACGTGGTGCTCCGGTCCGTCTATCTTGAGGTGGAATCTGATTTCCGAGTCGAAGGTAACATCGTAAACCTCCCCAGCTGCCAGATCGTCATCTAGAGGTAGGTTTGCGAGTATGGTCCCGTCTTTTGCGTCTTTCACCCGAAGCTCCCGCCGGGGTGGGCCGTAGATCGTGACAATATGGGTGCGCTTTGGTGACAATCCACTCGACAGCCCATCTCCGTTAGCTGACTCTGTCCATTCAGGAAGCAGAGTACCTGACCGCCAGGCCTCTATGACCACCGGGACACCAAACTCTGCAGCTGGACCACGACCAAATGATGAGCGAGCGGAGGGGGGTTGATCTGTGAGCAACGTCTTGAGTGGGGTGTTGTCATTTTCGTGACAGAGTGTTTGCAGAGTCTCCAATTCAAGTACGGCGAGACTCCTGGTTGGTTGGACACAGACAACATGGTTTCCGCCCAGGGGGTAAATGTGAGATAGGTGTACAATATCACGAGTCTTTCCACTTGTCAACACATCAGTGGAGAAGATTTGGATGGAATCCTTGGTCTGTGCAACAAGATTCCTGTTCAATGACACAGCCACAGATGTAGCTGCATCCAGGAGTGGAGGGTTGGTAGAACTGTAGGATCTGGTATTGAATGACTGTACTCCAGTTGGATGGGTTATGCATGCAATCTCTTCCCCCACAAGCACAGGTCGAGAAAGTCGCCCATGATGTGTCAGTTTCTGTGATTCCAAGAATGATAGTGAGTCTTCTCTGTACAGGCCAATCTCAAAAGAGGACCAGCCTGATCCTCCACCCAACTGTGAAGTTCCCACCAGGAACTCTTCCCTATTTGTGGCCTTATTCACCATGCGAACCATTCCCCACACCCGGCCCCACATATGGTGTGTGCCCAGGTCTTTATTGGTGGTAACATTGTGGGTATATAGAGAAGAGTAGGTTGTAATTGCAGCTTCCAGGGGTGATACCCAACAGATGGTTATAACTGGTTGCCCATTCCCCAGACCCTTGCCCTTGCACTTTCTGGTGTGGATGTCCCAGAATGTTACAGAGCTATCAGAGGAACCACATGCAATGTAATCCCCTGTTGTGGAAGCTGCTATATCATTTATCTCAGATTCCACAGTGAAGGTATGGATGAGTCCACCTGTTTGCACATCCCACATAGTTATGGAAAGAGAATGTGCAAAAAACAGGATGGTCCCATCTGGAGAGACTTGTATCTTTGTGACTGCTTCTGGAGTGGATAGAGATTGGTGAAGGACAAAGGTGACTGGATCATAGATATTCACAAGATCTCCACATGCAGCAATGATGCCCTGAACAGAGGTGGTAATGCATGTGAGCTGCCTTGGTCTGATATCAATTGTCCTTAGGAGCAACCCCCAGGTATCAGGAGCTCCTGAGAAGGTAGTGACAAGGGATAGCTGGTTGTCCACAATACTTTGGAGAGAGTATTTTTGGAGATATGATGAGGTTGGTGAGAGAGGGATGGCAGTATGATACACTTGTTGTGCACATTGTTGAATGGGGTGGAAGAAGTGCATTGACAGCCGAAGGCAGTCTGTTGCAAGGTGGTGTAGAGGGGTGGTCAGGGCTTGGAACTCAGCTGTAGCAATGAATATGAGCTCAGCCTCAGCTCTAGCCTCAGGCTCAGCCTTCTCACAGGCCACAATTCTGGCCTCAGCCTTAGCTCTGGCCTTAGCCTCAAACTCAGCCTCAGCTCTGGCCTCAGCCTCAGCCTCAGCACTGGCCTTAGCTCTGGCCTCAGCTCCAGCCATACCCTCAGATTCAGTCTTAGCCTCAGCCTTAGACTTAGCCTTAGCCCTAGACTTAGACTTAACCCTAGCCTTTACCCTAGTCTGGGTCATGGCTTCAACCTCAGCCTCAGTCTCAGCTGCAACCTTAGCTATGGCCTCAGCCTCAGCTCTGGCTCTGGCATTTGCCTCAGCTATGGCTCTGGCTTTGACCTCAGCCTTGGCCCCAGCCTTATCCTCAACTATAGTCTTGATCCTAGTTTCAGCCTCAGCCTTTTTCCTGGCAAGTACACCACCCTTTCCAATGCCACTGTTCACCTTGTTTGCAGTATCATCAATAAGCAGGTCCCTCCATATTGGGTTATAATAAAGGGCCACTTACTTGGTCTAGCCAGTCCAATACCATATTCATAGAATGGATCACTTCTTCTAGGTGATTCTCAAGGCTCATCACCTCTACCCACAGAGGGGCCCTTTTGAGCATATCAATTGTTAAAATGATAGTCTGGTCAAGATGGCCACCAGACACTGGGGAGAGCCTGAGGTGCCTGGCCCAGTAGGTACAGGCATATTGCATAGCCTTATCCACTTTGTCTTCTAGCAGTTGTGGGAGGTCAACTACATCTTGATTCATTGTGAAGGGTGGCAGAGAGCAAGGATTCATCTTCAACCCCATCACCAACTCTAAGCAGCTGATGGCCATGCCAGTATGATAGACCTCTGGATCAATATGGAATCTAGGGTTGGTGCACCGGTCCCCATCTTGTAGGAAATCTGGGAAGGACTTGTGGAATATCCGGATCTCCTTGCTCTCATCAACAGGCACAAGAATCACAGAATGGAGATGTCGCAGGGTGGTCAGTATGAGGGTTGTAGAAACACCAAGGATTGTTGCAAGGTCCTTCCGAGACAATGGGTTGAATGCAAGTATAATTGCCCCCAAGACACGTCTCATACTGGTAAACACCTCTGACTCATTGACACCTGAGAAGGCATGCAACAAGATCTGGGAGTATAAGGAGTCAATACCAGCACGTCCTTCATGCCTTGTGCCACTTGCTTCAGAAAGGACAAGTTGGAGACGTTCATTTGGCTCATGGTATTCTGATTCAATGAACCTGACCAAGGTTGAGGCAAAAATGAATAGCCCAGATGACTTTTTGGTGAGAGCCACAATCTCATCATGATGGGGCCATGGATCAGGTAGCTCATGGTCACTCCTTTGTTTGGCAATTGCAGTCAACCTCTGTGTCAAATATAACTGAATATCATTGCTGACACTGGATGGTTTGACCTCATGGAGTAAGAAGACCTGGGTGAGTGGCTTTAGGAGGGGGAGGCGGAATCCAGTGCGAATTCGTGGCTCAGGTCTGCCTGTGATGAAGAACTTCACTGATGACAGCTGGCCAGCAAATTGACCCAGGACAGAGAGGATTGCTGAGGCTGGCTGATCATCAATGCACTCATCCAATGCATCAATGACAATGACACATGAGACCTTTGCTTCAGAGAGTGGATTGACAAGGAGGTTCTCAAGCTGTGAGATGAGGGAGGTGTGGGCCAGGGTAGGATCCTTCTTGATTATCCTAATGATGCGGCTTCGAAAGTGGGGATAATGGCATGCAAGCTGGTATGCAAGTGTGGGGAAGATGTTCCTGAGCTCCCTTCGGTCAAGGTAGTCTCGGGAACAGAAGAAGCTAGCACCAAGGAATCCATCATTGAAAACCAGTTCAGAGAATGACTGAGCTATTGTTGATTTTCCGGTTCCCGCTAACCCATTCAGCCAAAATACATTTTGGTCCTGAGTGTTTTTGACCCATAGCATGATGTCAAGGAGGATGGATTGTCGAGTGCCAGGAAGACATTTGCTATGATGGCCAGCCTGGTATCCAGCATTACGAATGGGCTCCAACTTTGCCAGAATCTCAAGGTCTGCAGTTTCCTATCGAGAGGTCATCAGTGCAGGCCATATCGAGACAGCAAGTTGCCTCACTGAGATGTTCTTGGTATCGCTATGGATGTTTTTGGTATCATTGTGAATGTTCTTTGTATCACCATGGATGTTCCTCGTCCTCTCATATGTTCCTTGTTGCATTGAAACCTAGCCAGGTGTTCATTAAAGACCACAGTAGGCCCAGCTGCCCATACCTGGTAATCCATGATAGCATCGGCTAGTTCTTGAATGAATCCGTTCAGAGTTTTGGCATTCTCGACGTTGCATAAGAACTTGAGAAGCGCATGTTGTTCGGAGAGCGGTTCAAGCTTCGCGGTAACCACCTTGAGTTTCCTGAGAAAGGGGTGAGCAAGCTGGTATATACTCGTGTGAGAACCAACCTCTGAAGTTCCATTCTCCTCCCTTTCTCTGCATAATCGTCCTCGCCCACAGGAGAGGTAAGCACGCCGGATAACGACTGCACCCTCCGCTCTATATCCTTCAGGTTATCCGCGTTATCTGCTGTTTGCTGGAACGACAAATAGGCAGAGGATGAGGATGTCTTCAGCTCGCGAGCAGGCCGGACTCACATCATAGTTCTTCATAAGGGCAGACATCGCGCCTGTGACCGCCTTCAGCGGAAGGAACATATCGGAGGATTCCTTGACAACGTCTACGGCCATCCTGACTGCAGAGTATGCCGTTTGCCCCATTGCGTCCACCCCCTCAACAGTGGCGCCACCGCTGGATGTACCATCTGGATCGTTGAATGCGGAACCGACGGAGAGAGCGATAGTGGCCGATGTGGCGGCAAGTGCCCTGGAATCCCTTTGCGACGTAAGATCCGGTAAAAGTTCTGCTGGACGTGTAGGAGTCGGGGTGGGGATATCTACCCGTCGCTTCGATTTGCGAAAGAGGGACATAGCGAAGATGGATGGTCAAAGTTCGGGTTTGACCTCGAGGCTTGTTGGCAGCGTGACGCGTGACTACGCCGTTCGCCGGGCCCCTCCCCTCGGGCCGAAAGCAATGAATTTGAGTTAGGAAGATCCTTCACAGCACTGTGCAACCCGGCATGGTACGCTTGGGACTGCAAGTGAACGTATGAACGTTTGAACGATCACCGGCAGACTGGCCGCGGCTCGGGGAAAGATCTACGTGTGCACTGCACAGAATCCGTTACTACGTACACCTCGCTATTACCATGTTCAACTACACCCTCGACCGTGCAAAAACTTCGTCGGTCCATATCTTAGACTACGAATTCTAACACAAATTCGACAACCTTCGCCTCTCACTCACGCTTCGAATCTTCTGAAAATACGATATAGATCCTTCTCTGGCCGTCGAGTAGAAGTCTACCCCTACGTAGGTCAGGAACGGTTCAAACTCTCAAAGGGCGAAACCGATGACGTGCTAGGAGACGGTGGAGATTCAGAACGAAACTGCCTTGGCGATCTCATTCAGCAGTCGATGATGAAGACGAAACCTGATCAGCTTAAACTCCCTCCATAACCCATGCCTTGTTCTCTGTGTTTATCCTTTGATCGTGAGTGGAGGCTAGCCCGCGTATATCCACATTATTATAATAACAAATCGTCCATCGTTTTGGGAATGCGAGCTGAGTGTAGCAGTCTATATAAGCATGAAGATGTTGCATGAAGCGAGGAGGGATCGGATACGTGCACGGACATGTGGTCTATCATAGGTACGTACGGTCATGGGCTAGATTGTCATGCCCACGAAAGGGAGGGTTCGACACATTGAGAGTTGTTGATTCAGTTCACCAAGAAAAGAAGGGCTTCGCATCCACAGTTTCGATTCGCTGTAACAGAAGGAAACGGTGATCAACTCCCGTTCAATCAACCGGTATGGAAGCGGAAGAAAGGTAATGCCCTTACCTCGACCAGAACCACCTTCGGTTTTGGCGTCTCCCCCTCGTCTATAATCCAATCCAATCTCGGCCTGTTCCCGTCCTGACTCAGCCACCTCGAATGCAATGACGGCCTCCCATCCATATACGACATCGACTTGGACATCTGCGCCACATCCTCATCTCCCACCTCGGATGCGTTCGACGAAGGCGCCTCTTCCGCTACCGCTGGCAACCCGTCAGGAGTGCCTCCCGGCGAGAAAGGTCCTGAGAATGAAGCGGTCATAATTGGTGGCACCCCGTCGTCGTTATTGTGCGTGTGAGAAGAAGACGACCGGGACATTCGTCCGGGCGCCGAAACAGGCCCAAATAGTCTGCCGTTCTTCGTGCTTGGCGAGGTTGGCGACTCCGCCACATCTACCTCACAATCCGCGTTCCCAGAGTTGTCCCCATCAACACCGCCACCGAGCTTCTTCAAACTCGCCTCGACGGCGTCCAACCTCTCCAGCTGTTCCAGGACCGCAACTCCCGTCGTGCCGGGATGGACCTTGGAATACGTCGTGGAGAACGATACTGGACGAGTGAAATTCAGGAAATCCGCTGACCGTCTCGAAGGGAAATTCGAGGTGGCCTTCTGCATTCGTGGTCTTGTAAAGCTGAGCCGCGCCGCGGGAGCGGGAAGCGGCATAGTACTGATAGAAGCGTGAGGAGATGAAGGTCGGTCCTCATGGTCCTCGAAGGGGTCTTCGCTTTCATGATGGACCTCATCTTCGACTTTGAACATTTCGTGTGTAGACTCGACTTCGTCGTCCCACACCAAAACCTTCTGTCGTCGAGTCAGCTCTAGGGGGCCTTCGTCCTGGAGAGCAATAAGCATCGCTCCTAAAGATGAGATACGCGAAGAGCAGCCGACCTCATGCCTCAATGATTGAACGATATTCCACGCCTGGCCCTTAATCACAGCAAGTTGTTTCTAAATCAATCACCGTCAGAATTCCACGACGTGTTCCTGTCTGAATAGAACCGTACGTTGAACATCTTCGGATGGAAATCGGGGTCCAGAGCAAACAGCTGTCTGAGCTGCCATGAGGTCTCCTCCCACCAAGACTTGGACGTCAACAGCGGCAAGAAGTGATTCCGCGTCCCTTCGCTAAATGGCCGACCGATGATACTGACGGGGAGGTATAACCATCCGTAAGTGAATGACCTCCAACCGCGTGGATGTTCGTGGGGGAACGACAAGGAGTTGTCGATGGCCGCAATGTGAATGTGCGACTGTCGTCGGTTTGGAGTAGATGTCCCTGGAGCCCTGGCCCCAAGTGCAGACATGGAGGGCGTAGCTGCGGGAGGGACGACAACTCCACTGGTTGTGGGATTTGGTTTAGGGATTTCGCTCATTTGAGGTCCATCGACACGCGATGTGTTCACGGGAGGGGTGTCGACGGAAGTCTTCTCATGGTCAATGTCGCAGCATTTGATCATGAAGTTGTCCAAGCCGCGGTCGGTGTTTAGCATCAGGTAGTCCAGGATCACGAGCCTATCCAAACATGAAGAGACCAGAACGGTTAATCATACGGAAAATGACGCACTTCTCGAGCTCCCCCCTGAAGCTATCCTGGAGCGCTGTGGTCCAGTAAAAGGGCCGGTTCCCCAGACCTTCACTGACGTCGAAGAGACGGTGATCGTGTTCATGCTCTTCGTCGTAGAAGTCATCCTCATCTCCCGTCCTACCACAACAGATGCGAAGGATGTTCAAGAACCGCTTAGCTTTAGTCCCGTGTCTGTGATGATCGTCGGCATATGTTTCAGCGATGGCACGGCCAGGGAAGGGGTTCTTCCGCAAGAAGTCGGAGGCATCTGCCAGCCCTGAGGTTCAGAAATAAAACCAAAGCGGCGCTGAAAGAGGGCACACCTGTGAACCCATTCAGGAAACATTGCAGACTACCTATCTTGTCCGGAAGAGGCTTTCCCTTCTTGAACGCGGTTCGGTCTATCCAATCGTAGAAAAAAGCCTAAGTTCTTGTTAGGTTCCCCCGTCTAGCCGGCAAATACGATGAAACGTACTTGACTGGACAGGGAAACAAGACCCGTTCTGGGGACGATATACGTTTCTAGTCTCCGATCGAGCAAAGAAGCAGCAGCCTCAGAGATGTAGCTGGAAGGCGATTAGGATCCTCCCACTCGCGAAAAAAAAAAAAATTACGGTTCGTACCTCAGATTTGGGATCAAGCAAGCTCGACCAAAGGGGATTATCCATTTAAACTGCGGAGGTTGGTGAGTTCTCATTTGGACGGGCGCAAGCGCTTGCATACTTGTCTATGTAGCCACTTTGTCGTCTATTCAAGGAGAGAAGCCTCAGGTGGAGATCCAAGTGTTCCCATTAGAAACAAAAATATACCTTGGGGTTGAGGCGCCCATACGGCTCCTCGTCCTTTGGTTTGAACACCCTATGGAGGTCGGCGAGAGTAAGGAACATGTCTTTAGCACAAATATGTGGAATGTACCCAACAGTCTGTACCCTTCCATCCACCTTCGATCGAGCAAAGTACGAACCTGAAGACCCCTTGGTAATCATTTTCGGATGTATGCCCTCCAGAATAGCCTCCCTAACACCTTGGACCAAACTGCGGGCGATAAGTTACGGGACAGCTGAGAGTTGAGGTCACTAACGTGTCGAATTCTGCTTGAGACATTGGAGGCCGGTGGTCCAGAGTTTTGGTCTGCGCCGGATGGGCTGTGAGATCAGGAGTCCCCGGAGGAGGATAATAGCTTACATATCCCAAGTCTCCATGACTAGGCGGGACATACGGCTCGAACACGCTCCTCCAGATCTCCTTGCGAGCGTTCAAGTCCTCTGTCTTCTTCTTCCTCTTCATCCTCATCTTCTGAGTAATAGACTCGGTCCATCTGCAGCCGAAAGTTAGAATCAACGGCGAAACGTGACCATGGATACGTGCCGTTTGAAAGCATTGTCTAGTTTCCCCAAATCTATCCTCCCGGAAATAGACGAGCGGCGCGGTCGGTTAGCAGAGGAGGAAGGAACGGGCTCAGCGGCCTCGGTCTCGTCGCCATCGACCGACTGGGAAATTGGTTGGTACTCGGAGCGGCTTGGCATCGCGAAGGGAGTGGGACGGTCGACGTGGTGGGGATGCGCCGAGGATGCTACAAGCAGGTGGTGGCCATGACCCGCGCCTCAGTTGATGGTAGCGGCCAAATCGGGATCACACGCTGTTCCCCTCACTAACCGCGAAAATCATATTTCGGCTCGGTCTCGAGAGAGATTTCCGCTCTTCTGCGTGCTCAACTCTCAGATGATCCACAGTGGACGTCGGTAGACAAAGCGACGCGTAGTACACCGCATGGGCGTCGGGCCCTGTCAATTCTTCCAATTGAAACCGCTCCTCTAGGTCCTCCGCATCCTGACCCCGGAGATCCGCTACCGGAAACCTGCATTGGATCAAAATATCTGCTCTCGGCAGTCCCGAGCCCCGTCTTACTTATGAACTGGAGAGGACGCCCTCGATATCCCAAGGGGGCTAATTGTTGCCTTCGCCTAAATGTGTCCGATACCCATCGACTCTCGCTCAATGAACCTAAGAATCGGTCTACCCCAATGACCAACCCCTTTCCTTTCACTCCTTTTTGCCGTCGCCATGCCACCTGTGATCTCCCAGGCTATCTTTAAATCCTCGCAGACCACACCATACGAATTGTCTTCGGCCACGGTAACATGCGCTGCAAAGGCATCCATATGCTCGCTAACCGTTCGGTTAGAAGGCCTTCTGACAGGAATTCCTTGGCTTGTCCAATCACACATGGAGGCCTGATCTTGACCAGCTCGAGGAAGCCCACAAGGAGTCGTTATAAAAGGAGGATGTCGTGGATGTTGATCCCCACCCTGGCATAACTGGCGAAGGCCACCATGTTTTTCAAAGGTCGCTCAGTGACCTCCCTCGCCCTGGTGACCTGTGTCATTGGTGGTGTTGCAGCAAGCCTGAACATCGTCCCAAACCGGTATATTGTCGAAACCTCAGGCCACTCCGTACTCAGCCAACTCGGAACCGAGGGGGAGCAGGTAAGTTTACATTGGCGCCATCACAAGCCTTGATTCTCTCTGAATACAGACACATTCAGCGTCGATCCTTCTATGATCATAACCGGAAACGGGACGTGTTCTTTGCACTCGGTGAGGAGTTCAACGTTCCTGGTATCTTTGTTGGAGGCACGCTTCAAGTTACTGTACGTGTGGAATAACACCTTTTGACGTCATGTTTCCGACTCACATCACACTCGTAGGACGGAGAGGTAAACGAGATGCTTCAAGCCGAACGTCGCTGACGATCACTTCGTAGGACGTCTCTGCACTATTGGAGGTCGATGGCGTCGTCGCTGTGAGGCCCGTCCACTGGTACCCAGCTCCGAAGTGAGGTTGTTTTATCGTGCTGTCTTTCTCAAACTAAACCATGTGGACCTTCAGGCCAGTGAGCATGAGGGAACTAACAGGACCAAACGATCCTACGGCTCCTGATCCGTTTTCGACCCACATTTTGACGGTACGTCAACTGTTAATAACCGCCCAAGCAGTATTGAGATTTCTTCTAGGGGGTTGATAAAGCCCACGCCCAAGGCCTTACAGGTAAAGGGATAAAGATTGGAATGTAACTCCATTTTCCGTTGCCCCTTGTCACATATACTCACGTGTTCTGTTGATTCCAAACCCAGTATTGATTCGGGCGTCGATTATACACACCCGACACTCGGCGGAGGTTTTGGTCCCGGGTTCAAGATTGCTGGGGGGTACGATTTTGTTGGGGATAATTTCAACGGGAGTAACACGCCCGTTCAAGATGCCGATCCACTAGATCAGTAAGTGTTTCTCTGTGAAACGAACTTCCGTGATTTTGACCCCGCACGTAGGTGTGGTGACCATGGCACCCATGTAGCGGTATGGCACACTATCATCGGCCAGAACGCGTTTCTATCGCTAAACGACTTATATGTACAGGGAATCATAGGTGCAAATCCAGGAAACGAATACAACATCCGCGGCGTTGCCTACGACGCCAGCCTGTATGCTTATAAGATCTTCGGGTGTAACGGCACCACTACGGATACCAGTTAATCCTCCCTCTTCCCTCAGCAATTCTTCAACTAAATCGCAACTCCAGTCATTATAGATGCTCTCCTCCGCGCATTTAACGACGGTATGGATATCATAACGCTTTCGCTTGGAGCGCCAAACGGATTCTCTTGGGACGCCGGAGCAGTGGTTGCCAGTAGGATTGCGAAATCAGGAAAGGTGGTTACCATCGCAGGTGCGTAAAAAAACGTAGTGGAACGAACAGGATAGGAGCTAACCCATTACCAGCTGGCAATGACGGAGAGAGTGGCACGTGGTACATGTCGGCGCCCTCCACCGGCACAGACGTGATTGCGGTTGGTAGCGTCGACAAGTATGTGGCCGAACCTGCATCTTAGAGCTTGACTGACCGTCAAGCATATAGTACCATAACTCCCATTCAAAACGTGACCGTCCACGTCAACGATGAAGAAGTTTCCCCGATCGTGAGCCTAGAATTTCCTGCATTCCGCGGTTGCTGACAGGGATATCAGCAATACTTTAACACGATGCCCCTCATCAACGAAACCGCTCCGTTCGAAATCTACGCGACTTCCACTAATACCTCATCGACTGATGACGCTTGCGAACCCTTACCTGAAGATACCCCCGACCTTACTGGCAAAGTTGTGATAATACATCGCGGAACCTGTGCATTCGTTGAAAAATTTGAACATGCGGCAAAGTTTGGGGCAAGCCTTTTCCTCGTCTACAAGTGGGTGTCCGCCGTTTACCTTTTACGTGTTATGTGGCTGACCACACCCCCCGTTTTTAGCGATGATCGACCGTTTAATAGTATCAGCACTGGAGACTATACTGCTGCCTTGATTCCAAGAGACTCGGGAGTCTTCGTAAGTTCCGTGGCCCCGGCTGCCTGGTTACCGGTCACTCATGAAATTTATAGCTGGTCAAAAACTTCGCTCAAGGGAACAAGGTCACGGTCTCTTTCAAGAATCGCCCGACAGGTTTAGTGAACACGGCTACCGGAGGCATCATGTCCTCATTCTCGAGCTTGGGACCGACCTACGAACTTGACTTCAAGCCTGCGGTTTCCGCCCCTGGTGGGGATATCATTAGCACTTTCCCACTTAATAGGTTTGGTCTCTCCTCAGGGACTAGTATGGCCAGTCAGTGCATAGCTTCGTTCTCCTGTAGACTGCCTGCTGACTCCGTAACGCTTTTTTCAGCTCCACTCGTCGCGGGCTCTGCCGCCCTAATTTTACAGGCGAGGGGGAACACAAAAACGATTGCCCTCGCGATGAGAGATATCTTGGAATCAACAGTCTCGCCTATTCCATCGAACTTGACGGACGAGAAGCCTCTCCAAACTCTCATTCGGTCGGGTGCTGGTCTGATCCAGGTAGACCGGGCAGCCAACACCAAAACGCTGGTCCACCCAGGTCATTTTGCTCTGAACGATACGGCGCACTTTCAGCCTACGTGAGTTCCTGTCACTCGTACCTCCAGCTGTAAGCCTAATGTGGGACCGCTTCAGACAGACGTTTACGGTTACAAATCTCGGGACCGAGGCCGTGACTTACTCCCTGGGTCACGCTCCCGTGGGGACCATCTACACGTACAACGGGGTAAGATCTGAGCATTATTGAGCCGGTGGATCTGGAGGATATTAACACATTCCGTTCAGCTTCAACCAGTTGTCCCGCCATTCGAATTGACCACAGATTACGCCACTGTAGAATTCAGCAAGGCGAGGTTTACCGTCGATCCAGGACAGTCGAGCACAATCACGGTTATATTTACCCCTCCCGCCATCGATGCAGAGGGTTATCCTGCTTATTCCGGCCACATCGAAGTCACTAGCCCATCGGAGACCTTGAGAATCTCCTACCTCGGAGTTCTCGGTTCTGTCCACGAACAACCGCTATTGGATCGTTCAGATACTGCATTCGGCGTCCCACTCCCGTTAATTCAACTTCCGGATGGGAGCATCCAGACCGGCGCAACTAACTACACGTTCACCGATGGAGATTACCCGACGCTCGTGAGCGGGTATGTTGATCTTGCCAATGCGTTCACATGAATCGTAATGACACTGAACTTGTGTGTTGTATTCAGGCTGTTGTTTGGATCTCCACGCTTGACACTTGACCTTGTAACTGCGGACTCGGAAGAAGGTTCAGATCCAAAGGTGGTGACCAACTATGCGTTTGGTGAAGCTCTTGCACGCACACCAGCTGGAACAGTGAGTGACCCCCGGTTATCATGGCGCCAATTCACTGACATGTTCTGCGTTAATTCATCCATCGCGCGCAGTTTATTAACATCACAGTTTTTGAAACGACCGATAACGGGACTGTGATCCCTGATGGGGAGTACCGTCTCTTCCTGAAGACACTGAAGATTTTTGGGAACCCTGACGACCCAAAGGACTCGGAAACCTATCTGAGTCCAATTATTGGAAAGTTCTCAGCGCCGCCCCCCAGTGGACCGTGAGATCTGGGACTGTTGTTTGTTACGACATCGGCGTCGGAAGTGTCTGACGTGGAGTATATTACGCACAGAGTAACCGAACCTAATTGTATTGTTTTTTTTTATCTGATAAGATGAGCACGCTACGAATTCCTCCGTTCGGAAATACCTGCTTCAGTGTAAGCCTTATAAGCGTCTCCTTTGACCATGCCCTCCCCTTCCCTCCCGGAACCTCGCCCGGAACCCGCGTATGGAGAGCGCCAGGTCGTTCTTGCTCTCTATCCTCTCCTCGCTGTTCTTCGCCCGCCCAAAGATGACAGGAAAGGCCAGAGACAGAAGGCAGAAAATCGTCATCGTAGGCGGAGGAGTCGCGGGATCGCTTTTGGCTCGCGAGCTGTCGTCAAAACTCAATCAACAGGAGCACGAGCTCGTCCTCATTGAAGCCAGACCATACGCGATTTGGCTGATTGCCGGAGCGAGGTTGGTTGCGGAGGAAGGCCATCATCCTGGATTAGAGGAGAGGGCTCTCGTGGCGTACGACAAGCTGTTTTATAATGGCAACGGATCTGTGAAACGAGGGAAAGTTGCGTTTGTCCACCCTTACTCCCGCAGCCCCTATACGACCACCCGAAGTGATGATCCTGACGGTAGTGAGGGAAGCACCGATGGTGTTCCTGCCGAACCGGAGAAACGGATCGGCGAGGATGACCACAGCGGACACGTTGTGCTCGAGGGCGGGGAAAAAGTGCCATACGACGCTTTGATTCTCGCTACGGGGTCGAAGTACAGTGGACCGGTTGACTTTCCCGACGACCCTATACAATGCCTGGCGCACATTGAACGTTGGAGGGCGGCCTTCAAGGAAGCCAAGGATGTCATGTTGGTGGGCGGCGGAGGTGTTGCCATTGGTCCGTGATCCATACTACAGCTACTGGTGGTCTTCGTGATTGACCTCAACACAGAGTTGGCCGGAGAACTGAAGGACTACTACCCCGTGCGGACCCCCACTCCTGTTTTGTCCCGCGTGGGAAACTGACAACTGGGTACAGGACAAGAAGGTCGTGATCGTCCATGGAAGAGATCTTCTACTGAACGACCAGTTCCCTGATAAGTTCAGGAAACTCGTTAACCAGAAACTAGAAGCGAGGGGCATTGAACTGGTCCTTGGCGATTACGTTGCCACGTTCCCGGAAAATAGTGGAGGAGAAGTCGTGCTTCGTTCTGGAAATAAACTCCAAGCCGATCTGGTCGTACGTCGACTCCCGCCCATTTCCGTTTCAACCATCGTGGGACTCTTATTCCTGACCCTTCATGGGGATTTGTCTCTTAGGTTCCGACGTACGGACCCAAGCCGAATACCGTTTGGATATCCGACTCCCTCGGCCCGAATTCGCTCTCACCTGGGGGTTTCGTGAAGATGCGACCCACGCTACAGTTAGAATCACATCCTTCGATCTGGGCCGTCGGTGATATCCTCGATTTCCCGGAAGGAAAGAGGGCGGCCAAAATGAAGGGACAGTTCAACGTGCTCATCCCGAACCTGCTGGCATTCTTGCGAGATAGGAACGCGAGGTTGGCGAAGAAGTATACCCCAAGTGCCGAGAATATCGTTCTTACGAGTGGAGCTGTACGCCCATTCCCCCTTTCTTCCCCCTTGTGGTAACGTGGCACGCTGACCGCCGGCAATGTTCCTTGGACCTATAGGAAGGGGGGATCGGATATCTCGGCCAGTTATGGGGTCTGATCATAACCTCGGACTGGATCATCAAGCATTGGCTGGCCAAACACCTGATGGTCGAACGCTTCAGGAACATGATGGGTTCCCCTTGAGGTATGAGCGCAGGTCCATAGAATTCTCCCGTATAGTGGTGATATCCACGAACGACCGTCGTAATTCCTTATACGAATCGACAATATCCAGTGAATTACGCACGCACAAGTACTTAATATTCCTCCCATGACTACGGTTCCGGGTCGGGGATGGACTCACTTCTGACGATCGCCATCAACCCCTCCAGCGCTATATCTGTTTGTTCCTCTGTCGAAGGTTCGAGGGGTACGACCACAACGTTGGGTTCACCTTCTGGTGGTTCTAAAGCCTCAAACTGGCTATCGAGTAGCGTGGCTTTGAAGAAGTGATTCTGCCTCTTCAGTATTCGTTCCCTCAACGTCTCTTTGTCTCCATTGATCCACACAAAATACGTCGGATGGGGTGGTGGGGTCGGTGTTTCTTCGTCTACTTCCCGGAGCCGGTATTCGATCTCTCCGGGACGTGCCTCCGGTGTTCGTTCGACCTTGAGTTCCCCTCTGAGGATCTGGCGGTAGAAACCCTTCAGCGACGAGCAGACCAACACAACGCCTACATCATCTCCCACAGTTGTCGTTCCTACGCTTCGATCCCTCTTACGGCGAACTTCTTCCTCGAGCTTGCAGACGCCAACTTCGCGAAGGTGACTGAGCCAAGGAAGCCGGTCTTGGTCATCTAGCGCTTCGCCCCGGCTCATCTTCTCTATATTGCTTTCCGGGTGGAGATCGTCCCCGTCTATGAGTGGGAACCCGAGACGATCGGCTATGCTCTTTGCGAGCGTGGATTTCCCCGTCCCAGACACACCCTGAGGAGCACAACGTCACGCAGGGAGCGGTACATGCGAAGGAAGAGGTTAGACCTTCGACTGCACGGGAAGTTCAGAGGTAAACTATACCATAACGATTATGAGTTTCGCACTCATCGTTTCTTCGAATTCTTTTCCCACCCTCTCCTTGTTACAGGGTCGAGGATTATAATAGGAACGCAAAGTGGGGAATCGCAACCAATGATAAGCTTGAGCCGTTTCACGAGTGGATGATCTTACGGCAGATGACCTCCATCAGATGAAAACCCCGAAACCCCGAGCTCATACGCACCTTTCGACGAGTGACCGTGGTCGTCAAGAACCAAAGTTGGTGGCCACAAAGCAACCCGTGCGCCGGGCCGGAACCCCGGACCACTGGATCCTTGAGAACGGCTCCGCCCTTCAAGCTTCAAGCTTCAAGTTTCAAGTCCATACTACGTCTTCACATTAATTTTCGTGGGGCGGCGGATGGTCGAACAACCGATGGTTACCAAGGCCCTCACCAAGGAAGCCTTCACTAAAATTCCCTGGCTATCCCCGATCGACCCACTCGAACTCCCGGACAAACCCCTCCGCGCTTCGCAGTTTCCGCACCCCATCGCCGGCCCTATCGGAATCGAAAGATAGAATTGGTCGTGCGGGTAAATTTGAAATCTTTGGGCCGAGCGGGAACGCTGGATCAGGTCATCCAACAACATTGTGATTACTGCAGCGGTGGAAGGAGGAATCCGGTTGGGTATATTTACGATATGGGTATTCATATGGACCTTTATTCTGAACTGTGCGAGGCAATTGGAGATCCTCTTCGTTGAATGCAAGAGCTATAAACAGACACCGATGTATACGCATGTATATCCGTATGTATATGTACATTAATCAACAAGCAGCCCAGGCCATAACTCCAGACAGGATCGGAAGGATCAGAGGAAGATAGGAAAACTAAGGGACGGAACCTGGACAAAACGGAATGAATGGACAGAAGGGAATTTGTAAGTCAACCTCCAGGTATAAAAACGGCTTCCCCCAGCTCAAATCAATGAGGAAGCGACAGGAATCAGAACGTGAGGTGAGCTTGAAGAATATACAATGCGCAAGAACGAGGAAGGAGAGGAAGAAGGAGTAGACCAGAATGCGCTTACGCGGCGGGATTAAGGAACGTATGCGAGAGAAGATCCCATCTAAGTATACATAGCTCGGGTGAGGCAAAAGGAAGTGTATGGGAACAAGCCAGCTGGTGATTGAATGAGCGAATGAACGGAAGGAAAAAAGGAATGGATAAATCGAACATGGGGTCCGGGCCATACGCTACGAACGTATGAGAACCTGCCGAGAACGGTGCCATCTCACCTGAGCTCGGCAAAAGGATCGATGCATGATTGAGGAGAAAACAGGCGCAAGGTGTAGAGATGCCCAGGTGTGCGTGCGGGATGGATAAGGGGGCCAAGGGAAATATGGTGGATGCTTCTAAGATACTTTCAACTTGCGGAATGAATACATGGAGGGGTAGGAGGGAGGGGGGGTCCGGATGATCAATCAACCGGCAAAAACAGCACAGTCCCGAGGGACTGGGAAGATGGGGAAGAGGCGAGGGCAAAGGGGGGCGGTAGATGGTGATTACAATAAGCGTCACGGTTCCTAGGCTAGAAGAACGTTGAGGCCAAGAAGGCGTGAAATGGAATCAAAAGAGTGCGGAAGGAAGAGAAAGCATGATCAGGGGGCATCAGCCTAACCAAAGGAAGCCACAGAAACAGACCACAAAAAAAGGGATGATGACAGACAGCGCAAGAGGCGGTCGTAAACGTGTCATGATATCTGCTCTGGAGGCAGCCTAGAATTTACCGAGAAAGACTGATACCCTTCTCCGCCAAGCACCGGCTGACGAGGTAATGAAAAATCGATAGCATCGTACGCAGGCGGCGGCAACTCGTACACCGATGCCCGCATCGTTGACGGGTTGTCCATGTCGCTGAACCTCCGGTGGAACTCCTGCGGCTGATTGCTCCCCACACCCCCAACACCGCCACCGCTTTCGCGAATGGATGAACCAGCTTCATCTGCTTGCACCGATACCTCGCTCGTGATCCCATCTGAAGATGTCGCTGACGGCGATATAGACCTCGCCAGATCTTCTCGCAGTTTCGGTGGTATTGGAATCGGTAACTGTGGTGGTTGCCTTTGAGGGGGCAGATGCCTTCGGTTAATCGAGATTGACGACCGTGGGGGCTCGCTCGATTGCCGTTGATGTTGGGGGTGTTGGGGCGGTGTTGGGAGAGGCGGAGGGGTACTCATAGAAGAATCCGGGGAATCCGCGTGTAATGTAAGGTCGGGTGTCGAACGCGCGCTGGGGAGACTCCAAGGCTGTTCTGTTCGGGCGGGTGTTATCGGGGTCACTGGTCCTGGAGGCTGAGGAAGTCTTCTTCGAACTGTAGGGGTTCGTCCAAGTGTCGGTAAGGATGGGAACGTGGATGAGCGCGGGGGGATGGAAGGTACGGAGGCTTGATGCTCCGGCGGAACTTCTGGTACGGGTGGTACGTTGGGATCCATAGCCGCAAAATGGGAGAAAGAATAAGGGTGGTATTGGGATATTGTCGAGGATGGGGTCGAAGGCACTTCGGAATTGATACTGCGCGTATCATCTGTCAGGGTAGTGTTATTGGACGAGGAGACATTCTCGCTCGAGTTTGTCGGACTGCGGGATTCCGTGGAAATGTATGAGCCCCTTCCACTCCCTCTATTTCTCAATGCAGGCGGGAGGAAGGCTTCCATCGCGGACCTGGCCGCACCAACATCTTGGCAGGGCCGATGCAGGTATTCTTCGAGGTCGGTCACCAAAAGCAAGGAAGTCGCAATAAGGTAATCCAGGAGCACGTGTGGGACTCCACCATAATTAGGTTGGTCTCGGGTCGTCTCATCTTCTGGCAGCAGGGACGAATATACTCGTAGGCGCGGAGGAGCCGATAGATGTGCGGCTTGTAGGATCGCCAGGGGGCCTTTGATGGACGAACAGGTACACTGAATAGGATGGAGGAAAAGGTAGCAGGTTGAGTAAGGGGGATGGGCGGTGAGGGCAAGGAACGGGCCACGAACTGTGTACGACCCCCCGGCTCGTTTCCACTTCAAACTATTAGGATGGTGCGGGATATGAAACTTGCGAGAACTGCAAAGAGACAGAGAGTTTTTCGTGACGTTCTATGGGATATGGGGGGGCAAGGCGATCCGAGGGAAGGGGTAATACGTACGTGAACAAGGAACCAAATCTCAAAAACTCCTCCGCGGGTCTCCATCGGCCACCGTGCAGCTGTATGGAAATGCCGGAGAGGGCGACAGTGTTTGCTGAAATCATCTTCGAACGGGATGGCCATTGGACTTTTACGACGTTGGTGATGTTCTCGGTCTCGCAGCGGTGGATATTGGTGCGATCCCGGTTGGTTTCGATAATATACAGGGGGCTGTCTGAAAATTCGTCTTTGACGACAGTGTCGAGGAAGGAAAGGGCAGAGAGGTTAAGGGTCAGCAAGGGCGATTCGTGAGATTGGTCCGTGGGCAGATCCAGCTTGCGCAGACTAGGGAAGATGGCGGAGGTCGACGGCTGGGGGTCGGGGGATGTGGGAGGGCGCGAACCCACGAAACCTCGGAGGGCTCTCATCGGGGCGGGGAGGATGGATAAGGCGGAGGATGAGGTAGGCGGGTAACGATGCGGCGGTCACACCCAGCCACTTCCTAATATTAATATTATCCGTTGTGTGACTGCACCCGAGTTCGCCTCGCTGTAACACGCCGGAACCATTCACAAGTTACACCAAAAGAAAACCATCCTGTATTTCGTCCCAAAGAGTGAAGAGGTAACACTCCAAAACTACAAATCGTATCGAGCGCTCTCTAATCCTACTGCAGTCACAATTCATCAAACCCTACTGGGGAGAAATGCGAAACGACAACAGAAAAAGGTGCTGCATCAAAACTCTAGTAGATCCGAAGCGTACCAAGTCCCTCACTGATCAGAGGTTCACGGGAGATCTTCCAACGTTTGATCTAAAACCACCACAACCCACGACGTAACCGGAAGAGGAATAAAAAA
>Ga0307517_10003780_pt1 | contig 23529 bp, 14 predicted proteins | sample 23_EM_MG_FD_194515 | JGI IMG/M metagenome (GOLD analysis project Ga0307517, IMG submission 194515) | Populus trichocarpa ectomycorrhiza microbial communities from riparian zone in the Pacific Northwest, United States - 23_EM | ecosystem: Host-associated > Plants > Roots > Unclassified | place...
CACTTAACAACTAAAATCACTCAAAAAAACAAGAATCAACCAAATTAAAAAAATCAAAACCGAACTCGATCTAATTTTTCCACCATGTTTAGATGGAGCTCATTGACACAAAAATTCTGTTTTTTTTTTTTTGTGGTCTTGTTATGGCAATTAATTGACAACCTTACCCTTTTCTAATAAGTTTATCTCTCATATCTCAAATACAGGAATTAAAAAATAAAGAAAATAATTTTTTGAACCATAACAAAAATTCTAAAAACTTTGGTGATTGATTATTATTTTTGTGTCTTTTTGATGGGCTTACATGGCGTATTGGCGATTTATTCAATATATATTTTGATAGCTTGAATTTTAGATTGTTTGAACAAAGAGAAGAGAATAGTAAGGAGAAAAATATATTTAAAGCGGCAAATAAAGGGTAGATTACTGAAAAACAAGAGCACTAATTTCTTTTATAGTTGTTTTAAATCTAATTATTACCGTGAGAGTTATTCCATCAACTTAGTGGCTTAGTAATCAAGCTTAGTAACTTCATAAATTTAAGACACAACTGTAAAAAATCAATCCAATTTAAAATTTTCACGACTTTATCGAGATTTATACAAAGAAATCTAATATCATTGTAAATGGGAATTATGAATTCAATTTAAAATCTAGAAGCTTTTCTACCTTCTTCTTTTTTTATCAATAAAAAGATATATCTATATATAAAAAAAAAACCTGCCCGTACACACACAAAGATTAACTAATGAAGAAAGAAAAGAGAAAAACCGTGCGGCCCTGCCTTTAAAAACCCCCCACGTCCTCTGTTTAGAACAAAACAAAACAAAACAAGCTTGCGCCAGGAAAAGGTTGCCCGAACACCAAGAAATAAAGGCATTAATTTATAATTTGAGTTTTTTTTATTATTATTATGAGTGAGAATACATATTTACTAATCTTATGAAGCATAAAATTAACGATGATATAAGTTTTTAGTTGTCTTCAAAGAACTTAAACTCATATTTATTAAAGAATAAACTCAAATACTAACTAGTTAAACCAGGTAAAACAATTCTGGAGATTAAAACATAGTTAGTGCATCCAAGGATGGGATCAATTTGACACTTGAAGACCCCACCTCCAAGCAATTCAAAAATAAAAATAATAAAATAAATGAGCGGATAAATACGAAAGGAAGGTTTTGGAAGGTTAAAGAAGGAGTGGAGACTAGGGCCTTTGGTGCTAGTATAAATAGAGCAAATGTGTGGACAGTAAAGGGGGAAAAAAGGGAAAGAAAGAAAGGAAAAAACAGTAGACTTGAAAAAAATCTAACAAACCTTCTCTCCCTCTCCTCACACTAACCACCATTAATTAGCTATATATACACTTTTGTTTTTTCATGCTAAAGCCGTCGCTGACAAAGTAAGAAAAAAAAAACCTATACCCTTTTTCTTTATAAGTTATTCATATAATAAATAAATATTTAACAGGTTTTATCATTAGAAGTCGATTGAATTATCTTGAAAAAAATTCAAATCATAAATATTTGGTTATAGTTTTATTATTCATGGGTCGACTTCATGGGACAAATAAACTTCCAATGAGATTAAACCTTAAAAATTAACATAAAATTAGTTGGAAAAAAATATTTTTTTATCCACCTTTTTAATAAATAACCATCAAAGTTTTGATTCTGTATCAAGAGTTTTAATACTTAAGATCAACTTAGAATAAATAAATCATCAATGGTTGTTTTTTTTTTCAACTCATCTTTCAAATAAATAATTATTGAAGTTTTGATTAGGGATTTTATTATTTATGATCGATTAAGGATAAATAAACCAACATTTTATATTTTCCTAAAAATCTTGACCGAAAAGATAATAAAATTTCTTAATATGTGACTTTATCATAAATATCCTCTGCATTAAAAAATATTTATGACATGTGAATTATATTTATTTGTAAGAGCAATATAGGATAAATGAACCATTATTAGTCATTATTTTATAAAATTGCTTAATTGGTAACAAGAGAAATTACTATGTAATAGTAAATTTCATAATAATAAAAAATACACAACTATCAGTTTCTATCGGTTTAGATAAACCTTAGCATAAAAACAAATCAAAGACATTTTATTATTAAAAACAAGTAATAATACAACTTATTTTAGATAAGATATACAAAGTAATGTATATCTTCGGTATTATATAACTAACCTCTTATATAGAAATTTTAAAAAACCAGTTAGAATTTCTAGTCATCATAAAACTAATTTGGGACTCGTTTTTTATATTTTTCCTAATCTCACACTTATTTCACCTCATGTCCACGTACAAAAAGAGAAAAATAAAAAAGCTGGAGGACTTATTTTTAACAATTGGCAGACAGAAGCGAAAGCTTATGAGAAAAATTAGAAGCCCCCAAAGTGTGGCAAATAGACCAAAACACAAGCTAGTTCTTTGCGTTTTCCCATTTTTCTTGATGATCCGATTGAATTTATTCATAAAAAAGGATGGATCCGATTGATCTGCGCTAATCACTAGTGATAATTATCTTGCAAGTAACCAAGTTTAAGGGTAATAATTAACTCTTGGATGTATTATATGTAATGGCCCGACCATCGAAGATTGTTCCACGTGAACAACGTAATGCATATATGCATGTAGAAGGACTCCTATGCATGTGTGTGCGTGGGGATCACAAGCTAATGTCCAATTTATGATGGGCATTACACAAGGGATTCGATAGCCCAGGGATAATTTATAAAGTGACTAAATAATAAATATTACATCACAATATTCTTGTGTATTAAAGGGCTATGTGACTATTGCAACCACACATTTTAAAATAATAATAATAATAATAATAATAATTAAAGGGCACAAAAAGAAAAAATTGTATATGTTGTTAGCTACTTGTGTATGGATGGATGTTAAAAAGAGAGTGAAAAAAAATCTCATGAAGCAAATTCTACAGGGACGCCTCTAAAATGCTTGTGGTTTCGAAGAGGTGATAGCTAGTGTTCAGAGAGCCCACATTTTGTCTAGTAGGAAAAAATAACACAAAATCTAACAGCAAAATACCAAAATAATTTTACTACTTTTCATGGAGACGTTCAAATGCATTTACATGTAAAAAGGGAGCACTAGTGATAGCGACGACAATGTATATCAACCGATAAGATTTTTATTATATTTATATTTGATCAGAATTTATATATTTACATGTTATTTATTGAATTTTAAAAATCTATATGGATATTCATCACCCAACTACCTTTTATTATTTAATATAAAATAAAATAAGAATATATACAAGGTTAGATATGGATCGAGCTTGATAATATTAATACGGCTATTAAAAAAACTAACTTATTCATGTTAGTTTGAATCACTATCCATTAGTTCAAATTACACATGAATTCCCTCTTTTATTTCTGTTTTGAGGGACAATTGTGACCTTCGGGATAACCCTAGCCAAAGTTGCAATGTGAACTCCCTCTTCCACCATCCCATGGATTTAGGACGAGTTTTCTTACACTAATTTTGAAAGGCCAAGTGGAAAGGTCAATATGGTCATAAGACCATCGAAGGTGGGTATTAATTGTCTTGTAGTGAAGAGAGATTAGTTCAAGATGGAGGGTTTGGATGTTTTTTTCTACTCGAGGACAAGACAAAGGCACATGGAGAGCGAGGGGGCAACCTCTCCCTTTTATAGGAGCCCTTGTGGTGTGAGACTCGGAGAGGTTGTGATGCCTTTCATTTCTTCAGTTTATATTGTTTGAAGAGGACAAGATGGTCCTTTCGTTTTTGTTCTTTCCCTTGTCCAATGCCAAAACACTCGCCTGCCCTTTCATTTCTTGTCTCCTTCTGTGATCCATCAACTCTCCCCCAAAACCACTCAAGATCGACTCCAAAAAAAATAAAATAAATAAATAAATCATCACTCCCTCCAACACACACTAATGCCCTCCAAGATGTCCCCGTCTTTATCCTACCTTCGCCACCACCACCATGATCTGTAGAATCTAAATACATACAAAAATGTTCTCTAATTTAATGCCGTAAGTGAGGATTTCTGAATCCTACAACGAATTATGATCAAGAGTAGCTTGTGATATAATTTATATAGAAATATTGTATGATTTTAAACTTCCATGCATTATAAACATCTAATTATATTAAAATGCGTGTCCGTATAACTAGTTAAGAGATACGACAAGACTCTTCACTCATTTCAGGTGGCATTTATGTGGGAATTATAAATAAGATTTAAAGATCAAATTGAAAGCATATATTTATGGGAAAGTGTAAAAGAGCTAGTGGTGGAAGATTTTAATAAATTTAATAGAAGAAACTTACTCCTTTACCCTCCTTCAAGAATCTAGATTACAACCTAATTAACCATTCCTTTTACCATTTGGATTCCAACTAGTTCTGCTGATTATTTCAATAGCTAAACTACAAAACCATTTACTCGAAACGCATACAAGAACTCGTCTCTCCCGTCTCTCTCTCTGGTTGTAGAGTTTGTAAAACATATACTAAGAGTAAAATATATATTCATGAAGTGGGCCCATTGTCACTCTCTATATATAGAAGTTACATGCCCACCATAACTCTCATCACAAATCTCACTCTTTGTGTCATCGCATGTTTTCTTCATTGGAGGAAAGTCCCACTATGTTGCCGGAGCTTGTTTCTCGAGTTAACGTATCAAACTCAAAGAGCACTCCTTGCTAATTCCCAGATCAACCTTCACCTTGTCTTTGTTGTTTTATAGAGACAAAAGCACTCTCTCCTTGCATATCCTCTCTGTTTTTAGTGCCTGGAGATCACAAAACTCCCTATCTCGCTCAATCTTTCCCCTCCAGTAAATTTCACCATGCCTTCAAGATCATTGACAGACGCCTTTAGATCCCACCCCGTCCATCTACACCAAAAGCACCTTGACTTTTCCTCTCTTCAAGAAATACCTGACTCACACAAATGGACTCAACTTGATGATATTGAACAACAACATCCTTCAGTTGAATCCTTCATCACGGAATCTGTCCCCGTTATCGATCTCTTAGACCCTAACGTCCTTCAAAACATAGGCAATGCATGCAAAACTTGGGGTGTGCTTCAAGTCACAAACCATGGCATCCCTATTAGCCTTCTTGAGAGCGTTGAGGGTGTTAGTAGGAGCCTTTTCTCTTTACCTGTCCAGCAAAAACTCAAAGCAGCTAGATCACCCGATGGTGTTTCTGGCTATGGTGTGGCTAGGATTTCTTCATTTTTCTCAAAGCTCATGTGGTCAGAGGGATTCACCATAGTTGGTTCTCCACTTGAGCACTTTCGCCAACTTTGGCCCCAAGATTACACCAAATTCTGGTACTTGGTAATTTCACATGCAAGTGTAAAAATTCATATACATAGACACTAGCTAGCTACTCGTTTTGTTTTTTTTTTTTTTTTCTTTTTGGGTATTAAAGGAACCACTGAAATAATAAACACCAACTCAATATTAATTAGTGCATGCTTTCGTATGGACTAGTGGGTATTAGTTTGGTATTGGAGATCAAGCTTTGTGGTAAAACACAAACTCCATTTTCTCTCCGTAATGCAATTAGCAAAGATAACAATGAAAGCTAATGGACCCACTTGGAGGATTTGGAGTGATATAGTGTCAACAGACAAAATCCACTTGCGGTTTGCTTTATTTTATATCCATAACAATAGCATCTTTACTATTTGATACAGCCTTTTGTTTTCATCTTTCTCTAATGATCAAATTTCGACTTTTTACAGCGATGTAATTGAAGAACATGAGAAAGAAATGCAAAAGCTAGCAAGGAGGTTGACATGGTTAATGCTGGGCTCATTGGGCATAACCAAGAAAGATTTAAACTGGGCTGGACCGAAAGGTGAATCCAAAGAAGGTGGTGCAGCCTTGCAACTGAACTCCTACCCGGCTTGCCCAGATCCAGATCTGGCAATGGGTCTTGCTGCACACACAGACTCCACTCTGCTGACCATTCTTTACCAGAACAACACAAGTGGATTGCAGGTGCTGAAAGAGGGAATTGGGTGGGTCACCGTCCCACCAATCCCAGGTGGGCTTGTTGTAAATGTAGGCGACCTACTCCATATCCTATCAAACGGGTTGTACCCGAGTGTGCTCCACAGAGCGGTGGTTAACCGAACCAAACACAGATTATCCATAGCGTACCTCTACGGGCCACCATCAAGTGTTCAAATATCACCCATACAAAAACTTGTAGGCCCAAATCATCCTCCTCTCTATCGCCCAATCACTTGGAATGAATACCTTGTCGCTAAAGCTAAGCATTTCAACAAAGCATTATCATCGGTTAGGATTTGTGCTCCTCTAAATGGACTAGTTGATGTAAACGATCATAATAGTGTAAAAGTTGGTTAGGAGATGAGTGATCACTTTTTACAAGTAACTTCAATTTTATCCTGAAGTTTTGCCTTTTTTTTCTAGTTATAGCTTGCTTCTTTTTTTTGTTTTTTCTCAAAGGACTGCAGTTTTTCAAAATTTTCATTGGTTGACCACGTCACGAACACTAATTTCCTGGTGGATTGTTGTATGGTAAACTAGAGATGAAACATGTACTATCATAATGGAAGAGTTGTTGGGTTAGTACCTATGAAAAAGGATAAGCTATATCAAATCATATAAAGGCATAAAGACAAGATGCTCTCTATTATGTCTTTTCTCTCTATCATGTCTTTTGTCTTTGTGTTGTTCATTGAGAAAGAGAGGAAAAATATACACATGCAAATCTATCTTTAATCAAATTTTTGAGTATTCAAGTGTGAAAGACATAGAAGACGACATCTTTTTGCCCTGGATATGACGAAACATCCCCATCTAGTTAAATAAGACAACAATCAACATTAAATAATCGTAATTAGTTCTTAAACTTTGAAGTTGATAAAATTTAATTAAGAAAAAAAAAAACCTTTGAAAACAACAATCATTCCTCCAACGAATAAGAAATGGATTACCGAAATTTAATAAAATTTAGCAAAAATAGTGCAATTTACAAATACATGGATCACGCTTGGAGCCAGATGCAAACATGAGAATATTCTTAGTAGATCAAATCAATTTAAATGAGGACACAAACGATTTTTGGTGTTGGCGGTTAAATCGCTGTTTCATTATTTTTTGCTTTAAATTAAGTTTTATTGATGTTTTTTTATTGTTTAGATGTGCTGATGTTAAAAATAAATTAAAAAAAACAAAAAAAAACATTATTTTAATGAGATAAAATTTGAGAAAGTAAATCTTTGTTCACTTGTTATGTGAAGACAGAGAGTAAACCATATATCTATTGTTCCGCAGAAGGTAGTTACAGAAGGAGGGAAAATCAGCTGTAATGACAGCTGGTATAACTATAAAACAGTTATGATAAGTTTCTAGAGTTAGACAGTTATAACAATATAACAGATCAGTAACAATAAACCCAACAATATCAAGTTGGGTAAATCACGTAACAGACTCTTCTAGTTTTGGCTTATCACCCCCCTCGAGTGAAAGGGTCTGAGAACTATACAAAGTTGTGTTTTGAGGGACAAGAACCTTAAACTTGTGAGATGCTTAGTCAACAGGTCTGTTAGCTGCTCTTCAGTAGGAACAAAATGCAGCTGTATCTTTCCTCTTGTAACTTGATCTCGGATGAAGTAAATATCGATTTCTATGTGCTTCATTCTAGCATGAAACACATGATTCTTTGCCATATGATAAGCATTGATATTATCATATCAGAGTAGAGGAATTACAGGTATGGATACACATAGTTCTTGCAATAAGGCTTGCATCCAAACAATTTCAGCAGTAGCTAAGGTAAGGCCTCGATACTCTGATTCTGCACTGTTGCGAGACATAACCTTTTGTTTGGTGGAGGACTAAAAGACTAAGTTACCCCTAGATAAACCAGATACCCACTTGTACTGCACCTATCATCAGGTTGAGCACCCTAGTTTGCATCGGTGAATCCTTCTATTGTCAAGTGGCTTGAAGGACTTAACAATAACCCATCTTGCATAGTTCCTCTTAGATACCAACAAATCCTTTTGACAGAAAGCTAGTGAGCTGAGGTTGGTTGTTGCATGAATTGGCACACCTTATTAATAACAAAAGCTATGTCAGGCCTGGTTATGGTAAGATATTGAAGTGCCCCTACTACACTTCGATATTGAGTAACCTCTTCCATAGGATCACCATCAAACTTAGACAAATTTTGCCCAATAGCACCAGGTGTTTTTGCTGGTTTGGTAACAAACATTGCAGTTCTATGCAGCAGATCAAAAACATATTTTGTTTGGCTTAAATTCATTGAGCCTTAATTGTAAAAGACCTTTATACATAGGAAGTAGGATAGCTGCCCTAAGTCTCTTAAGGTAAAAACAGACTTAAGCTTAGCAATGAGTGAAGAAATCCGTGTTGATGAGATGCCGGTGATAATTATATCATCAACATAGACAAGGATGATCAAAATTGTGGATTCACCAAAGTGTAGAAACATAGAACTATCAGTCCTAGAATTGTTGAATCCCCACTGTAGAAGAGCAGAACTGAGTCGTTGAAACCAAGCTCGTGGTGCTTGTTTCAGGCCATATAAAGCCTTTTTCAATCTACACACTTTGGTTGGGAATTTAGTGTGCACGTATCCAGGAGGTTAAGTCATATATACTTGCTCTTCTAACTCACCATTTAGAAAAGCATTATGAACATCAAGCTGTCGCATTTCCCACTTAAAACTGAGAGCAAAAGTTAATATGATTCGAATAGTTGTAGCCTTAAAAACTAGACTAAAGGTCTCAAAATAATCAGGACCATGAGTTTGGTTACACCCTTTAGCCACAAACTTGTCTTTATACCTTTCTATGCTCCTATCTGGCTTGTGTTTCAGCTTATACACCCACTTACAATCTATTATATTGACAGCCAAAGGTTGTTCAACAAGATCCCAAACGTGGTTTCGATGAAGAGCAACAATCTCTAGATCCATAGCTTGAGTCCAGTTTGGATCCTTGAGGGCTTGTTTGAGAGTGTATGGTTCTGAGATCTTTATAGTAGAGAGATCAAAACTGGTATTTTTCTTGGTTATACCACGTATTAATCTTGTTGTCATGCGTAGAGGTGGAGGAGAAGAGGAAGTCGAAGCCGCATAAAATGACTCAGGTAGGGTAATAGAGGCAGGAATAGTTCCAAAACTACTCATAGAATGTGAATTGTCACTTATAAAAGTGAAAGAAGATGGTGGTGATTCGTGGCTACCAGTAGAATAGGAAGGTGAAGAAGTAAAAGAAGTTATAATTGCTAGAGTTAAAATCGTTGCTGAAGTGTCATTGGTTGGAGCAGGAGTTTTAGTGAGGGGAAATTGTGTTTCATCAAAAACAACATGAGGGGTAACATAGACCCGTCCAGTCAGAAAATCAAGGCACAAATATCCTTTGTGATTGAAGCTATATCCAAGAAAAATACACTAAACAAATCAATACTGCAACTTGTGATTGTTGTAAGGATGAATTAATGGGTAACACAAGCAACCAAACACTCTAAGAGACCTGTAATCAGGAATTTTGACTTGAAGTTTGAACTGCTTAAAGATAGGAAGAGCTTGATCCTTTGTTTGTGGAGGATAGAACCATGTGTACTGGGAGTAATCATCTAGAAATAAGATGAAATATTTAGCACTAGATGTAGCTTTGATAGAGACAGGTCCCCAGATGTTAGTGTGAACAAGTTCCAAAGGTTTGGATGCACGAGAAAGTGAAAGATGAGTAGGTAACCTATGTCTTTTAGCAAGTTGACAAGAAGAGCAAATAGTAGAGCAAACCGTATCTTTATTCTTTCCACAAGAAACATTACAACTTTGCATTACTCGGGTTACAATGTTAATGGTAGTATGACCTAGTTTATGATGCCATAACTCCACTTTATTATCAACAAGACATAAACTATGAGAATGAAAAGCAGAAGAATTATTAACACCAACATAAGCCAATTTCTTGTTGTTTAATACTGGAAACCTGTAAAGGCCATTCTTAAGCCTGCCTCGAGCAAGCACCTTATTTGTATGTAGATCCTTCACAAAGAAACTATTAGATCGAAACTCAATTAAGACATTATTATATGAGCAGAACTTAGCAATACTTATCAAGTTTGCTGAGATATACGGAATGTGAAACACCTTTTTGAGTTGGAAAGAATGTGAATTAGAGACTAAACATTGAGAACCAGTGTTGGAAATGGATAGATGCTTACCATTACCAATTATGACCTTACATGTCCCTGTGTACGGTGTAGAACTAGTTAGATTTTCTACATTCTGAGTTAGATGATGACTTGCGCCAGAATCAAGATATCAAGTGTCATCTGCAAGATTATTAGAAGAGGCAAACATAACAGGTATAGAGTTTTGATTACCAGCATTCGAAGAAGGAGTACCACTATTCCGAGAGCTTTGATAGGAGATATAAAATCTGTGGTAACAAACTTGAACTGTATGACCAAATTTGCCACATAACTAGCATTATGGCTTTTCAGAGTTGGTTAAATTATGCCTTCCATTCTGTCTATATTTGCCCCTTCAACCATGACCTCTGTAGGTGTAGTTACTGATATTGGGAGTATAGTTTTGTCCTCGACTGCCATTATATATCCTTCCACCACCTCTGTTATTAGAGGAAGAGGCATAATTGGCAGATATAGTGGAGATGTGTTCAATCGAGCTTTGTTGCTCAAGACGGCGCTCAAAAGCTAGAAGCATACTATGAACAACTTTAATAGAGATCTTGTCATCTCTTATGTTAATAGCAGTAACAATTGCATTGTAGTCAGATCCAAGGCCTCCAATGAGATTCATAACCTGATCTTGTTCTAAGGCAGGTTCTCCAATAACTGCTAGACTATCTCCATCTCCTTTGACCTTTATGATATAGTTTATCATAGACAAAGATCCTTTCTTTGTGGGCTGTAACTCGAGCCTTAGTTGCGTTATTCTGGCTCTTGAGGAAGACGAGAAGGTTTTCTCCAATGCACTCCAAGCAAAGTGAGAAGAATTGTGGCCTATGATCTGTGCCATGATTGCTGGAGTGAGAGACGAGTAGATCCAGTTGAGGATTATGCAATCTTGTCTTCTCCAAGCAACAAACGCTGGATTGAGCACTTATAGACTTAGCTCTTTCTTCGGACAAATAGAGGTTCCATCTATGAAATCCTCAAAACCATTAGCAAAAACAACATTATCAATCTGAGATCCCCACAAGATGTAATTATTAGTTCGATCAAGTTTCACAGGCAACGTGTGGTTAAGCATCTGATAAGAAGGAATGGATGCTATTGTTGTGCTTTGTCTACATACAATCGAGCAAGAGGATGAAGAAGATTGGGTAGAAGCAAAAGCCATGATTGGATATTTGATCAAAAGCTCTAATACCAAGATAAAATTTGAGAAAGTAAATCTCTGTTCACTTGTTATGTGAAGCCAGAGAGCAAACTATATATATATTATTCCGCAAAAGGTAGTTACAGAAGGAGGGAAAACCAACTGTAATGACAGCTGGTATAACTGTAAAGTAGTTATGATAAGTTTCTAGAGCTAGGCAGTTATAACAATATAACAGATCAGTAACAATAAACCCAACAATATCAAGTTGGGTAAATCACATAACTGACTCTTCTAGTATTGGCTTATCATAATGTATTTTTAAATAAAAAACACTTTAAAACACAATTTCTATCGCAATTCTAAACATGCACGATAAAACGACAATGGATGCGTACTATCACATTAATGTTAAAAGGGTCGTAAAAAAAACTTTTAGCTAGCGGGGAGATAATGGTCTCTCTTCGCTATTGTACTTGATTATTTTCTACCGGTACCATGAAATATATTGTGAAGTAAAGCTTTTATCTACTACTTCTTGCTACCATTAAATAATCCAACTATGATTGATGATATTTTTCACTAAGCAGAACAATCTATTAAAATTATAAATTAGTCTCATTGAATGTATTAATCTATCGATCAATCGATGGATTCTTTGATTAATATATTACATATTATTTGCTTATTTTAACAAGGAAAAACTACACTTTAGAACTTAATCCCGAGCAAAAATAAGTAACAACCTAGTAAATCAAACAGAGCATGATATTCATAACTTGGTTTAAGAGGTTAAGAGATAAAGGAGTGCGATGTCAAAGAAACTACAAACTAAGTAAAAATAGAGTAAATCAATAAAGATAAAGCAAGTTATAAAGGGAAGATATAAATAACAATAAGTAAAAGAAAGCGATAAATTACAAAAAAGTTTATAAAGAAATTGTATATATGGAGTTGACTTAGAAAGACTATAAGAAATATAAAGTGTAAATGTGCAAATAAAGATAAATTTATAAGAGAGATATATGTGTATTAGGGTTGGCCACCATTTCGAGCTGTTAGGCGACCTATTATAATGTTACAAAGATCTAGTTTTGCATAAACTATAAAAATTATCTTCTCCTAATAATTATGTATGTTAGATAAGGATTTTATAATTTGAATCCCATTACAATTTGTATTTTCTATATGCATGTCTCCTCCTAATAGTTGTATATATTAGAACTCTAACTATACTGCAACATTCACTAACGTTAACTACTAAAAACTTTTATTTTGAATAGAACTTAATTGTTGATCAATAAATTAAATCCTCGTCATTTTGTTCGATGGTCAATGTTAAATATTTTTACTAAGTTGCTAAATAACACAAAGTGAACGCCTACAGCTCTTGATAAGTGATACATGGTTATTTATTTTTAGTATGATCAATGGCCCTATATTCTTTTATTAGAATAAATGAAGGAATATTGACTTGCCATTTTCAACCATTGATGATGTCATAATCTAATTTTGGGTTTCCCCCCAAAAAAATTATCTTTTTCTTTAAAAACAAAATCAGAAAAGAAAAAGATCATAGAAAAAAAATGAAAAGCAACAAAAAATAAAAAAAAATATCGGCAAGAGTAGGCTAAGAAGGATTGCAGATATATGGAGGAACTATACTGGGATTTTGGACAGAATTGGAAGCCCAATTATAACTCATTATACCCAAGATTGAAAGAAGATGTAGATTCAAGGTCAAATTAAATGATTTTTTTAATGAATTTGCATAAAAGTTTGAGGACTTGATTAGACTTTTAATAGGCCAATTTGATTTAATCATGGGCTTAGTTAAAGGTTTAATTAAGTTTAAGAATTAATTTGGATCAAATTAAAAGATTCAATCAAGTGCAAGGACTTAATTAGACTTTTAATAAGTCAAACTAATTTTATTAGGGACTTAATTGGTGAAAAATTAAGTTTGAAAGCTTAATTTGGGTTTAATTAAGAAGATTTAAATTTTAAAAGACCATATTTCATTTTTCAAAACTCAATTAGGTGAAATCAAGGATGAAATTGCTAGAAAATCAAAGTGTGGGAGGTCAATTAAGGGCCAAATTAAAGAAATTCAAGACCAATGATGTATTTGCAAAAGACATGTGAATTTGGGGACCCAATTCGATTAAAAATAGGGGTAAAATTGAAGAAATTATAAGTTTAAAGGTCAATTAAGAATGAAATTAAAAATATTCAAAACCAAGGACCAAGTTGAAAAGGGTACTAAACTTATAGGGTTATTTTAAAACTTGGTGGGGTGAAATTGAATTGATTCTTGGAATCAAAATTTAATTAAAGACTTGATTGTATAAACCCAAAGGTTGAGGGCTAAAATTGGAAGAGAAGTTTTTTTTTTAAAAAAAACCTAATTTAACCTTAAATACCAAAATAGCATCGTTTCATTTAAATAAAATAATGCATTTTGGTGTTGTTTTGACCAAAATAACGTTGTTTTGGTTAACAAAATAATAATAATAATATAATGTCACACGACGTGTCGTCTGACACTATTCATCATCTTCTTCCTTTGTACTGGAAAGCCGCCCAAGTGGCTACTTTTCAAAGGCATTTAATGCCTTATCTCTCCACCATACAAAACAAAGATGCCATCACTCTCATGACCCGACATTGTACTACACCCCGATTTGATTCCCGCTGGGTAGTCGTCCCAAAGACAATGACGCTTTGCTTATTTGTTTATTTTTTGTTGATCTGTTTAATTTAATTTTGACATCTATTTTTTTTACATACTACTTTAACATGTATTTTTGTATACTGCTTATGCATAAGTATATTGAGTATGGATTAATGCTTTCATGCATTTTAATTTTTGAATAAACCGGAATATATATTAGGTGGGGAGTAACAGTCTACCTCATGACTCTTAGTTGTGTTCAGATTCGTGAAATATCTAACTATGAGCTGAGCGTTTACTCGGTAATGGCAGTCACACCGTGCCCCAACTATTCCTTGTAAACCTTTACACTGCCTTCATGAAAAGTGGTCATTGGACAGATCATAGATCCTTTTAAGACCAGGTAGTGAACTTACCCCTCATGTAATAACTTAAAACTTGCCTATAGGGTATGGACTCCTTAATTATTCATTTTGCGTTAGGGCGAACTTGATTAAAATCCTGAACTCTACAAGGTTTTTTTTTAGCTAAGACCATGACTTTCATGACTTTTTCTGGGCATACGAAAAGATTTGAGATGATGCAATTAGTGAAGGGGATTGCCCAAGGACCGAGGTCAGGGAATTATAGCACATGACCAAAGTACATTACTCCGTGAGAAATATAAAAAAGGTTATGTTAGTCTTACGGTATATGGATGGGACTTTGTTTGAGAGAGAGTATAAGAGAATTTCCCACCTAATAAGGATCCCAATTCAGATTTCTTTGGTCAATGCCTTGATACATTTTTGAAATCCAGGTTATAGATGTTTCACATTTGGAGATATTGACATGACCCCACCATTGAAAAGTATACCTAGATTTTGAACTTTTCAAATAACCCTTACAAAGTACATTTCAGAACGAGGTTGTTTTACCCTTTTAATTTTTTTTGGATTAATTCGATAGTCTCGTGACTCGAGCCTTGTGCTAAGTCAACCTAGGACAAGTTTAATAATAATGATTATTACAAGATTTATAGTCAATAATAACACCCTTAAAATGAATTGCCAAAAACATTAGGTATTGCCAAAAACATTAGGTTTCCAATTGGAAGTTCATGCGGGCTTTATATCATACCGTGAAATCAAATATCTTTGGACTTTAATTTCTTCCTCTCTAAATTTTGAACGTGAAAGTTTCTAATAAAAAATCTCAATTTTCAATAATTGAGGGAAGCTCAATGACAAAACATCCAATAATTAAGAAGTATCAAAATGAAGTTAGAAGAAACAAGAATAAGAGGTGAGGTGAGGTGATTCCTGAGCTAAACAAGAATGACAGCCCATGTTTCTGTGTATGTGTGTGTGTGTCTGAAATTTATATGGAAATCATTAATATTATAAAGACACAAGTGTTAGTCCAATGTAGCTAATTTTTCTGCAGGTAGAAGATGTGTCTTGCCTCTACAACCACGTGCTCCACGACACTGGCCAACCCATCTGAGAAACCTGCCTAATTGGTGGGGTATAGGCAGCTTTTACCGTTTCAGATGGTCGATTGGCAGCATTCAAAGAAGCCACAGAAATTAAAATTAAAAATTAAATGGAGACAATGAATTCACCAACAGCATAAATCATAAAAATTAAGAATTAAATGGAAACAATGAATCCACAAGTAGCTTTGAATTGCACTGTCCAACAAGTATGCCACACGAAATTTCAATTCCACTAAGTGGAAAATGGGATTGCTGTAGGAACATAAATCTTACATATTTATCCACTGTAATGAACAAGTGAAAGGGTTGTGGATTATAAAGTTCTTGATTACAGCTAGAGCCCATGCTTCCAGAAATATAAATGAATTGATCACTATAAGTGTGAGCTGTAGATGACCAGAAATGCACATGTGAGACAACTAATTTTAATGTCGATTCCACCATGATCAATTCCCAAAAACTGCTCAGATTTTGAACCAGCTTCCAAAATCTCCCATCGACTGTCAAGTTCTTCATTTCATCCTGCTTCGACGCAGCTGGCTATGCTCATCATTTTAAGGGAAATAATGCAGTAACTGATCAGAACTACTCTCTCTCTCTGTCCCCCCTCCTACTAGGTAGGGTGGCATTATGTTGCAGATTGCCTATGAAAAATCAGAATCACGTATGCTACCCTGTTTGTGCAGAATATTGGAATCCAATATCTCAGTCACTCAACACATGCATTATGATTTCTGACTAAGATATTGGGAGATGTTTTCCTGTTTACAACTTTTTATCATGCCTCAAATTCTCTAAATTACTGTTGAATGAAAATCACAGTGAGCCCAGAAAATATTTTGAAATTCTTGAAAAGTAATATATGTGAATGTCAGGGAATTGATCAAAGTTCATTAGTTTGTATACATTTTGTATTAATTTATTCTATCTAAGGCTTATACCATCATAATGTATCACTATGATCAATAAGTCAAAGTGTTTTCCACTCAGAAATGTGTTAACAGTTGTTTTTTAAAGTATTTTTTACTCGGAAATGCATCAAAATAATAATTTTTTATTTTTTAAAAAATATTTTTGACATCAGTACATCAAAAGAATCTAAAAATACTAAAAAATTATTAATTTAAAGCAAAAAAAATAAAAAAATTTCAAATTTTTTTCAAAAACGCTTTTAAAATGCAAAAACAAACAGGCTTAATCTAAGGCATAAGTATTTTTAAATTAATGAGTTTTTTTTTTTTGTTGTAAGAAAAATAGAGAATGTGCGTGTTTTTACATCCTGGACACTATCTTAATAATATAGTAAGATCTTCTAATTATGCAGTTCCTCTTTTGATTTTTGGATAATCAAACACCCACACAAATGCTATATGTATAAACTCTCCTCATATAAATGTACTTTCAGAGGAATAAAATTATATTTTATGATCATTTATCATTGAAAACATTTAAAAAGAAAAAAAAACTTAAAAGAAAAATATAAAAGAGCAAAATTCGAGATATATAACATTCTTATATTGAATGCTATTTCCAATAGTTATCCGTTTTCACACAACTTTTCTTATCTACTAGGTACATGACATTCACTGCACCACATGCTAGATCAAATTTTACAAAAAAAATATTCAGGTAACACAAATATTTTTAAATAAATAAGAAAAATATAAAATCTAAATTATTGAATTGACTGATTCAATAAGTTTTATTAATTTAATAATATAATAAAAAAGTCATCAACAATCAATTAAGCAATAAATTGTTTTGGCAATAATAACTACAAGAAATGAGTTGTCAATATCATATTAGGATCAGGGAGAAGAATGAAAAGCATGTTGAAGACTCAGCGTTGCTCCGCTATGTTAGTCCAAAGGTCATTATATACCTATGTTTTATTTGTTTTGATGATAATAACATATTAAGTGCATTATATGTGCATGTCAAAATATTATTGTTGTAAGGAATTTTCTCTACATCAAATTAAAGAGATATGGACTTTTTAGAAGCAAACTTGACTAGAAAATTCTTAAGCTTATATATTTTGTAGGATTTAATATGGCATTATAAGTAACTTTTATCCTAAAATATTTTATTACTGAATTTCTATCCAAAAACAATTTTAAGCACACAAAAATATTACATAATGAAAATTATCTCATAAAAAATTATTTCATCATATATTTTGGTATTTTAATTTAAATGAAAAGCATGGACTTTATGATGTGCTCTTGCACTTTAAAATGTTTTAACATCCACTTGTAGCTAAGATGACAATATTTTTATAATTTTAAGGAAGTGTGGTTAATACTCCAAGTTGTTTTGTAACAACTTGTTTTTTTTTAAAAAAAATTAGAATTATAGTTTGTTTCTCACATAAAAGAAAAACACTTTGGAAGAGTAAATATTTCTTTTTCCTTTTCTTCTCATTAGTATCGGTTAGATTGGGGTTTTTCCTATAAATAACCATTTGATTTCATGTAAGATTCCAAAAAGATTCCATTGCTCATTCCATTCTCTTAAAGCTTTAAATTATATATTGCATCATATCAACTTTTCACATCCTTGAGTTATATTACATCTCTATAAAGACTTGACTTTAATCTTTATAATATTCTCTTATGTAAGGAGTGAATATATTTTGTGAGATAAATATTATTTGTGAAAGTATAAGTAACACTTGAATCACTTGGTTTTATCCTTTAGATGTAAACTAAAGAGAGGTTTTAATCTTGAGCCTATAAAAAAATTATGTAAAGTTTGATCCTGAGCTCGTAAAAGGATTGTGATTGAACTTAAGTCCACAAAATGATTGGGTTAAATCCTGATGCAACCATATTATTCTATAGTTTTACTCATATTTACCTAGTATTTTATTCATGTTTTATATATAAAATGCCTTGATAATATTTTTTTTTATGTTTGGAAGGTACTTTTGGATGTGAGATTCAAAAATAAGTAAATGGAAGATAAAATTTAGACCATGTTCCAACCTGTGTCGAATATTGGCAAATTTGATCTCTGATCGATGTTTTATGTAGAACTTGAGTTGTAGAAATTGAAATGAAGTGATTCCAATGGCATTACAAAGCTAAAATCTATACCTTTCTATATATATGACAAGAAAAAAAAAGAGGATGGAAATTGCAACCTTCAAAGTCATGTCTCACATTTTATCAGTTTTGACCTTTATCTATTCTGACTCGAATATCTTGAGTTAGAAAAGTCAATTTGATGCAAACTTAATTTTTTTCAATTCCTGACTCAAAGACCTATCAACCTATCAAATGTTAGTAGAAAACAAGCTCATATGAGAGAGATATGTTTTTTTCTAAAACAACCTATAAATTTTACCAATAAACAAGTTTTGTGAAGAAACAAATCAAATTACTTAAATGTAAATTATTTACTTTGAGAATGACTATTTTTATATTTTTTGGGAGAATACAAATGGATTGGAGGGAAGTTGGGATTATGGTTTCCTATCAAATAAAAAAAGAGAGAGAAAGAAAAGGAAGAGGCGACTAGAAAGAAGAAAAAAAACTCCACCCTTTTCTCTTATACCAAAAATTATGCTCTCATATGCTCTATTCATTAGTTTTCAATAAACATGCAAAGCTAAGTTATTTTTCTTAGTTAAAAGGATACAAAAACCTTTGGATTTTTAAAACTATGAGATCCATTCTATTTTTTTTCTTTTCAATTTATATGATGAGAATGAATGTTTTTCTATGATTGTTTAGTTTGATTATTAGAACGGACTCTAAATTATTATTCTAAACCAATCTACTGCTAAGTTTGCTATCAAAACCAGAGTTGTAATAGTTGAACTTGTGAAGTGACTAAGTTTAATAATTATGGCGGATCTATGTTGTTAGTTTTAGGAAAAACGTTCAATTAAATCGAACATAGACTACAAATAGTCATGTTGTCTAGATTTATCAACCTATCTAGTTTCTAAGCCTCCCACTGAATTAAATTACTAGTGCAGACACTATGGTTATTTAATGGTTAGGGTTAGTTACATTGCGAATTGATTAATTGACTAATGTTAAGAAAAGATAGATATTCAGAATATAATTTGACGTATTGTTTGAATGATCAATTTTGATTTCACTAAGTGGACGTTTACTCGAGACCAAGGTTTTTCTCTTAATGAGTTTCAGATTTATTTCATTTAGCTTGATTGTTTTATTCTGCTTACCATAGCATAACCTAAATAACCTCAAAACCCCCAACTCTAAATCATCTTGTATAAAGACATGAACTAGATTTCCCTTGTGGGATCAACCCCTTATTTGCTCTATACTATCTTGTTTGTTTAAGTTAGGGTAATTAATTGTGTAACCGCGACATCGCAACAAATCCTAAACTTTGAAAGGATTAGAAAAAGGTTTTCAATCTTTAACCTATAGAAAAAATTATGTAAATTAAGATTTGGTCTTACCATATAAAAAGACCATGTGTGATAGTGAATACTTAGATGAAGGTTTAAGGAGTAGAGTAAAAGGTTGTTCGAACTACTATTAAAATCAATATATCCCAATTTACTTGTGCAATGGTTAATTATGTATTGTTGATTACTTTTTAAGTTGGAGATAAAATTGTTCTTAAATATTATTTTTGAATTTCAGCATTCTTGAAGTAATTGATGATTGATTTTTAAATTGCTAGAATAATCGATAAAGCCTTAATTAACCACCACCTTCTTAGGCTTTTTAAGTTTTTCAATTCCTATCAGAGTTTGGACCCCTTGTTTGAGGTTTAACCATATAGGAGAAAAAATCATGGCACAAGAAGATCAATGTTTATCTAGGGCTCCCTTGTTTAAAGGTAAAAACTATGCTTATTAGAAAGTTGGAATGCAAACTTTTATGGCCTCTATTGATAGGTAAAAACTATGCCTATTAGAAAGTTATAATGCAAACTCATCCCATAATGGTAATTTAGATGGAGAGGTTGTTCCAAAACCTATTAGTGAGTGAGATGATAAACAAAAGAAAAGACATAGTTATAATGCTATGGCCATGAATGCTTTATTTTGTGCACTTAACCATGTAGAGTTCACTTGGATAAAAAATTACAAAATGACTTGTAAAATTTAAGAGTTATTAAAGTTGCCCATGATAGAACCAGTCAAGTTAAAGACTTTAGGTTGATAAACCTTATTAAAGAATGCAAACATTTTAAAATGGAACCGCATGAAAGTATTCAAGAAATGCACATTGTTAGTGAACTAGTTAACCCAGGAAAAAAGATTATAGTAAAAAAAATAGTTGGAAAAAGTTTGAGATCTTTACCTAGAGATTGGAAACCAAGGTCTCAACAATTAAGGAGGCCAAGAATCTTAAAACTCTTGACTTTGATAAGTTTATTGGTTTATTGATTGCTCATAAAAGAAAGATTAAGTAGCTGGAGGTAGAAAATAGTGGTATCAAAAAGCAATCCTTCACTCTAAAATCTGTGAATGACAATGAGGATACAAATAAATATAATAGTGAAGATCTAGCCATGATGGCTATAAAATTTACCAAATATTTGAAGTATATGAAGTATGGTAGGAGTTGAAGAAGTTTTAGAAGAGAGAAATCTGATAAGGAAGAGCCAAACAATTAGGATGATATCATATGTTATAAGTGTAAGAAACCGGGTCATGTGAAGTATGATATTCTAAATATCAAAAAAGGTCAAAGTTTGAGAAGAAAAAAAAGCATCTACTTGGTGATAACGAGGAAGATAATGCAACCTTTTCAAGTGATGATGATGGTGATTCAAAATTAGAGCAATTAGCCAACTTATATATGATGGCTAATATGGAAATCACCAAAAAAGAGATTTTCTTGATACTTAATAGATCCATCAACGTTGATGAGGTAAACGATCTTGAACCTCAAATTACTTTTAATGAATTGCAAGATGCATTTGATGAATTATTTCATGAGTATAAAAAGGTGAACAATAAAAATACTTTACTTCAACGTAAAATTTGATCTATTTCAAAGGACTTTGATGTTTTGCAAAAAGAAAAGGATGCCTTGTTAACAATAAACATTGATTTGAAAAGGCAATTGGATTCCTTGAAAAATACATCTAATTTATAAAATTAGATTTTAGTTAAAGAAAATGAGATTTTGAAAACTCAAGCTATTGATTTAAACTCTATTTTAACTAAATTTACAAAAGAAAATGAGAACCTATGTAGACTTCCAGGTAATCAAAGATGTATTTTTGAGAAACATGGTTTGTGATATAATCTTAAAAAATAAAAAAAAAACTTTACTCAAACTTATTTGATAAAGCATTAACATCTTCAGACATATGTCTTACTTATAATAAAAATGGATTTTCTAAAAGATATTGCACTCACAAAAAAATTTCAACTAAAACAAAATTTATATGGATGCTAAAAGGAATATATTTACTAACCCGAATAAACATGTTAAGATTTTTTTTTTTTTGTAGAAAATGAAGAACAAATAGTATTTGGATAGCGGATACTTAATTTAAATAAACAATACATGGAAGGGTAAAAGGTATAGATAATATTGAAAAAATTTCTACTATTAAATATGTTTTACTTGTTAATGGTATAACGAATAAAGCTTAGCTTTAGTAAATTATATGGCATGGACAATTCTTGCTCTATACTTAGTGTGATGCATATGTAACATGTATATGTGATAATTTGTGTTGCTTGCATGCTTACTTAAATGTTTTTATATATTTGTATGAAAAGCATTTAATAACTTGTACATGCATGCACAAGTTGATGAATATGAGCTTAGGTGGAAGAAAAACTTTATTTTAGTTTCTATGTAAAGAGACAAATATTTGGATCATTAAGCTTTAACCAAATACGAAGAGAATTTGGTTGGACTTATATGTTTTCTCTTGGCCTAACATAAAGAAGATTTTTGGATATAAAAAGATCTTTTTGGATAAAAAAGAATTGATTTATAATTTTTTTAACTAATAGATATTGATTTTAACTATGTTTGGGCGTTCTTTGCATTATCATTCCTCTTTGTGCAACAATATATTTAATATCTCTTTTTTTATCTCACAAACACTTAACACATTTCTTTATCTCTTCAAACAAAACACTCACTCTCTTGCAAAACAAACATGTATAACATTTTAAAATGGCTATTAAAAGAAGACTACCTTTCTCATCTTTAAAATTTACTTGGTATTTTTAAAATTTATTTATTTTTGTGTTTTAAAATTATTTAAAAAAAAATATTTTTTTATTTTTTTAAATTATTTTTTTATATTTTCAAATCGTTTTAATGTGTTAATATAAAAAATATTTTTGAAAAAATAAAAAATATTATTTTAATATATTTTTAAATAAAAAAATATTTTAAAAAGCAATCAAAATTACACATTCGTGTGACCATGTGAGAATAAATTTGAGTGCATTGTTTTTTTTTCGTGCACTACAATTATGATTTATAGTGAGTGTCGTGGGAGCCAGTGTATTTACATTACTAGTTTGTAATAATTAGTGGTATAATAAAATTATACTTTTAATTAAGCCCACTAAAGCTGAGTCACTCCAAACTCTAAAAGTCGTCTCAGAGTAGGTAGCATTATTAGACAGAACAACATTTAGATCATTCACTAGATATGATGTACTGCGATGCCGCGGGCTTGTATATTATTGTGGGCTTGTAAAAATAATTATAAAAAATATTATATAGAGAAATATTATAGTAATTCATAGTATTTTAAAGAAAAAAATTATGAAGCTAAATTCCCAACCAGCTCAATATTAAAAAAAATAAAATCGACAAAGATAATTATAGAAAAAAAATCATAAAAAAAGAAAAAAACCATATGGGGAAACACTGTAACAATCCAGAGTGTTTTAAAGAAAAAAACTACAAAGCTAAATTCTCAACCAGCTCAATATTAAAAAAATAAAATTGGCAAAAACAATTCTAAAAAAAACAACACAAAAAAATAAGAAGACAATTTTGGAAAAAA
>Ga0307517_10003781_pt1 | contig 23523 bp, 21 predicted proteins | sample 23_EM_MG_FD_194515 | JGI IMG/M metagenome (GOLD analysis project Ga0307517, IMG submission 194515) | Populus trichocarpa ectomycorrhiza microbial communities from riparian zone in the Pacific Northwest, United States - 23_EM | ecosystem: Host-associated > Plants > Roots > Unclassified | place...
AAATATATTTTAGAAATTAAGGACTACAATATAATTAATACAATGATTATATTTCTAGACCTAGAAAATCAAGTACGAACTTGATTAAACTAATTTATAAAGTTGTCCTATATTTGGTACCAAATCCAGCTCCACCACCAATCATTCTTCAAAGTTTTGCATTAGTCTCCCCACATTACCATATAATTTAGGTCTTTTAATGGTGTCTTTAAAATATCCTTCTTATAATCACTTCTTGCTCCTTGGGTCCATCACAACTCATTAAATGAGAGAACCTGTAATGGTAAAAAGCTTCAAAATGTCGAGGTTGATGTTCTCATCTTACCACATGACATGACCACAATTTGAAATTGCTTGGATCATAACGCCAAATATATCATTTATTCTTCCAATATCATTAATTTATTTAAATTAATTTAATTCTTAAACTTTAACATTTAGAAGTTGTTTGGCTCTGCGGTAGCTGTTGCTTTTTGTTTTTTAAATTCAATAATATAGTGTGTGGTTATAAGTAGCAGTTGTGGTTTGGCTAATGAGACCCACTAAAAATGAGGTTTAACCGTAGGTTCTGCTGAAATAATTTTTTCATGCTTCTCATCCTGCTGTGTTTTTATACAGTGGAGAGTTTCATTCTCCACTATTCACTTAAGTGAACAGTGGAGAGTTCAACTCCACTGTTTCGGCCACTGTTCCGGCCGGTCCGGATTCGGTCTAAAGCTAAATGCATTGAACCAAGTCTGATCCAGTTAAAAAAAAAATAATTTTTATTTTTTTAATTGTGTTTTATTCGAAAAATTAGAAGGAGATCGTTTGATAACGTAACATTTATAGAATTTGATCTCAATCCCAATTTTGTTCTTGTCGGGTTCGATCGAGTTAAAAAAAATTCAATTTTTATTTTTAATTGTGTTTTATTCAAAAAATTAGAAGGAAATCGCTTGATGACATAGCATTTGCAGAATTTGATCGCAACCTCAATTTTGTTCTTGATGATATTTTACTTGATGTTGTTGCGCGCTTAAGAAACTATGGAAAAATAGTCATTGTTGGATAGATTTCGTACGTTATGAAATTGCACATAGTTTAATGGAACAATAAAAAATATTTGATATCAATATTATTTATTTCATGATGTAATAGCAGTAGTTAAATCTACAATATTTAAATTAAAAACCATCAATATATATATATATATAATTATTTTATAACCTCAATTTGAAAAACATTCTTTTAACAAAAAACGTTAAGCTATTTTTTATTCAACTTCAATTTCAACTACTGTTTTAACCAAATATATATTTTTCCAAACTAACCTCAACTAAAAGTACTTTTTATAAAATAACTTTTTTCAAAATACAACCACAACAGCTACCATAATACCAAATAAATTAAATTATTGTAATAGCCGGTTGATTGTACCAAGTCCAGCTTTACCATTAATCCTTCTCCAAAGTTTTGCACCAGTCTCCCCCCACATAACAATGTTACCTCGTCCCCCATTAGCAAATCTAGCTCCACCATAAAAAACCTAGTAGATCTACACTAATAAATCCAATTTCACCATCAACAATCTCTATATCAATGGTACATGGGAGCTTTGAATTGACCTTGCTCTGATTAAGGATGTATTTGGTTTAGTTTTTGTGGTTGAGATTGTGGTAGGGTACAACCCATTTATGCACAAAACTCAACCACAAAAGCTAATTTTTCTTGCTTTTTGTGGCTTTTTAGTGGGTCCCACACCCAACCTCCACCTCAAATACAAACACACATTAAGTGTTTGCTTCCGGATGAGAGAAAAGAAAAGCTGGGATTTTTATGTGATATCTTGTGAAATATTTGGTGGGGACTCATGGTGAGAGAACGACTATTGTTGAGTTGGGGGGTTTGGAAAAGGTTAACATGAATAAAAAAAATGAGTTTTGTGATAATACTTATTTTTTATGCTTTAATATATATAAAGGTATTATTATTATTTAATTGATTTTCAAAATCCTTTTGACTCATGCTGCAAATTACAATATTAAAAAAATTAGTAAAAAAATGAAAAAAATAATTAAACCATAGCATGTTTATAGAGTTATTTACCTGCTATTGTGAAAACTAAGCGCATTTAGTGTTATTTATTATATATATTATAATAATAATAATAACACCTTTATTTTTAATTTTATTTATCCTTGGCGAGACGGTGGGTATATATAGACAAACGCAGTATCGCAATTACAAAATTTATTTCTCCCTGTAAAATCCACAACCCCTACCTTAACCCCGGAAAATTAAAATTCGGGGGTTATGAAACCTCAAAATCCTAGAATTTTCCCTCACTTTCCCGAGAAAATCTTAACCCTTCCGCATTCACCTCATTTATCATCATCTCTTTTATCTCGAAGAATTTCAATTGCCTCTTAAATCCTCGAACTTAGGGTTTGTGTTTTGAGAATCGTAGATTTTCAATCATTGTTTTTTTTGGAGGCGATTTTATTGCCGGAGAATTTAATTAGGGTTTTTGATTTTTTGATTGATTGAGTGAGATGGGAAGCGTGGATAAAAAATTTAGGGTAAATTTTAGTGAAGATGGGGCCGCTTTGTTGAGAGATAGAGTTAGCGAGAAGCTTAAGGAGTTCATGGGCGATTACACTGACGATGTTCTTGTGGTACGCATATACATGGATAACAATCTTCGTCGTTTTTGTGTATTTGAATTTTTGAATTTCGTATTTTAGTGAATTTTTTCTCTTCTTTAGGGTTTAATTTGACTGGCTAATTTTGGACTCTGGATATCGTGCTATTGTTCATTTCCTTTTATTAAATGGCGGGGTTCATTTTATCCTGACTAGTTTGGGATTGAGGCTTAGTTGAAGCTGAATTGAGTTTATGCTGTTTATTGAATGGACTGTTTTGGTGAAGTATCTGTGGAATTTCACCATGCGGCTTTGCCTGTAGTGGAGAATGCTGCTGCTGGACCTACATTAAGAGAGGTGAAAATGGCAGGATTTAGAATCGGTAGAGCTCTCTCTTAGTTGTTTATGTCCCTGGTTATATGGACATACATAGTAAGATTATTGGTGATGCGTGTTGGTGAGAAGATAAATGGTGCAATTGTAGTCGAGAGCCGTTTGCTTTTGTACTGGACAATTTGCAAAATTGTGCGAGGGATATGCGCCAAGTAGTTATAAAAATTGACCTCATTTTATGCGGGCATAGTTTGTTGAATGATATCTAACCCTCTAGGTGTTTATAGGAATGTTTCAGTTCAAACATCTGAAGCTATTACGATGCTAGGTGTCTCGTTGATGGTTGATATCTGATCACTGCAAGGAACTCTGCGGATAGAGAGCTTTTATATTTTATTTGCTATGACATGTTTGATTTCCTCACGTGGGCTTTGGTTAATGAATTTAAACACCAAACAATAAATCTTTTGTAGTTAGGTCTAGGTTGTGGAAACTTCTAAGGATTTGGTGTTTTGCTGAAAGATAAGATTCAAATTAATGACTTTGCTCATAGCATTTTGCCTCATTATTGTTGAACATGCTACAGAGCTATTATAATTCTTTATTACATAGAGAATCTAGAACTGACAGTACTTTATGAATGTGAATAAAGGCAAGGCAAGAGTACAAAACGTTGCGGGATTTTGAATTTGTACTTGAGATTGTTTGAGCTTCTTGCCCTTATTCATATGGATTGTTCAATTATTTGAGCGGGCTCTATCAAGTGAGATGGAATTTAGCTGGAAAATGGAGTGTTATAAATTTGTTTGTGGTATCATGTCGTGCTCATTGGTGCTCAGGTACACGGTGGGATTTGAATTCAAATTGGACATGGAGTTCGAAGTAGATTTTTTATTTTATTTTTAAATACAAGGCTACTTTTGCTTTTATTTTTTTTGTGTGATTATGGGAGTAATTATCTCTATTTGGTTTAGTCTTGTCTATCAGGTCAGAATTTGTACAGTTTGACCTGGACTGGGGTTTTAAGTGCGAAGCCAATATGCTTATGTATTTTGGAGATATTGATGTATGTTACAGGTCATGCTTTGAGAAATTCTGTGATGTAGGTTGAGAAGAGGAAAACAGTAGAAAACTACACTTACAGCTGGATGATGGCTAAAATATAATAAAATTCAAGTTGGGATCCAGATAATAAGGTTTTTGGTTCACCAAGAAACCTCTAAAATCTGAATAGATTGAAAAATAAACAGATCAAAAAGTCTATAGAAAATAATCCTTGCAGCCTATTTATGCCAATTAAAGCCCTAGATCTTTGTAGGAAAAGGATTCACTAGTCTTGGTTGCAATGCAACAAAATTAACCACCAAGGAAATATTTTAAAAGTCACATGTGAATACTCTTAATAAATTAATTAATAATAATTTCAGAAAATAAAAATAATTTTTAAGACCGGACTGCTCCTGCATTATTTTGGGCAATTTTGTCAATAAATTTGAGTAGCCTGCAACTACCTGTATCTTTCTTCCTATATTGTTTGTAAAGGTTTGGTCCAGAAAGTTCTACCCAACGTCAGTTTAGGTGTTTGGTTCCAGTTTGATGTTCTTTTGTTATGTATACTGTGTTTAGCATGTGAAAGTCCTGTTAGTTATTAGCTAGGTCTTTAAAAACTTTTTTATAATATGTTTAAACACCTCTATTATTCAGAGATTCCATGGTTCAGCAGAGGATTTAACAAGATGCTCTTCCATGCCTAAACCATAAATATTTTGAGTTTCTAAATGATTCAGCACTACAATGTTTCATAAGAGTTTTGCATTCGCAGGAATATGTGATTGTCTTGCTGAGAAATGGCAGGGATAAGGAAGAAGCAAGAAATGAATTGAATGTTTTTTTGGGGGATGACAGTGATTCTTTTGTATCTTGGTAATTTGATCCATTCCTGTTTTTGATACATTTGATATTGTAAAAAAAATATTTGTTGACAACTTTGTTTTAAGTTATTCCCATTTGTTTCACTAGTTAACTTGATTTTGAACAGGCTATGGGATCACCTGGCTACAAATCTGGATATGTATGTACAACCTCCGGAGACTCATGCAGATGAAGTGGCCAGAACAAATCCCACACTGATAGAGCAGACTGGGGGTAACGAATCTCATCAATTGGATTCAGAACATGAAAATGTGAAGCCTGATAATTCAAGTAGAGGCAGGCATAAAAGAGAATGGAAAGGTGTAGCGAGAGACGTGAACCAGCCGCCTCCTCTTCGAAGCTCTGTGGTCGATAACATTCACCTAGAGGAAAAAACTCATGGAAAAGCCAGTCGTGCAAGAAGATCTCCATCTCCCCAACCCCCACAAGAGCAGAAAAGGAGTCGGCATGATGAGCAACAACATGTGAAGGTTTGGATTTCAAATTTTTCTTTCACATTTGATTGGGTAGTAAGGCTTAAAAGTTAAGTGATTCTATTTTATCTTTATGGTTAGTAACAAGGTGTTTGGGAAGTCAAGAATAGAAATTAGGAGATTTATGATATAAACTAAAGTTCTTTAAAATCATATAAAACTCCACACATATTCATGTTTTGTAGGACATTAGGAAATTAGGAGATTTATGATGCTGCTTTGGTTACAATCTTGAGGCCATGATTTTCTTCCCTCACTCACCTATAAAACTATAGTAGAACTGCTTCTATTGCACACTATACTGCAGAGGGTTCTGCTTCATAAAATAACTTCAATTTTTAAAGTGAACATACACAAAGTAAATCAACTAATTTCCTATTGTTTAGACCTGGTGAATTATATTTCTTACCTAAAATATGAGGATGTATGATGTGCGATTGCTGGTGGTAGGGTTACCAATAGACATTCCTACTCATCTGGTTGTGAATACCGGATACCATTATGCTGCAAATTTTTAATATAATTTCAGAACTCAAAATTCATCTTTTTTTTTTAATGAAAATAAGCGCCTTGTTTTTTGATCATCAAATTTCGCATGCACTAATATTTCAGCAGAGGGATGCAGTTTCTCAAGCAACCAGTGGTGCTCCTCGACGACTGCTTCAGTTTGCAGTGAGAGATGCTGTCAGAACTTTGAGACCATCTGGCAGTGTAAAAGAGCCCTCACGGAAGCGTCTTCGCTCAGTGGTGTCTGCATCCACTGAAGACACATCATTGGTTGATCGTCCTAGGAGGCTCCAGTCAATCGCAAGAGTTCCAAATCCGATGGCTACTGTACTAAAAGCTGTGCGAGAAGCTGCTGAAGATGTAGTAAAAGTTAAATCTTCAGGAAGTGTGTTTGACCGGCTTGGTCGTGACATGGATGCATCATTGATCACTGAACAAGTTGCAGAATTTAGAGATCATGCTGTTGAAGATGATGAATATGAAGATTTTAATGAAATTCAGGAACAAACCCACTCAAACTATCCTCGAAGAAGCAAGTACTGCGGACGTGCAGGGACTACGAATATGACAGGGCATGAAGCTGGATTGACTACTGGTTTGATGTCTGATTATGAAGTTTATGATGATTCCAGCCCTGTGGGTCATAGGGTTATGGATGTTTCTCAAACTGGCACATATTTGGGAAGTAAGGGTAAGGATTCACTCATGTCAAACTACAATGTAGCTAAGGATCAGGATCAATCCGTTTCAGCTGCGAACACTTCTCGTAAGATAGTGAACATTTCTGTGAATGTAAATACCTGGAGACCACCTCATTATCAAGAATCGAGGGATACTGTAATGGATAATCTGAAATCAGTTCAGGATAACGAGGCAGATGCTGGGAGCTTTGGTGCTCAGCTAATGAAGGAAATTAGCAACCCTGTCTCAGTTAGTAATGGAAATGTAAGACAGTCTTGTTTGTCTGGGTTCATTATTATTCTTGCTATTTTTCATATGAAATTACTTATTATTCTTTCTTTGCATTGACTGCTGACGATGTTTCCTGTGGTTATGAACAGGTAAAACCTGCAGGTGATATTCAGCAAGAACCTCAGAAGCCTCCATCATCTGCATCTGGTCAGTTCTCATGTGTGTTTTATAAGTGTTATTGAATCTGCTTTTTTTTTTTAAAATGGGAAACAAAATCAGTTTATGTTAGTGATGTTGCAACTTTTGGAGCTCTACCCTTTTGGGTGTTTCTCATGACTGACATCATCTTAAGCTTCTCTACTGCAAGATGGTTGCCATTCTGATATCTGTCATTTTTTGTTTCTTATGGCCATTTTTTCCAAGTATTTAGATGAGGTTGTTTTTGATGATTCTGCAGGTTCATATACTGCAGGTCGTCCCTTAGAGGATGCTGATTCTCGAACCATTTTTGTTAGCAATGTAAGTACTGATGTGGATCAAGCTGTAGCTTGGAAGGAGTATTTATTGCTGTATCCTGATCATATTTTCATTGCTGTCTTCACAGGTTCATTTTGCTGCGACAAAGGACAGTCTGTCACGGCATTTTAATAAGTTTGGTGAAGTGCTTAAAGTGGTTCTAGTCACTGATGCAGCAACAGGGCAACCAACAGGGTGAGAGTTGTTTAACATTCTTCTGATCTGTTTCCTTAGCAAATTCTGGAAATTTTTTTTCGAGGGGGCTGAGCAATATGATTATGCAGGTCAGCTTATGTGGAATTTATGCGGAAAGAGGCAGCTGACAATGCGTTATCTCTTGATGGCACCTCTTTCATGTCACGGATTGTCAAGGTAATGAAAATAGAGACTGCATCTTAATTTGCTATTAGTTGGGATCCTTTTCTGTTCTGTTGTCTCTGTTCTTTTGTTGGATGCATGTCTGTCAGTTGAGGAGGATGTTTTGTGCATTTTATTTTTTATTTTTTTCAACTTCATTTATTGGTTTGGTAGATAGCAAGGTTGCCGAAGTTTGAAAAAGTTAAATCAATGGTTGTATCAGCTGCAAGATAGTTTTATCATGTTAAATGTTTAGAACTAAAAAGCAAACCATGGTCATGTGCATTTGCTCCTCATTGGCTGTGGCTTAGTAGCTGTTTTGCAAGTTTTCATGGAGGCACAATGGTTTGCTACTTTTATACTCTTGCATGCTCTTTCTTGTGTGCGTGAGTGCTTGCACTTGCCTGTGTGCGTGCATGCATTCGTAAATGAAAAGTATTGCAAAAGTATATGGAATGACTCCATGATGGAAAGTTGAGGGAAACTGTCGAGATTTGTTCAGTTACATATATTTTTGAAAGGCCTCAGTTCTTTTGCAAGCACACACCGAGCTATCAAGTTTGAGCTCTCCTGATATTCCGGGATTTCTAGATGATTTTAACAGTTTTTTTTTTTCCTGGTAAATGGTTATTGTGCGGTGTGGAGTTGTTTCACAGAAATCACATGGTCTGAGTAGGTAGAGTCATGCATGCCATTTTGTAGATGAAGAATCTAAACTGGTATTTTCAATTCTCCGTTTTTTATTCTTATTGAGAACAAGGGAGCTTCTTATTTTCTATACAGAGCAATCAGAACTTAAAGCATGTGTTCATTTAAATTTGAAAAAATGGCAGCTAGGATTTAGCTTTGATGTGAAATTTGTTGGAACTGATGCACATTTTATTACTGTCTTAGGGGTCCGCTCCAAGATTTGATAGGCATCTTAACATTATTTTTTGTGCTGCAGGTCATGAAGAGAAGCTCTTCCAACCAAGAAGCTAGTCCTGTTATGACATGGCCTCGCATTTCCCGTGGCTCCTCATATGCTGCTGGTAGGTTTGCTAGAACACCTTTTCCAAGAGGCACTCCTATATTTAGGCCTCGACTCTATGTGAAACCTGGTGCAAGAAGTTTGCAGTGGAAGCGAGATGCTCAGGGCAGTCCGGCCGAGAGTAGTGCTGCATTCTCTGGCAGCAGTGTTGTCTCCCCCTCTGCCCGCAGTCTCACCTATGTCCGAACAGAACCAAAACCAGATGGGAATTCGGGTACTACTTAAGTTTGATAACTCATGCTTTCTTTTCCCAAACATCCAGATTATGATCAGAACAAGTTACATTGAAATGCCTGAATCATGACTGCGGCAAACTTTTTGGTTCTTGGAAAGAGATGGATCCACAGATTCTCTTGTCCTCAGTTTATGATGTTTCTGTGCTTGGGTGGCATTTACTACAATAGGCGGATATCTAAAGTGTAGTGACTAGGGAGGGTTTCTTTTAGCAAATATTTTGGGGTTGTTTTGGAGGGTTTTTTTTTGGAGTTTGCTGGATCTGAATGGGAAAATACCAGGGACTCCCGCAAAGTTGTTCCACCCCCGAGTTATATATACCATCATATTGAAATTTGTGAACAGGATGGATGGATAGAAGATGCCTTTATTTTGTGGGATTTTATTTTGTTCAGTTTTTTATTTTTTATTTCGAAAAAGGAGAATAGAATGAGAAAAAGAATTGAGGAAGTTACCCAGCATATGCACAGGTAAACATTGGTTCTATGTCATTACTATAGCCTGTTCATCATCTCTCTTCAGCATATGTCCATCACCCCGAAAAAAAAAGGAAAAGAAATAAGAAAAGGATTTTTCATTGCTTTGCTTTTGTGTGATAGCTGAAGATCTTTTAGGTTTGTTCGTTGGCATGTTTCCAAATTTTAAATTTTGGCATGGTTGTATCTTTTTGCACTAGATGCCATTTACAGTTTGGTGAGTACTAGGAGCCCACAATTTCCCAAGAGATTTTTTTTACTTTCTGAACAGCAATTTGAACTTGCCCATTAAATCAAATTTGGTCTTGGAAGCCATCTGCATGAAGCATGTTGCAAATACTCCAATGTGGGGAAATTAACCAGTTACAAAACCCCTAGTATAATAATCCTTTGCAAGAACTTTCGAAGTTCCTAGATCCACATCTACTGATTGTATCTACAATAGCAGTTGTTCCTAGATAGGTGCCTTGCTGAATTCTTGCGTTAGTATTTACTTTCCATGCAAAGCTGTTGGGGTATGAGGATGTTTTCCCCTGCAGAGCACTCTCTGGTGGTATTCTTTGAGCAGGGAAAAAATTCGTCGCGTCAAGGGGATTGGCCTTTGGTGTTTTGTTCCGGTATAGCCAGCCATCCATTTCCTTTCTCCAAATCTCCAAGGATCATACGTGATAGTGCAGTTGATTTATCATTGATCCGTTGTATGTCTCTGTGATCCATTTTCCACAGATTCCAATGACCAAGTTAGGAGAGATCTGCAAAGTCGAGAGACTAGATTCTATACTACGTTTGCAAACACTTTCTCAGAAGCGAGAATTCCCCATAGATGACAGCTTTTCAGTTTCTGTTCTTCTCTCCAAGGTTTTCTTGCTTGGCAAAACTACTAGGCAAAGGAAGTTTCTTCTTCTTGGGCGTTGTTGTATAGAACAATTTAGAATGGATATACAGCGTTCTTCCAACTTGCAATTTGGCTGAGTTTTCTGTGGTGATGGGTCAACTAAGGAAATAAATATTAATAGCAAAGGGAAATCGATTGCTGGTATGTCAGATGCACCAAGGTACTTAGCATGAGAAAGAATCTAGACAATAAGTAATCTATTAAAAAAGATGTTATAACTGGATCCCATGCCCAAAGTAGTGGAAGAGAGGCCTTGAAGGGAAAATATGCGGACCACAGCATGGATGAACTTCTTTCTCTGGTGAAGACGGCTAAGAAAAAGGTCCAAGCCCGTGAACAAGTGGTAACAAATACCACAAACATTGTCGGTCTAGGTATGGCTAAAGTAGATGTTGCAGCCAACACTAACAGTTGTGATGGAGAAGGACATATGCAAGGTGGGCAGACACAAGAGTTCAATATTTGTCATGCTCCTCGACCACCAGACACTGATCCTATGGCGGTAAAAGAAGTTAATAGAATTCTAATCAATGAGGAGGATAACGAGGAAGGTTTCTCACAAGAGGACAAGAGGGACATTCTGCGAGTTAACTTCTTCTCCATGAAGAGGATGCACGAGGTTTTTTTTCTTCTCTAAATGTTATTTTAATGAGTGTGTTTTACTATAATTGTAGAGGGGTAGGAAGTAACAGGTTCGTCTGCTTTATTATTCATGATTTTAAGAAAACATATGGGGTTGATATCATAGCAATAGCTGAATCAAGAATTAGTGGTCGGGCTGCAGAGAAAATAGTTGAGAAACTAAAATTTGATGTTAGTTTTCGAGTAAAAGCGAAAAGTAAATCTGGGGGTATTTGGTTACTGTGGAGTAAAATCAAAGTTGATATGAAAGTGCCAAAATCATCTAGACATTTGATTCACATCCTGGTAGATGAAGGAGGAAGTTCACCTTGGTTATGCTCTGTGATTTATGTCAACCTGAAAGACCATCTTAAGCGAGAATGCTTCGAGGAGGTTAGAGCTATGGCGCAACACATATCCTTGTCTTAGATGGTTATAGGAGATTTTAATGAAATCTTAACAGCTACTGAGAAGATTGAAGGGGCTACTGTCAATATAAGAAGGTGCCTTCGTTTCAGCAATTGGGCTTAAGATTGTGGTTTGATAGATTTAGGCAGTGTTGGTCCAAAGTTTACATGGAGAGGACAAGAAAGTAGATGGTATATTAGAGACTTTGAGAGGCTTGATAGAGGACTTGTAAATCAACCACTGAAATTGAAATTTCAAACCTGTGTATTAAGGTGTTGCCAAGAGTTAAATCGGATCATCATTCTATCCTTGCAAAGCTCTACACCAAAGACATGGATTTCTAAACATGTTGTCCTTTCCTATTCGAAGCAGCCTGGACATCACATGCAACCTTTTCTACCTTTATGCATGACAGTGGGGAGGGAAACCTGGATTTAGTGACCTCACTCAATGACTTCACAATCAAGTTAAAGGAGTGGAACCCTAAGGTTTTTGGCAATATTTTTTATCGGAAAAAAAAGTGCTTGCAATACTTGAGGGGTATTCAGAAGGCCTTAAATGGTGGAAGGAATCAATTCTTGCATAGGTTAGAATTAGACTTGACAAAGGAATACACTCAGATTTTAACTCAGGAGGAAATCTTTTGGTATCGGAAATCTAGATGCCAATGGATTTCTTTCGGCGATAAAAACTCATCGTAGTTCCATACAAAAGTAGTCATTAGGGGTCAGAAGAACATAATTAGATGTCTGAAGGATACTAACAATTAATGAGTATGAGATGAAGTCTCCATCCTAAATATGTTATCGTTTCTAATTACCTCTTAAAACTTCATTCAACAAACACATCCCTGTATTATATGAAACCATACATAGTTCTTTATATATATAATTAATATAATACATGTTTATAGCTCTAGTCGTGCATATAATTAATTTTTTCATATCAAACTGTCTCCTTAAAAAAAAATCACCATCATCATCACTGTCATCATCATCATCATTACTGTCATCGTCATTGTTGTTGTTGTCATTTCCATCATCGTCATCTCCAGTAGCAGAAACTGAGGCACCACTACCTTCACAACTAAGATAATTATTGTGGTCTACAATGCGGTTCATTACATTATCATAATCACCATCAAAGTTTTTGTTAAATATGACATTAATCCGTGGATCATTCATATTTTTAATTTTATGTAAATTAAAAAAATGATTGGTTGTTAATAAAATACTATAAATCCAATTTAATATCATTCAATAAAAAAAAATTAAAGACTTGGGAAGAATAACTTTATCACAAACTTATCAAGCCTAAGAAGACGTTTCACTTGCTTGTAACAAATGCAGTTGAGATGTTTGTTCTGAAGATAGTTATGTTATTGGAATACATGATAGAAGCATCCCTTCTTATATAGAAAAAAATAAATGATGCCTTGCATAAACAATTTGAATTTGTTTGTCGACATTGCTGAAATAAACATATCTACATATCTTTTGTACATGTTTTGCTTTTAATATAATTGCCTGCACAAGTTCTGACATGTATGAGCTGTAAAATTTAAATATGGATGTTCTTTTGTATCAGACATTTGTTACTTTCACGTGGTTTCTAGTAAATTATTGTCCTGTCTTTATTATTCTGGAATTTTTGCTTGTATGACTGTTGCACTCTAAAAGCTATCACATGCATAATTTTCGTACCATTTATTTTCTTCTTTTCATATTTTTTTTTTGTGCTAGTCGATTGTCTTCACCTTTATTATCATTCTCCTACTTTTCATTTTTTATTATGCTGGCATGCATCTTATTTGGATAATAAAGCTACTATTATACAAGGCTTCCTTCCTTATTTTTTAAAGTATAGTATTATATTAAAAGTCACACACCATAACATATTAAAAGTCACATCGTAACATGATTTCTTTCAATAAATTTTTCATTCAAAACGTTGCACTTTGTAATATTTATTTCCATCAATATTCACAACAAACATATTGAATTATTGAAACAAACATTCATAACACTAAAAGTGTTACATATTTATAATAAATAGTTATACTCACTAAAATATTACATGTTTACATTAAATCGACATCGATCTAAACAATGCAATAACACAACATCCGTAAAAGAGAATCTGTTTTGGAACAACAACTAATCTCTTAAATTACAATCCGAATAAAAACAAATACTGGCAACTCAACAATCTAATAACTCACATAAAAAGTCCATAACTATAATAACATTTAAATAAAGATACAAAGCAATTAAAAACAACCGAAATAGATATGCTCACATCTCACAACTTTAAATGTTGAATAATACAATGAATGAAACCAACTTCTGCAAATGAAAACTATTCTTTTCAAAACTGTCAGCTCATTATTCTGCAAATGTAAACATGTATAAATAAATTATCAAGCATGTCAAATAACATAACACATTAAATTTAGCTAGCACTTTAACATAGTTATTAAATTAACGCTTTAGAAAATAAAATCATATCATATTAGCTAAGCACGTTTACTTCGTGCATACATTCGCTTCAACCATTTCAACTTCTCTTCAAGACCACCCATACTAGACCACATTTCTCTTTTCCTTCTTAAACTCAGATACTCCGTAGCAAAGTCATGAAAATCATCATTAATTGAAACTCCAGGAATTGATTAAAGCTCAGCCATCACCTCGAGAATACTACAGTCTTGCCGATCCATATGTAAAGAAATGAAATTACTCCTAGTCGACATACTCTCAAGTAGTTGATCCCACCGTGACAGCAGCTGGACACCAATTCCAGATGTCTTCTTCTTTCTGCCTCGAACCTTAGAGGGATCTCTTTCTTTTCTTTTGCCACTACTCTTTATGTTGTTGCTGCTCGACATATTCACCCCGCCAACCATTTGAGACATGTCATTCTTCAAATTTGAAATCTCATCCTCCTCTGAATCATCGCTTCTTTCTTCCATATCAGTACCATCAATGTTGACCTTGTTAATGAAAGGATCGATATCATTGCCACCAAGTACTCCTAATGATGGAGCCCACGCATATTCTTCAATAGCAGCAATGCTGGAATACATTATGTCAAATTTAATCTTCAAAGACGGTTCAATACCAACATGTCTAAATTTTTTGGCTCCTCTAATTTCCTACATAAAAGAAATAAAAATAATTAATACAACATCATGTATTAAAAACATTTATGAAATCTAACAACAACAAATGAAATTGTTAGGATCATGAGGAATTAACCTGAAGTTTTGCTTTCCACCACTCATTGCTAGCTAAATTTGTTCCTAATTCACTACTCCAGCCCACACCAGTTTCAGAAATCAACTTTGTCCATATCCTCCAATCCTTTTTGCATCCATCCCATTTTTTTTCCGGTTGTGTTATAGTGAATGCATGGCCGGTTTGTTCTTTGAATGATGTTATAAGAAATTTCCATCCTGTTTTATCAAAATGGATATTAGGTCTCATTCCCATATCAATGGCCTTAATACATAGGTCACAAAATATACGCAACATTTCCTTTATTCAAGCAGCTTTATCCATAGATTCAAGACCTTCCATTGTATCTTTTAAAACATTTAACAAAAGAAAACAAGCAATGATATCATACGTGTATGCAAAAATCAGCATTAACACAAATACAAAATACTTATTATAAATAATAAGAAAAATTGCAAAGTACAAAATGCTTGTTGTGGAACACTTTAGTTTATTGAATATATTTAATAAAGCACACTTTAATAACCCTTATTTAAGGAAAACTAAAAGCATGAGGTGTTGATATAATATAGTTTTAATAATTTGTAAGACAAAACAGTTCAAAAAATAGCAGGCTATGAGGGGTAATTATAAAGATAACTATAGGCATGTCACATGCTTGCTTACTGTAAAAATCAATAGTGAATTTTAATTTTTCTTTCCCTGGCTTTCTACTAATTGGATTTCAAGTTTTGAAACTATCTTATCTATTTGTTGAGGTTATTATTGGAGCAACAATTGTTCTTGTTAATTTTTTTAAAGTGAATTTCAGTTCTGTTTAATTAGATGCCTTTTCCAGTGTCTTGTTTCCCTCAATATCAAATGGAAAGCATGAAGGACATATATCAGAGCTAGCATCAAAGTCATACAGTACAGACCAAATGAATTTATTCAGAAAGGATAGGGGTATTAGGCTTTGTTTATTGATTCAGTACTTCAAATAATTAATGCAACTTTCCCTCCTTTGTTTCAATCGCAACTACTTTACCTAGTTATAGCAAACCCTGCTTTTTACAAATCAAATTCAATCTGCAATACAAGACTTTAAACATTACTTTCTACAAATCAAACTCTATCTGCAATTCAAGACTTTAAACACTGCTTTCTATAAATCAAAACCAATATGCAATTCAAGACTTTCAACACTGCTTTTCACAAATCAAGCCCAATATGCAATTCATGACTTTTGTTTGTTACAAACAAGATGATTATTTACTCTTATGTATGAAAAAAACCCTCAAAACTTCATCAATTACACAACACTTTAATTCAATCATCACAAAACAAAATACACTTCTTTCCCGCTATATACAAAAAGAAAACAAAGAAGCAGCAGTTATCCAACTATTAGCCGAATTAAAAGGAAACTCATTTTAGAGCAGACAAAACCCATGTTAATAAATTAATCAAACATTCAAAACTCCAAAAAACATGAGTAATTTAAACAGAGAAAAAAATGTATAAAAAATAATAATCTACTTTCAAGAACAAGTTGCAAACGAGTGCAATAATTTGTAGTTAATTAACAATATTGACACGTAATCACAATAAAAAAAATTAATGAAGCATCACACAAATTAATATTTGTAGTTAATTAAAATAAATTTTAAGATGGGATAAGGAAGAAATTCACGGTTACTCTTCTCTCGTTTGAGTTTCCCCAACACGGATCTGCTGTTTATTTCTGCAAACCAAAAAAGCAAAGAAATGTTAGAAACATCATAAGAAAATCTACGTTGAATTTGATCTGACTTGAAGACGAATGAAGAAGGGGGTGCAGGGATATAAGATTTCAATTTACAGGAAAAAAAATACAAAGCTTTGATGAATGAGCTTATTAATCACTGAAAATTACTTTTTATTGAACGAGTCTGGCAAGGTAAACTCTCAGAGAAATAGAAGGAGGCAAGTTAGAAGAATATCGAGATGAGAGAAGGGAACAAAGGGGAATAACACGGTTGAAAAGTTGGGAATGAGATAATAATGATATATCTCAGAAATGGTTAGCAATAAGAAGCAGGATTTTCAGATCTGCGGGACATTTTGGTATTTTTTTCCAATAGTTTTCTCCTCTATAAATTTTTTGTCCGTGAAGGCAAGAGAGAGTGCTTTTAAAGAGAGAGAATGCACCCAAAAGCAAATGAAAATTGATTTTCAGAAATTGAGGCTCAGTTTCTGGTAGGACCCATATGCATTAAAAAATATGGTTCATATCTAACCAAATACTATACAACTTCGTTTTAACATAACCACACCCGCAACCGCAACTCCAAACACCTTTTCAAACCTAGGACATGCGGGGAGGCTTGATTAGAGATTGGCTCGGTTCTTGGATTGAGGGTTTCACAATCAACATGAGCTTCTGTTCATCTGTCAGAGTAGAATTATGGGCAATATTAAAAGGTCTTGAGCTTGCTTACATTTTAGGTATTCGAAAGCTAATTCTAAAGTCAGATTCCATGCTCGTGGTCAATCTCATAACACAGGAATCTAAAAAAGTTGACGTAAATTTTGCTGATATCCAAAGCAAAGGGTTTGCTGACAAGAGAGTGAGTAGTTAAAGTAACATGCTTTTCGTGAAGCTAATGCAACGGCAAACTGGTTAGCCAACTTCGATTTGTCAAAAAACACCCTTGATACAGATCATTGGACAATTAGTAACCCTCTAATGAGTTTGTATTCAATTTTATTTCAACATGATTGAGTTTAAGTTACCTCCTTTAATCAAAGGTTTTTTTTAAAGGGCTTTGAGCTCCATTTTCAATAAAAAAGAACGTTTTTGCTCAGTCTCTACAAGAATCGAACGTTTATGCTCAGTCTCTATCAAGTACCTCGTCCCTCTCTTGTTCATATCGTTTCAGAGTGACTTACGGAGGCCCCTTTTCTCTCTGGTTAGTGAATTGCAAAACAGGAAGCAATCAAAAGCGAGCTGTTCGGTCCAAAGCCAAGCAGTTAAAAAGGGAAAGAATCCACTTGGACCTGTTTGGAAGTTTGGACAACCCCTGACCGACAACATGAATCTATCCTCAATTCGTGGCAGTTAAAAGCTCACCTAAGAGCTAAGCCAAGGAGAAAATGAAGCAAGAGTAGAAAAATAGCTGACACTATCAAATTAACCAATGAAAACGTCCAAGGACTAAAAATTCAAGACTCATGCACACATGAAGATGAGCTACACAAAGACTGAAATTGAATCCCAGAGGAGCTACAAGGCATAAATCCCATAATTGGAAGTGCTACAAATAATGTCGATGCCATTCAGATTTCCCTAAAAGCTATCAAATCATTGGCCAAAAATGACCCGCACATTTTGTACCCAAAATGGCCACCAGCGTAACAGATCCTTCTGTTTGGGACATCTCTAACATGTATAGCAAGTATAGCAAACACAAATTTGTAAATCTTTTACATCTTCAAAGACTTCAAAGCAAAACATTCAAGAAAATCCAACCATGAGAAGTACATTTGTTTATAACGATAACTGACAATTAAAAATTCAAAATGGAAGAAATCATCTTGACAGTAGAGTGAACAACAATCCAACAGACATCCCAGCAATACACAAGAAAGAAACCCCACGAACCCTCACAAAGAAGATATTCAAATTTTTAGTAATCTGAAGAGTTAAAGTCAAAATTTGCAACCTACCTAGCTCCTCCATCTTTCTGAAGAAGAGCATTGGCTTCAATGTTTGCCTCAACTTAAATGCCAACGTAAAAGGAAATCCGAATGCCACAAAACTTTGAATTGACACCTCAGTCATTGGTGTCGCTTTAGTAACATAAGAAATCCAAGCTCCAAGTCCAAGTTGAACCAGACCCAGAACAGCAACAGCTCTGCTCAAACCATATATGTTCTTCATCGTCCTTTCTAAAACCTCTCTGGTCTCATTGGCTAAAGCTGAGAGGTCTCTTTCTACAGTTAGACCCTCAATTTCTTGGTGTTTGAAATCAGGGTTTTGGCTTGGATACTCACTTTGGTCTTGGGGTTCATCAGAATCTGATGATGAACCTGAACTTGAAAAATATCTGTGCTTTGGGTTCAATAACCCAATATATCTAGGATTTTTTAACTTAAAATCCAAACTTGAATTCATGGGTTTTGCAAAAATAGAAACCTTTTGCTTGAAACCAGGGTTTTGAACTGAATTTTGGGCTTGTCCAATACTATGTGCAGAGAAAATTCTAGGGTTTTTCATTGTTGACCGAATAAAGTCATGATCTTTGGTTTTAGTACCTGAATAAGAGTGTGATCTAATAAAATTGAGAGTAAGATTTGTGGGTTTTGGATCTGATTGGTGTTCAAGAATGGAGGAACCAGCAGGATAGCTTGACAAGGAATTAGAGAGATTGAGATTAGGGTTTAAGGGTCGTTGAGGAAGAGTGGGCTTAGAATCAAGGGTGTGGTTTTGGGGTCTATGGGAGATGAAAAGGGAGGAAATAGATGGAGGAGAGGGTTTTAGTGACTTAGGAGAGAGTCTACGCGAGATCACCACGGAAGCCATGCTGGTGCCTCCGAACACCAGAAATCTTGTAGTGGCAGTGGCTAATGATTTGTAATGCACAGAAATCAGGTGTTGAGATGGTGGCTATAGGAATGGGACTTGTTGAAGTAGAAGTTGTCTGAGAAACTGGTGCTTTATAAGATAAATTTTATTTAAAAATATATTAAAATAATATTTTTAAAAATTTATTTTTAATATAACATAATTAAACAAAATAAAATTTTTGAAAATGTAAAGGCGGTTCAAACACCCGCAGAAATTAATGTCTGGTATAAAGTGGCGGGTGGGCCATCTGTTGGATTAGGGTTATTAAACTGGAGTCCATGCCCAGTTCTTATGTTCATCTTACTCAAATCCTCTCCGAAATCATCTGTTGTAGCGTAAGTTATGTGATCATATTAACGCAATGTAAAAGAAATTTAAGAAAACTATAAAGCTTTTTTTATTTTAAAAACTAATATCAGACGATGAAAAAAAAAGATAAATAATAAAAAAAAAGGTCAAACAACATCAACTTTTCAAACTCGTAACTAGAATTATTAGACATGAAATACGATAAGTTAAAAAATAGTGAAACTCAATCCCCATTAAATACAATGCTAGATAATGAATTATTACTATCATTATTACTAACTACTATTATTATTACTATTATTACTAATTGTTAAAGGAATCCAAATTAACACAAAATACAAACATAAGAAAGAAAGAGGCTAGAGTTTTTATTAATCATTATGTTCTAAAGTGTTACTTTAATCTAAATACAAAAAGATTTATATAGGCTAAACTGAAAATACTATTTTACTCTTAATAAAGAAAATAAGATATATATATATATATAAAATCTCTCATCAAACTCACGATGTGGCAGCTACAAATATCAAGAGTTTGCTAACTAGAAAAACAAAAGTGAGAAATAAAATGCGATTTGGTAAAGAAATCTGCAATCTGCAAAGAAGAAGAAACAAAATGCAGAGTAATGGTGTCATGTTTAAGATGATGATGAGTAAGATGACAATCAATCTCAATATGCTTAATTCGTTCATGAAAAATCGAGTTATGAGCAATCTGAATATAACTCTAGTTGTCACAATATTTAAGAGCAGGATGAGAAAGGGAAACTCCCATATCCGCAAGTAACCAACGCAACAAAACAATCTCTTTAGTAGTAGATGTCATAACACGATATTCTGCTTCAGTTGAAGATTGAAAAACAATAAATTGTTTTTTACCTTTCTAAGAAATAAGAGAATCACATAAATAGATACAGAAACCAGTAATAGACTTCAAATTTATGGGATCACTACCATGATCAGCATCAAAGTATGCACGTAGTTTCAAGCAAGAGGTGGATGAAAGTAAAAGACTGTACCCCAAAGATATTGTAAAATACAAAGAATAACTGCCCAGTGAACGGTACTAGGAGAAACAACAAACTGAATAACAACATGAACAACATATGCAATATCTGGACGAGTAATAATGAGATATACCAAGCTCCCAACAATAGTACGATATAAAGTAGGATCTGTCGAAGGTAAACCATCAGAAGAATAATACCTTACATTAACCTCAATGACAGTATCTACAGTCTTATTATTAGTAAGTCTAACCCGCTCAAGAATATCTGCAACATATTTCAACTGAGAAAGAAGGTAACCTCCAGGTGAGTAAGCTACCTCAATACCCATGAAATATTGAAGATAACCCAAATCTTTTTTTTTTTAACTTTTTAGCCAACTCTGTCTTCAAAACTGAAATACCATCAATGTCATCACTAGTAATAATCATATCATTAACATATAAAGACAAAACGATACGACTTGTATCAATGCATTTAATAAAAAGAATAGAATCATGACTATTAAAAATAAATCCAAGAAACGAGATCACAACATAAAATTTTTCAAACCAAGTACGAGGTGCGTGCTTGAATCCATATAATGCTTTCTTGAGCTTACAAACATACCCAGAGTCATGTAACCATTAAGATGGGGTGCCATATAAACTTTTTCTTAAATATCTTCATTCAAGAAGATATTTTTAACATCAAGTTGAGAGATATGCCACTGACGAACTGAAACTACGACAATAAGAGTACGAATGGTAGTCATTTTTGCAACTGGGGCAAATGTCTCCTCATAATCCATACCATACTGTTGAGAGTATCCTTTTGCAATCAACCTAACTTTGTATTGCTCAATAGACCCATCAGAATTAATCTTGATCTTATACACCCAACAACAACCAATAACACTTGTACTAGGAGTAGAAGAATCAAATCTCAATTATCTGTCTTATGCAAAGCAATAAGTTCCTCATTCATAGTTTGCTGCCAAAGAGGATAAAAAATTGCCATTTTTTTTATAGGAAGAAAGCTTAGAGAGACAATGAATAAAAGCTAAAAAAGAAAGTAAAGGATGAAGAATAACAAGAATAAGCAAAATTTGGTAGCTTTGTGGACTTATAAATACATATGAATTGACGTAAATATGGATCCACAATCTCAGATGAAGCTTGGGAGACTGTAGATGAGAATAGAGCTTCAGGTGTGCTGGAGAGTAAAGTGTCAGTACCTGCATAATGATGAGTATAAATTTGTCGAACATGGGAAGGGGTATCTGAGGTACTAGGACCCTGAGATGATAAACTATCAGAATTATCTAAAAAGAGATCTATATGAATAAGATCAGATTTAGTCAAGCTATGAGTAGTGCATGTAATAGAAAAGAAGGGTATATGCTTAAGAAATACAACATGATGAGACACATAAAGTTTCTGAGTTACTAGATTAAAGCAACAATACCTTTTTTTACCTTCACCATACCTAAGAAAAACACAAATAACAGATTGAGTGGACAACTTACTATGTTCTACATGAGGATAAAGAACAAAACAAGTACAATAAAAAACTCTAAAGGAGGAATAATCAGGGGCATACCCATATAACTTTTCAAAAGGAGAAAAACCTAAAGTATGAGAAGATGAAATTGTATTAATCAAACTTACAGTAATAAGGATAGCTTCTCTCTAAAACTCACTAAGAACAGAAGCAGACAACAAGAGAGAACGAGCAATTTTGACAATGTGCCTATGTTTTCTTTCAGCAACTCCATTTTGCTCATAAGTATCTGTACATGAAGTTTGATGAATGGTTTCATCTAAGACAATCAACTCACAAAAATTATTATAGATGTATTCTCAACCTAAATCACACCTAAAACATTTGATAACAACAAAATATTGAGTTTTGACAAGAGCTTGAAAAGCTTTTTATATCTCAAAGAATTCAGAATGATGTTTTATTAAATAGACCTAATAATAACGAGTATGATCATCAATAAAGAAAATATAATATCGAGACCCTCCTTTTATGTCAATAGGAGAAGGTCCTCATATATTAGAATGAATTAAGTTAAATGGGGAAGAAGAAACAGTAATACTTTGATTAAAAGATAAAGTGAAAATTTTCGCTAGTTTACATCCACGACAGTCAGAAATATCACAAGTTTGCAAATTTCCTAAAGCTCATGTGGATGCTTAGAATTTCAAACGGGAAGATGAAACATGACCTAGACAAGAATGCCATAAATAAAAACTAGAAGGGAAAGGATTCAAACAAAACGAAGACAAATCAATAGTAGGAGAAGCAAAAACAACAACAATTGGTACCTTTAACTCATTCAAAATATATAGTTCATTATCCCTACGGCCTGTTCCAATCAGCTTTTGAGATTGCAGATCCTGTACATAACAAAACAAAGAGGAAAACATGACTAAATAGTCATTAGAATTACAAAACTGACCAACAGAAGCAAGATTCAATCTGAGTTTCAGAATAAGATAAACATTAAGGAGAGACAAGTGAGGTGTGATAACAGAATCAACACCTGCTAAGGGCATGAGAGTGTCATCAACAGTCATAATATGAATAAAAAATGAAAGGGACACATAAGTAAAGGATGAAGAATCTGAAGATATATGATGTGAAGCACCAAAATCCAAGATCCATTTAGAATGTGACATACATGAGGAACTATAAGGTAACTGACCTACGGAAGAAGAAGCGGATAATGGTTATGGTTATATGAAGAGAAACTTCTGAAATTGCTCAGCTAGAGTACTAGGATCGGTGATAAAGCCTGGTGAAATCACTACTACAGTATTGTCGTGTGGTGGTTTATATCCCTAAGGTGGTCTTTAAGTATTAGATTGTGACCGACTGTCAGGCTTCCAAGCTTAATTCTGTTGTCTCAACTTGGGACACTAAGCCTTTTAATGACTTTTCTACTTATAAAAACTACACTCATCAAAGGCAACCCTTGTATAAGGCTTATTTTAATGATTAGAGAATGGCTTAGAGGGTATTACTAGTACAAAAGGATTCAAAGCATAAAGAATTCCCTTTTCAGAATAAGACTGAAGA
>Ga0307517_10003782_pt1 | contig 23521 bp, 27 predicted proteins | sample 23_EM_MG_FD_194515 | JGI IMG/M metagenome (GOLD analysis project Ga0307517, IMG submission 194515) | Populus trichocarpa ectomycorrhiza microbial communities from riparian zone in the Pacific Northwest, United States - 23_EM | ecosystem: Host-associated > Plants > Roots > Unclassified | place...
GGGTCACCCGCGTTCTCGCATCTACCGGCCCTCGTCTGGTGTCTGTCTTCCCCTAAGGTCGGGAACGCAAACCACATGACCTTCCGTTTTGAGTTGACTGTCGACAAATTGGCTTCGACATAAGTCACCTGACTTGTTTACCGCAGAGTATTTAAACCTGGGGTTCGGTTGGGTTTTCTACTCTTCATCGTCTACTCCCACCATCTCAGGTCGTCTCGGTGTTTCTGCCTGCTGCCTCTATCGTCGCTGCTGCTGCCCAAGACTACCACTGCCAATTCTACTCTCTTGTTGATCCATTCAAGATGCTCCTTTTCTGGGCCGCGTACACGATCTTGTACGCCATCACTCTGTGGTCTCACTTGAATGCTCCCGGCCCGTCGTACGCAAGCTCTATGTTTCTCCTCCCGGCCGGTCTCCCCCTCGTCAACACCCCCACCACTTACACCACCTTCAACTATACCCCCGTCCTTATCGAAATCCCCGCTCCTATTCCTACTCCCACCTCGATCCGTATCCTCATCCCCGATACGATCATCTTCCCCGCCGCTCCTCTTCCCACAGCTCGTCTGCCTCACCAGGCTCTTCCCCTCTGCTACGATGGACTCCACGACGACTCGCCTTCGGTTCCAGGGTCCCCAACTCGGACTGTCACTGGAACTACAACAGATTTGATCGCTGATGGCCCAGGTCTACCAATGCGCTACTTGCTAGTCTCGTTGGCTCTAGTTTCGGCCTTAACTGATTATCTGGTTCGTATTCCTGTCCTCGGTCATGTGCTCATCTGGATTCCTGCTCTGGTCTCTGCCTCCTGGGTCTTTTATGTGATGAGGAGGGTCGCACTCAACGCGGCTGCCGCTCACATTCGAGTAAGCATTTGAACCCTGCTGGCCTTTCGCGGAATCATGTTGACATCACTTCTCAAGGTTGTGTACCACTGCCCCTGCTCCTACAACAGAGAGGACCACCTCGTAACTGCCACTTCATCCCCTACCAATGCTTCATCTACACCTTCCCCCTCCTCCCCCTCACCAGTCACCCCCTTCAAGAAGCTCGTGACCATGGGTCCGGGTCTCTCGAAGACAGGAAGGTTGATCGGTATGGTCTCGATTGGTTGTGTTAATTCGATGCTAACGGTCTCCTCACAGCTCGGAAGCAGCGGAACCACCTCCGCAAGCAGACTCCCGCCAAGGCTAGCGGTACCCCAGCTGCTCTTCGAAACGACCCTCCTCGAAACACCTCTCCTCGTCACAACTCCCGCAAAAACCATCCCCGAAACGACCCTCCCCCCACAACTGCCGAGACGGATAGCCGCGTGTGGACCGTTAACGGCAGTTCCATCATTGAATACGCTCCCTCGGTCAGTGTTCACATTTCAACGTCCTCACCTTTTTACTCACCATCGTTTGACAGGTTCGGCGCTATAACAAGCGCGGTTCCCCTGTTGGGAATGGGCTGGCCGATCTGGATTAATACAAGCAATGCTGACCATTGCGCTTGGTCCCCGACCTCATCTGTAAATTCCGACCCGGTCCGACTCCAGAAACCTCCCGCTCTGCTCGTTGGTCACACTCGCGTTAGATCTGATACCCGACACACTCGGCGGTTCCTCAGCCTATTCTCTGGATCTTGTCTCTCGATTCTCGCGTCTTGATATCTGTGGACTCTTCTCTCTGGGCGTGTATGGCGCGACTATTTCACTACTATTATCTTTCATCCATATAAACTCTCATCTACTTGTGGACTTCCTTTGGACTCGGATTTCAGAACAACTTCACACCGCCGTCACCGCCATCTCTATCGTTCCCTCTTCTCTACTCCGCCTGGAATAATGTACGGTAATCTATTGTAAACATAATAAATGAAGATGTCCTTCTACACGTTGAGTGGTGAGTTTACGAGGCGCAACGGCTTCACACCGAGGAAGAGCCGGGAGAAGGGACTTCAGTGGTATTGGGTGAGGAATGAATTAATGAGGTGAAGCACAATCTAAGAAGCAATCTGGCAAGAAAATGGGAAATAGCAGCGCTCTACCAGAAGGTCCGCACGATATAAGAACCAAGGAAGGTAGAAAACAAAGTAAGACATATAGCAAAAACAGCTGGGTAGAGAGGAAGGCGCATAAACTGCTTGTACGTGAGGTCAAACGGCCAATGAAAATACACGACCATAAACCAGCGTATCCCTCGTGGTGCTCTCAAAACCGCGCCCCCAGCCAGAGTTCCATCCCACCTCCACGTGGATTGGCAGCCAATTCCCGACAAGGCCCACTCATTGCACACTTTCGTCGAGGATTTACTTCACTCTCACAAATGGTATAATTGGCAATGTTGCCGCATAACCTACGCGGAACAGTGCTTGAATGTAAACTAGTTACCGCGGAGACAGTGTACATAGGATATTCGGCTGACAGTAATCGATAATCTACCCCACTCACTAGGAAAACCTCAAAACAGCGAAAGGCTTCTTCACAACCCCGAAAGTGTGATAACGGTCTCCTCCCTCTCAATAGTAACGACGCCCTTCTGGCGAAAGCTAGCCAGGAAACCATCAGGTTCCAACTTATCCGCGACTTCCTTCGCTCCGGCGGGAAAGGCTCCGGCAAGTTTGAACGCAACGTGGACTTTCCCCTCGAAGCCAGAGTCCACGTACTTCTGCGCGATGCGGTACAACGTGGTATCCATCGCGGACCAGCCCGGGACGTCTACCAACAAAACGTCTGTGGTTGCTTGCGCCGCGTCGCGGATGAGGTTGAATGTGACGTGGGATAAGTTCGAGGACGTGAGAGTCGACAGAAGGTCATCGTTGGCAGGTGTCGGACGCCAAAGCGAAGTCAAAGTCAACGCGATTCGTTGGAGGGAGGTGCATGAGTTGAGGACCAAGGGGGTCGACCAGTTAATCCTGCCCCCAACTAAGGAAAATGATGTCAGGTAAACCAAGTATGCAGGCGTGGTGGGGGGGGGGGGGTGAAACCAACCGGGAGAAACGTAAATCTCAAGGAGACGCAACTCTGGTCCACACGCGTCGATAAGTCGCGAGAGTGGATCGGTCGACGTCCATTCACAATCCGTGATGCGAATCTCCTCGAAGTTGAGGGGGAATTTGAGGAACCAAGAGAGGAGTTGTGAAGCTCCAACCGGGATGCTTGCCATACGGAACGAACCCCGAAGAGTCGGGGCGGTTTCCAGCGTCCGAACCATGAAAGGTTCGGCCTCCGGGGGGACATCCATGACGGTCATGTCCTTGGGAGGTTTCAAATCCTCAATGTCCAACCGTTGTAAATTCGGAAACAGGTACGTCAGGAGCAAAATGTTCGTTATCGGAGACGCCACGTTACAAAAGACCAGGGACCGGACGGACTCGAAATGACGGAAACAGTTGGTGATGGAGATACGGTCGAAGGAAGAGAGGTCTACGAGGAAGAAGGCCAAGCTCTGGAGCGACCTGAACGAGGTGAAATGGGTGATGTGGCTTTGAAGCAAGGCGGGGTCCATCAGCTTCTCCAAAGGGTCGGAGAGCCTCAGTATGCGCGTGTACGAAGCTATCCCATCCGACCCCGGAGGGATCGCTTTGCACCAACGCTCGAACCTGTGCTTGCCAGGGAAGGAGACGTCCCTGAAGAGGCTGCGTCGGCTGCGGGGGACCCATGACCTGGCGACGAGCGAACATGTTTGAAGGTCCCTGGGAGAAGGATCGTTCTGGAAATGGTCGATAATGTCGTCGATGATTTCTTGGGGGAAAACGCACTCCATGGCGGAGATGTGCTGGGACGTAACAGTGCTTTGACACCCTGACTCGGGATTCCGATATTCTCTCAGCGCCTCTCTTTCCAGTCCCGATCAGTGGCCACAACCACAGATTGGGACGGCCGTGCTGGCTCTTTCAAAAGGAAAATATATTTTCGCATGGGTCACTGATATTGCGCAGTCAAAGCGCCTTCCTTTGTTCCATGGCACGTCAGCCGTGTTCTCATAAAAGCCGGGCCTGATCGCGAGCGCAGCTGTGGCCACGATACAAAGACCCTTCGAACCGTACGCCTACTGTTGACCGCGCCATGGCGAAACCGACACCCCACGGCCGTTGCAAAGTGAACCCTTTTAAAAGACTCTCGACCAGAGGGAATAGAGAACAGTAAGACCAACCCTCCATCCCTTCCTCCGAACCATCCCTCGCCACACCCTCCTCGCCACACAACCCACCCCCAACAAAATGACTCCATACAACACCCGCAGTGCGGCCCGCAAGCGAGCCTTGGAGACCTACGAGGACGAGGACGTGATCATCTCCCCCTCCGCCACCGGGAAGGGGACCCACACTCGATGGACCTACCCCCCCGGTGAAGAAGTTCCCTACTCCGGTTCACCCGAACCTTCCTCCGACCGCCCCATGTCCCCAGACCAGGACGAGGACGAAGAATTCCAGCGATCTCCTACCGCATGCTCGATCGAGATCTCTGACGAGCGAACGCCACCCACCGTCGAAGACCACGAGCCCAGCGCGGCAGAGCGAGCCGTCATGGAACGTATGCTGGCCCAGTTGCAAGAGCAGAAAAAGGCCACCGAGGAACGCGCCGCCGCCAAAGCTCTGGAGTTTCGCAATAATCCCCAGCCCAAGTCGGACCGACCGACCAACAAGGAGCTCCTTGACCCATCGAGACCAAGGCCTCCGCTCGGTGTCACTGGGTTCGGTCGCACCGGGACGTGGGTTGCCGAGAACGTTTGGCGACCCACCTTCGTCTCCAGCACGGACCAGTTACCATCAGTTCGCGAGGTTGGGGAAGAGGAGGAGGTGCAGGATTTACCCCTTAACGACGTCGAAGTCATTCAGGAGGATCCTGGTGAGAATCCTGGCTTCAGGATGTTGACACCGTTTCCTTCATTCGTCACCGGAAACGGAGGTGCGGGGATGAAGTGAAACCAAGTGTGGGATCTCCCGCCTGTCACCTTATGGGTTTTTCAGGCTGTTCCCTTTATTGTCGCATTCATCTGCCGTGGTCTACTCTGTCTATTACAACCGGACCTATGTTGTATACCACATCTAATCCACGATCGTCGTTCTGCACTCACTTTTTCCTCATCTGATGTCGTGACCACCTCAATGTTGAAGCTTGGAGAACAATCACACCGAAGATATCGCTGGTGGCAATAATCATTATATTGTTAAGGCGAGAAATCACGAGCGAGAAAAAAAAAACACAGCCGGAGGAAAAGGCGCATATGTTGGCAAAGGGAAAAATACACGCGTCAGCACACGACATGGTCCTACAATACAATTACTTCTTGTGATTCAACAGGCCGCGATTGCTCTCGATGCTCTGGAAAGGATAGTAGGACGGGTTGGTCTTCTTGTTCTTCTTGTTGAGACCGAAGTCGTTTTTATAGGCCTGTTCGTCCTCGAGCTGCTCAACGTATCGTTTGATAATGACACAGATATCTGGGAGAGAGGGATTTAGGTAAATTCGAGTGGAGATAATACGCGGAAATTGACTCACAGAGCTGGAAGAGAAGACCAACAACGCTGCTGACGATGAGACCAGCCTTTCTACCCCCATTGAACACCGCGCTACAAGGTTTTTCGTTGAGGTCCTTGTCGAAACATTGAACCAACGAGCTCTTGGAGAAGACGAGGTAGAGCGTGAATCCGGTCAAGGCGAGCGAGAGGAAGAAGCAGATCCAGACGAGAATTGAGTAGGCCTTGACCATACGACGGTTTCGAATAACTGAGCCGATGAATCTACAGGGGGATCGTACAATCTGTAAATGCGCGACCGCGAAGGAAGCACAGGAGGGGGACGTACCCGAAGAGAGAGATGAGTGCGATGAGTGCGAGAACAACACCAGCGATGATGATACCGATCCTAGCTCCAGACGTGATTTTGACCTGAGAGTTTTCCAAGAGGTCCGGTCGTGTATCGACGGCTAACGGGCGCGATCAGGATAAACGCGACCAGAAGGAGGGGAAAACCCTCGAAAGACGACGTACTGTGGACGAGCCAGAAAAACGCACCAGCGGCAAGACCGCTAACAACGAGGGACAAGAGAGAGGTGATGAAAACGGCGATCCTAACGGGGATGCAGCAACAGAAGTATCTGCGGTTGGCCATCGTGTTCGTTGTCGAAAACTCGTTAGTTCGTTGAGGGGGGTGAGCGTTATCAAGCTCCTGGGAGATGAGGGAGCGGGAGACGGAGGGAGATGAAAGGGGGGACAGATAACTGGCTGATGAGCGCTGCCGCCCTCATTTTATTCGCGTTTCAAGGCGATGCTTCCGCTGCACAGCCCGCCGACCGACACCTCTCATTCATCCGCGATTGAAGGTAACCAGGACCCGCTGCGAGAAGCTGCACTGCCTTCCCCCTCTTGCTCGTCCAGTCCGACTGCGTACGCCGGTGCATAACAAGCGATGGGCATCTCACCACCCCGCCCTCGTGGTTCTTGGCAAAACGCCGCTTGGACTGTCGCGCAGTAGCTGATGGGGGTCCTCGGATGACAGGATCATCGTTCAAGCGCATCAGGATCACACTGGCGCGCGCAGGGTTCATCGTCCTACTTACACGTCACTCGTCTCAAAAACCGAAAGGCGTTCGACTTCTAGGGACTGCTGCTGGGAGAAGGCGTAGTGCTGTCCATTGTAGGCATTAGTGGTCCATGCTGTAGATTACATACATCATCATCATCATCATCATTATCATCAACGGCGCGCGCGAACGTCCCGCCACTCTACGAAAAGTCTGTTTGCCACAACACCTGCCCGAGTGGCCCGTTCACACATCGATAGCCGGCCTCTTGATCAATTGATCTGCCTGGGGGTCGGTGGTCATCTCGGGTGCCTCTTGCAGATATTCGCGATCGATGGGTTGTGGAACCTCCCCTTCATACTCCAGTTTGTCAGAAAAGGTTTCCTGGGCAGCAAATCGAGAATAGACCAGCCGCAGGACTGTCGGCATGTCTGAAACAGGAAATCGGCGTCAGATACGTCATCACGGCGGAAAATCCGGTCAATTAAACACGGACATAATTGAATGCAACAACCCAGCGCGGCCACGATGGTGAGAACTATCTTGGGTGCGAGCTGGAGTTCCTTGCAGGAGACCTTGCCGGAGGAGCTTGTGGTGCAATCGTAAGCCCCGAAGTGAAAGACCCAGATCAAGAGCGCAGTCCCGGCAGTGGCGATGCACCCAAGGAAAAACGTTATCCACGAAAGCCACAGGTACCACCTAATCAGCGGTTTCCGGTTCGACAGTAGCGACACGAAGCTGTGCTCACTCTACGTCAGTGCTCCGAAATGCAGAGGTAGTTGTGGTAAGACACTCACCCATAAACTGACTCGCCGACAATGAGGACACAGAGGAAACCTTGTGTCCCGGCAATGATAGCAGCGCGACGGTTCTCGCTTTTGTATGGCTCCATGTGCTGATATGCTGCGGAGCGCTGGACGTCAGGAACCGCTTTCACCGGAAATTCGTTGGACTGGACTCACCCCACGTATAGAACCACCCGATAGCCCCTGACGCAGCAAACAACGATGTCACAACCAAGCAGCAAACCAAAGCTGCGAGGTCCACTGGCATGAACAAGACCTTGGCGACGGGCATGAGGCGGGTTGAGCGCACGGAGTGGGCCAGGTCGTGGGGGAAAGGGGGTGAGAGGAGAGCTGAGCCTTGGCCCTCCTGGGCGAAGAGTCCGGGGCTTTAAGTGATAAAGCGGTGTAGTGCCAAGAGACGGGCGAACCGACAGGAAGAACGGAAAATGAAAGCTGGGAATCCATCACCGACCCACCATTAGAAAGGTTGGGACAGAGAAGGGCTTCGGGAACGCTGTAGAACGAGGACAGAGTGACGGCCATATAGAAACCGTTTTGACCCCGCTCAATTTGCATAATCAGAATTCAAAGTCTGTTGATGCGCATAATAACCCTTCTATAGTGGTTTGTAGTCCCACTACATTTTGTAACAAACGATAACAAACGCGAGTGTTATCCTTCAAAGTGAGGCTCTTCGTCCCTCCTTCGCCCCGTGGTGGGGATTAAAAAAACCGCTTATCGCGTCCCGCACAGGTGAGTGCTAACTTAGGCGTTCCAGATGCTTATCTGACTGATTTAAATAAAGGGAGACGAACCTGTTTGGGCTCGTTTCGCGCGTTTCTCGATCCTCCGCTGAAGGGGGTCAGTCGCAAAAATTGCGATTGCGCCAGCGCACAGCCGTTTCGCACTTTTTGGCACTCGATCTGGTATGTGTTCACGAGGGGACCTTGCCTCCCCCGCACCGCCGCGTTCCCATTTCCCGACTCAGGAGATGTGGACGCACTCGGGTGAACACCCGACACTGTGGTCCAGCACTGTGAGTTCACATTTTCAAGATTTCTGGGTAGACCGATAGCAGGGCTCACCCCTCTGCCGTTTACTTGGCCTATGGTTTATGTGTACAACAGATTTAATTAACGTGTTTTGGCCCTCTTTCATAATTTGCATTTTTAGGCTCTACTACAACTTCGCCAACTGTGAGGTATACATTGCTCCCCATGCTCAAAATCTCGTCACTCCGTTGTACTGTGTGATCATTGAATGTGTGTATATAGTTTGTGGTCATAGCCTTCGCGGATAAACGAGTTTTTGAGATTTTATGCCGAGTCCGAGTTCCGATCGATTTAGCGCCCGGAATTCCGAGATGTGGCAGCGACTGTGGGAACCCAGCTGGTGGTCACCAACCCTCAGGCTCAACTTTCACCGGACACAAAACACATTTCTGGGTGAGCTGTGATTTCAAATACGGACTGTTGTACATTTAGATTAAAATGTGTGCGAAATTTTCAAACGAATAAACCAGGGCCCGTGCCTGTAGCCGAGATTTACCCCGCAATATCTGGGAACTTCCACATCGCGTACACCAATGGGACTGGGCAATCAAGCATCAAGGTAACACCAGCACATAGCGGCGTTGAAGCAGGTAGGGTTGCAGTCCTTGCCGAACTTGTAATTCTGAAGGTTGGGTGGATTTCGAGCGAAATGGCCGTGGCACTGCGATTCAAGATGTGCGGTTTGGAGACAATGCCCACGACCCGACGCAACGGACAGGGTCCCGACAGTTCCCTTAAAAGTCCATGAATATTCGTGCGCACATGTCGTTGACCTACGGAAAGTCACTCAATATCAGCACGAAACCACTTTATCGGTGTACCTATGATGCCGGAATACATAAGCAGCATCTAGCATACGAGTAAAAACCTTCTCCCATACAAAATAACACTCTTAACATGACGGGAAGAGCAAAATCTACGAGGATCCAGAGTGTCTAAGGTTGGCGGGGGTGAAGCACAAAAAGCAGAACTACGTACCAAACCTTTGATCGTTTTACAAGCGACGTTGGTTTGTATGCAGGCAACCTAAAAGCGGACTAGAATGAGCCGAAAAGATGAAGGGGGAAGGTGGGAGTGAGGGAGTGAGAATTAGTGAAAACGTTCATAGAAGAAGCACTCACACCAAAAGCGTAAAATCGCACGGAAACCCTACGTATTGCGTATAACTAGTGATTCATAGTGCGTTTTAACGAGAGTAGAATGATGGGGGTGGTGCAGGTGCGGGACTGTCTCCCGGGCAAAGACCCGTTTGCAGAGAGTCGCCCCGCAATGCTGACAGCGTATTTGGGGGCTTGAATGACTCTAAACAAAGTGTGAAGCATGTGAGCAACGCGCCGGGGGGGTAGGAACGAGTGTTCCATTCATGGGGAGGAAGGTTTTAAACGTGTTCACACCTCCCGAGTTGGGAAATAGAAATGCGGCAGTGCGGGAGAGGCAAGATCCCCTCACGAACACATGCCAGATCAAGTGCCCAAAAGGGCGAAACGGCCGGCGCGATTTGGCGTAATCGCAATTTTTGCGATTGACCCCCTTCAGCGGAGGATCGAGGAACGCGCGAAACGAGCCCGAAAGGACTCATCTCCCTTTGTTCAAATCAGTCAGATAAGCACTTGGAACGCCTAAGTTAGCACTCACCTGTGGGACGCGATAAGCGGTTTTTAACCCCCACTCCGGGAAAAGGGCCTTAATTTGAAGGACAACACTCGCGTTTGTTATGTGCCAAATGTGGTGGGACTACAAACCACTACAGAAGGGCGATCACGCGCATCAGCAGACTCCGAACTCTGAGTACATAAATCGAGCGTGACCCATTCGGTTTCCACACTTCGGGAACGCGGTAGAAAGAGGATAGAGTGACGGCCACGATGGAGGGAGAACTCGAATAGGAGTTAAAAGGGGAAAAGTCGCAATTGTGTGAGATATCGGCTTCCTCAGACAGCCACGGAAGTATAACTTACCGACGTCTCAGAGAGAAATCCCATGTCACGGGAGGTAGGTGGGAAGGCAGTCTCGACGCCAATCTCGAAGTCTGCGGCGCAGCGAAGCCGTCACCGACCCCCGTAAGGCGCCGTCCCAGTGTCTTCCAAGTTGCTTGGCAGCGAGCAGCTCAACTCTCCATCATCAAAGCGGGTCAGACTGTCCACGCGTAAAAGCTTCGCCAGAAGTTGCGGCGGGGGTCGGACACGTGCGCAGGGGTCACCCGAGATGAGCGCTTGAGTACTGAACAGATGGAGTGAGAGCCAGAGATAAGGATGCCTGATACAAGCCCCTTCATATGCGCACAGTTCGCCGACCAATCCGGTTACAACTTGCTGTAGAATCATTTCAACAGGCCCGAGCCCGGCTTGGCAAAAAAACATGAACCATTCAACCTGTCATAAACGTGAAGCGATTGGACTTCATAGCCTGCGCGCAAATGAAGTCATATCATGCTGAAGACCCAAGGAACGCTGGCGAATCCCCACCGACGAGCTTTTGCATTGGAGATGCAGGGAGTGAGTTCAATTGAACCCAACGCTGAAAATCCCGAAACGGCAGCCTCCACAAAACGAAGCGAGGTACGCAAGAGGTCTTTTCCTTCGGACTAATCCGAGATCCGAGCAGTGGAAAGAGATTGCGCTCCCAACGAGGTCACCAAACGGAAAACAGGAAAGGTGGTGAACAAGTGTGGTTGGGCTCGACCGAGCACCAGCTCGGTCAGACACGGAAGGAGTCGCTGGGAGTACTGCGTTTTTGTGTCACCCCAAACCGTTCTCTCGCCATGCTAATCTCTTTGGCTGTTATCAATCAGTCCTGTCTGTATTGGGTGGAGAGGGGGAATGAGAACTGCAGACCATGGTGGAAAGAGGGATGTGCGGTCCGGACACCAATAGATTACTTCATTTCCTCCATTGGACGGTCGGTGCGGCCTCGGCCCGGCTCCGCTAGGGCTCGCCACATCTTGCCCACGACCCATAGAATCAAATAACAGTCACATCAGCGTCCTAGTCTAGCCCTCCTAACGGCACACCCTCTCAGCCAATCACCAGGATCCGCCTCAACTGAAAAAAAGGGAAAGGGGTGACAGTAAGATCCTCCAGTGATGACGAAACCTACAAACAGATTTGGATCCGAACGGGTTCCTGGGATGTGCTCGCCGATGATTGGATAGCGATTCCCGTAAAGGACCAGGCCTGGAGCCTGATCCACTTTCCTGATTGAAATCGATGATCGATGGCGAATGGAACCGAAGGGGAAATCGCGAGGGAAAGTACTGCAATGAGCATGGAACGGATAAGGTTAGAGTTGAACGTTGGAGCTCCTGGAGTTGCACATTTGATAACGACCACCATGCAGAACGCCATCGGAATCGATAATGAGATTGGTGCTGTAGACTCCGAGCTGTTTATCCCCAGCGTTGAGGACAAAAACTCAAAGTCAACCTCAGCCATTCGTGAAAGCCCGGATCGTCAAACCCCCCGAGCCACCCGCTGTCACCCGCTCCTGGCGGCTTACAGGCGTTCGGAGTTGTCGGCGCCCATGGGAAGCAGGCAGCAAGAAAAATATACTGAGACGGAGATAAGCCTGAAGGGATATGAATAAATTCGAGTGAAAGGGACCACCCCCCCAAAAAAAAAGCGACTCACAGGCACAGAAGCATATCTCAGACGATCGGCACCTCTGCATCGAGCCCCCATTGATAAGGTGCCGAGAGGAAGATCCTAGCCCTCTCTTTTGAAGCGACTTGCAAGGACGTGCACTTCCGTCACGGACCTAACTTTGTTTGGACCACGACGTCCGTCCACGAAAGGACCCGGTTTGAACGGGCCGCATACGCCATACATTTGGAGGAAACCCACCGGAAAGAATGGAGGGAGGAGTCGAGTTTAGGATGAGTTTCCAGTGGTCAGACAGTGTCCGGGGTTGACTGAATAACGTCAGGACGTCGGGTTTCAAGACAGTCAGAAGCGTAACTGTCATCGGGACCGTCAGGCGATCATTGCAACCAGGCCCTTTCTCACGCATGGCTTCCGGTGGGAGCTTCCAGTGCACACCCGAAACTCAGGATTAGTTTGTCCGACCAGTTGGTCGGGGGCGGATTATCATTGGGCATCCGTTTTTTAGACACCGGTTTGGCAGGTGCCACCCAGCGTGACCATTCTGACAGGGGGTTGTTATATGATGCTGTAACTTTTAATGTAGAGTTCGACCGTGTCCCTTGGTTCACTTCAAGAATGTTAGATCGTGCTGGACAACAGACTTGCTCACACACCCAAATGTTCGTTAATATGTCGACAATAGCACAACGAAGGTATGAAACGCAATGAAAACAAGATAGGAGCCGGGGGCAATGGTAACAAACCCTCGACCGTGACCAAGCAGGTCCGAAGCATCACCAACCTAAGCGTGGGCGGGTTCCTCGTGAGTGATTGTTCGACAAAGCAACAGCAGAAGTTGATGGCAGACACAAACGAAAGAGACCCACTCGTTGTCACATTCGTGTTCTTGTCGCCCCGTTTCCTCCGCCTCGTCTCCTCCATTAATACCGTATTATGCGCGTCCAGCAATGCGACGTAAGATTTCAACGACGTCTTCTCCCAATCTGTTTCAGCAGCACGATGGAGAGAAGGTGGTGAAGAATCAGCGAACATGTATGATGTCGGGCGGAGGCCCTGAGCAATACTCCGACAACCGGGGTTTGCGTGAACTGGAGGAGTCGAAGTCGATAGGCGTGGAGATCAACAAGACCGGTGTCAATCCCTCACCTGGTTCGTGAGAGAAAGTGCCCCCCTCCCCAAATCGAGTGAAGGGAATGACTTACCAGGAAGGTTTTGAGCCCCTTCTGCGCCACCTTCGTTGTTGATCACCATAGCTTCATCAATCTCCTTTAGCAACTGTCCAACTGTGGGCACTCTAGCCGGATCGAATTCCTCAATCCTCGTCGGATCCACAGGCACGCACACCCGTCCCGTTTTTGGGTGGACGCAAAAGGGAGCCTTGAGCAAGTGGTTTCGATGTTTCGAGACTTCCGCGTCGATCCGAGGCCAGGTGTATTGGAGGACAATGTCTTCCATCGCGGCCCAGAGGAGTTTCTACGGGAGCGAACGAAATCACTGTGGAACCTTTAAGCGTCGAGGAGAAAACTCACCCCAGGTGCGGTTTTCTTGCCGTGTATCTTGACTTGGTTCCTGATGTCATCCCATTTGTCCTCAGATGACCTATCTGGGTCGGCGGTCCATTTCTTCCGCAAGGGTTCGATTTGTGCATTTGCCGGTAACAAAGCGAGGAGCTCTTCCGCACCTGCTTCACCAGCAAAGCAATCTTGATCCTGGAGGATAAGTGGGGGGAATATATCCTGCAGCAAGTCGATGAATTCCCTGGAGAGGTTGAGTGGGACGTTGAAGGTACGAACTAGCGACCAATGCTCACCGAACACCTGGAGGTAAAGGTTTTGACCCCTGTCTAATGTTCACTTTCTTCTTGGTCTCCTTGCCACCCCCAACGACGGTTAAATAATTGGCGACCGCCTTCCGCTCTTCGTCGTTCAGCTCCATCGCCTCTTGATCGCTGACCCATAAGTGGATTCCACGTCGACCGGAATAGACCCAAAGGAGGTGATTGTAACCGAATTGGTCGCGAATTGAGCGATCGAGGACCTTGACGGCGGCGGCGATAAAGACCCAGCACCGAGAGCAAATGTTGGCCTCGGAACAGCAACGGCGGACGGAATCATAATCTGTCATATCGATATCGAACACGAGTTCGCGTTGGAGCGGTTTGAAGGCGGTTGGCCGCACGGTTTTCTTGTCTCTTGGCTGCACACAGCACAGACCGTGTGGGGTTTGTTATCGGACACCCGACCGGTGAAAGTGGTGGGACACAACTCACCCTTGCGCTGTACATGGGTCCGATCTCAAACCTAGTCGGGTTGAGGGTACATACTTGCTTCTTTAGCTCATCCGCGTTGGCAAAGGAGTTGTATCGAAGATACACGTCTCCCTGGAGCGTGAAGGCGAACTCGCGATTGACAAAAAGTCTTGTGGGAGCTGGTTCGTGGTTGAGCCAATGGAATATGGATTTAAATGGGTACAAGCGCTGATAGAAGGCGAGCATTGCTTCAGGGGAGAGACCGTCATCATGTATCGCCATCTTTGTTGAGGCGAATGCAGGTATTGATGATGGTACGCGTTATGAGCTGACCGTGGGAAAGAGACGCGATCGTGGCCTGGCTGGAGACGGCCGGAGCTCCGGCCGAGTCGGCTTTAGTTTGAACAGGGAAATTAGGAAATTAAGCTTAATTCAGGGCGAGACCAGCGTGGGAAGTTCAAGGCACAGAGCACGGAGATATCTCACGCGCGACCCCAACGAAAACATTAGCCGAGGAAATTAACATAATCAGGTACAGAGTAGTGACAAAGGAGAACAAAAAAATAATATGGAGAGCTGTATCTGCGACGGCGGTCATAACCCCCACAAGGCCGAATGATAAGACGGATGAGGAGTACACTGATCATATCGCGGGAGGAGAGGACTTCGTGGATCTGATTCGGCCGTTAATATGTAGTTCGCGTCAGGGAGAGAGAAAGAGGGACGACATACCGGCTGATTGTTTACCAGGCCGGCTTCGATTGCCTCTTGTTTGGTAGATCTTCCCTCTTGGTCAGATCTTGTGGCTGTAACTGCAGAGAGCAAGCGTGAGTACACGGCGTGAGTGCGGGCAACGGGGGGAAGCACTGACTGGGACAGCGAGGGAAGAGGTGGCGAGGGCGGAGAGGATGAGAACGGCGAAGGAAGTGAAGCGCATGTTTGGAGGGCGGGGGGGGGGATTGCTGGTGGATCGTGCCTGGCGGGAATGGGGCTGAGGGCTTTTATAACATTCGGTAAACGACGGCGTCAAGTTCAACACGCGTGGGAAATCTGGGACAAATCACACATACGTCGTGCTGTCACTCCGAAACCAAAAACGCGAAACAAATTATGGTGCAAAATTCCAAGACACACGTCTGGGTCACCGTCTGGTCCGCAGTCTGTCTCCCAATCATCCTCTGGGATGCGTCCTATATCTTTTTCCGGTTCGGCTATCTCTCATTCATCCTGTTTCCTCGCCTTGACCCCCGTTCCACACAGTCCGAGATCCATGCTAGGTGGGGATCTCCACTGGATCTGGACTGGCTATGAAATCTACCAGGAGGTCGATTATGTGTGCCCCCTTCATTTCGCTCGAGGCGCTTGCCACCGGCCGCCAGAATGACCACTGAGCCTTTGGTTCTTTGCAATAGGTTTATGGCGTGAAGGCCTTGCAAGAGGGCAACGGCTTCCCCAGTGCTCAGGGTCCGTATCCGCCCGATCACCCTCCCTTCAGAAAAGCAGTAACCCATTTTCCTCAGCTGCCCTCAACCTCGTGGAACTTGTTATCAACGCTCTATACTTGTTTTTTACTTATGCTCTTGATTCCCCTATCGCCCCGCTTTTCGGCTTCTCTACAAACCTCATGACGCTCTCCAAGACCGTCCTCTATATCGCTCAGGAATATTTCTGCGGTTTTTGCAACATTGGTCACAACACCGCCAAGGACCGTATCCTCTTCTACGTTTGCACCAATGGGTGAGCGTGCCTGGGTACCCGTGTGTCTTGGTGGCGTGAAGCGCTGATTTTTTTTTCCCAGCCTTTGGATTCTGTTCCCCACCCTAATCACCATTCGGCTAGGAAAGGATCTCGCCGCCTCTCTCAGGGCAGCTCGGAACGTGGCGAACGAGAGGAAGGTCCAGTAAATCGCCGAGCCATCCCACGTATGTAGCGCGATACAGTATCCAGTAGTGCCGCCCTATACATACATGATACCACTTGGCCCAATATCAAGTTGTCTGCGATCAGAAAAGCCTCTCTGATCACAACGAGTTACCGTCCTCGCTCAACATCCTCCACCCTCCCTTCCTCCCTCCCTCTCTCCCACCGCACCCTTCCACCGTCTCCGCCGCAAGATGCTAGGTAAACTTGGCGCGTCAAAAAGTACGTACTAGTTCCCACCGGCACCCCTCTGCCGTTCCGTGCCTTGCGCTGGGATCACCCTCTTCCTTCCTGGCCCAAGATCGCCCATGGATTAACCGAGGCCTCTCTCCCTGCAGAATCAAAGGACCACAAGGAGAACGGGTTCTCCAGGTCCATTACCCCCATCCCTTCCAGGTCGACGACGCCCAAACCCCCGCACGATGGGGCAGAGTCGAGCTTCCGCTCTGGAATGCTCACCATCCGTATCTTCTCAGGTACGCACCCACCGCCACTTTCCCTCTATCTCCTTAATCACATCAACTGACCTTGTACTTTACGTCCGGCCTCTGTTTCGATCCGTCTTCACCCTCGACACGTCGGCTGAATATTATCCTGATTGATCATCCTTTCATCATCCCTGATTCGCTGTACGACGCGAAAACCACCCAGGTCGAGGACTCGCTTTACCGCCAGGTCAAGAAATCCCAGAGGTGATCAAGAAAGCCCTAGAGTCAACCCCCGCCACCAGAAGGTCCGCCAGCAACAGGGAGAGCTTCCAAAGACACCGATCCTGGTGGTTGCCCTACGTCGTTCTTGAATTCGATAAGAACGAGATCCTTATCGACGCTTTTGGAGGAGACATTTCAAGCCCAGTCTGGAATTACCGAGCTGATTTGTATGTCAAAACATCGTCTTTCGCTCTCCTTGGTTGTCGTTTATTGATCCAGTTTAATTTCTACTCTCCATCCGCCTCCTCCCGTTCGGATGATCCAGCGATGTGTCTCGTACTTCCAATATCGCCGTCAGCGCCTACCTCCGCACCGCCCCCTGCGTGCAGAGCCAAGACGATATGGGCAACGATTTGCTGATGGCGAGGGTCGATCTCGTGCCCGTCCTCGACACACACGTGAGCCTCCTTTCCATTCCCCCGCTTTTGCATATCTTATCGCCACGATGGATCTCCGTCGAATTCACCATCACGTCCACTCGTCTTTCGCCTTCCCCCCCCCCCCGCTCGTTCATCTCATCACGTAATTCTCCCGTTCCCCAAAAATATCGGACTTACGTCTTTTTTTCCACTGCAATACCAGCATGCTTCCGACCAATGGTATGCTGCCACTGCCGGTTCAGGTTCCTTCCACCTCAAGATCGATTTCAAGCCAACCCGAAACGTGCCCCTCACGATCGATGCCTTCGATCTTCTCAAAGTGATCGGCAAGGGTTCATTCGGAAAGGTTATGCAAGTGCGGAAAAAAGACACTCAACGGATATACGCTCTCAAGACGATCCGGAAAGCCAACATCGCCTCTCGACCCGGAGAGATTACTCACATCCTTGCTGAGCGGACCGTTCTCGCGCTAGTGAACAATCCATTCATCGTCCCCCTCAAATTCTCCTTCCAAACCCCCGACAAATTGTACCTCGTCATGAGTTTCGTGAATGGTGGAGAGCTCTTCTACCATTTGCAGAGGGAAGGAAAGTTCGATGAATACAGGAGCAGGTTCTACGCCGCGGAGTTGCTCTGCGCGTTGGAACATCTTCATGGATTCAATGTCGTCTATCGTGACTTGAAGCCCGAGAATATCCTGTTGGACTACACCGGGCATATTGCGCTCTGTGATTTCGGGCTGTGCAAACTGAACATGTCAGAGACGGAGAAGGCCACGAGTGAGTCCTTTTTCGCATGTGCTAGCTACTCATCGTCGGATAGCTAATCGAATCGCACTTCCATAGCCTTCTGTGGCACGCCAGAATACATTGCCCCGGAACTCCTCGAAAGCCAAGGATATACCAAGACTGTCGACTGGTGGACTCTCGGTGTGTTGATCTATGAGATGATGACAGGCTTGCCTCCGTTCTACGACGAGAACGTCAACATCATGTACCAACGGATCCTCTCCGACCCTCTCAACTTCCCTCCTGATATCTCCTCTGAAGCGAGGAGTGTGATGACCGGACTGTTGCAGAGGGATCCTCAGAGGAGGTTGGGTAATCACGGCGGTGACGAGATCAAGAGGCATCCGTTCTTCGCCAGGTACATCGATTGGAATAGACTGATGGCAAAGAAGATTCAGCCACCGTTCAAGCCCAGTGTCGTAAGTCAATCCCCCTCGCGGACGTATATCAGCACATGTTTCATGCGTCTCTTTTAGGAATCCGTGTTGGACGTTGCAAACTTCGACTCGGAATTCACGAGCGAAATGGCTCAAGATTCCGTCGTCGAGGACTCTCACCTCTCCGAGACCGTCCAGGACAAATTTAGAGGGTTCACCTATAACCCTGCCAACGAGCACTTGAGCGAGAGTGTCAATCATTACGGGGCCATGGCTTGAGAAGGCACCAGCACAACGACTCCAGGACATCTCTTGTCTCCTACCCTGCTGTCCCCCCACTTGATTCGCACACCCTCCCTTGGTTCCGGCACCGCTCCGTTTGTTTCGTGAGCCCTCCGCTTCTCAATCATATCCCCCTGTACGTTTCCTGTGTACTTTTGGTTTTACAGTTCGGGGGGTCCACGAGCGACTGGGTCGCTTTACATCTGCTACCGTGGTTCCGTCCGTTTTGTTCGCCACCCTTGACCCCCCCTCCCCATTCCCGTCATTCCCTCGTTACTCCCGCGTACATTTCTCCATTCTCACGAGTTCACACTTTTTGTTTGTGTGTCCCCTTTGTGTTCTTGGTTTATTAGAGCGTGGGGGTGTTTTCCTTCTGGTTTTCCTTGCTTGTTTTTTTGTTTGTACCGGAAGTTGGGCTGCCCCTTTTTGGCATGGAGAAATACATGTGCATAGTGACCCGCTCCGCACACGGAGGCTCGAACGCATATCTGACTACCATGTTTAACTGGCCGTGCAAGACAAGATGGATACTCGCGATTGGATTGCGGAATACAACGGGAAACAACAAAACGATCAACGTAGAACAAGCAACTTGGAGATCCGGGTCTAAGCAACGGTTTTTACTCCACCCCAAGCAACAGTTTTGACTTGGGTAGGCGGTTGCGGCTGTTGGGGTTGCTGTTGCTGAGGTGGAGGGTTGGCCGGCCTGATCGGAACCGGGAGCGGGGAATTCTTGAGACCGTCGTACACACGCTGAGCATGCTCCGTGTTTCTGATGAACCACCCGGCGTAACGACGGCCCACGATCGACTCGGTGATGTGGACCATGTTCTGCGGAGAACAATCGTCAGCGATAGCGGTCGGACAATCGATGGAATGCAAGCTTTGACGTTACCTCGTCAATAACGAAGTCCAAATCGTTGTTGGAGACCGTCGAGCCCTCCAACAGGCTCTTCTCGTTGCCCACCCGCCCAATGCTCCTACTCACTTGTTTGAGAACCATCAGCTGCTGGACCATCGCTTCCTCATCGGTGTCCAAGAACCCGGCGAGCTTGCTCGTTCCCAACGAAGTGTACAACTTCAAGAAACTCCGAAGGGTGGGAACAGGAAGCTGAGCCTTCACGTCGGCGATGAAATCTTTCAAATGTCGCTGAGCAGGGTCGATGTGAGGTTCTTCGAGGTAGGCAACTAATGCCTCCGCATCCTCATACGGTGGTGGGTTCGCCGCCACGAACTTGGGGCAGGCGTACGTGAACAATTCCTCGAAAGCCGGGATACCTTCCTCGCCTCTCGACATCTTGGCAACCTGCTCGCCGAATCGCTCCTTGACGATGTTCAAGATATTATCGTCCAACCGATTCGGAGACAAGGCGTTGCAAATCGCGAACAGGGCGTACATCCTGTCTGCGGTTTTGTTGATTTGATCGTATTGGTAACTCCGCGTGTGGTATTGTCGCATGCGGAGGATGAGGTTCAGGATCGTTACAAATGTGCGCGTCGCGTCGGTGTACCGCCTGAGCATCATGTAACAGAACCCCACGTAGTAGTAGGTCGAGACGTGGCATGCGGTCACTCTGGTGAGCGACGACTTGGGTACGGTTCATTGGGATCAGATGTGAGCGATCCAGGTGAGTGAAGACGGGCAAATACCTTTTGGTTCAGTTCGACATTCTCCATCGATTTTAGGGCGAGAGTAAAGTCGCCCAGCATCGTGTGGACGCGAAGTAGGCCAAGGACGCTGAAGTACCCGAGTAGGCGGTACAGTGGAAGGGCACCATACTCTCCAACGGTGTCGCTGAGTCGTAAAGGGTCGGTCTCAGTGTCAGCACTCGACAATAGGAAACTTACTTGATCTCCTCCTGGCTTTTACCCTCCTGTACTGCGTTGATGTATTCATGTATCCTCGATTTCTGAATAAGCGAGTATAAGACGTTCAACACGCTGTATGAGGACCACGGCTAGTAAAAGGGGTGCTCAGGATCACATAGTTTAGTTGCCATTTGGGGATCCTACCTGGCCAGAATCTCCCAGACTGGTAAGCTCCTCCTCCGTTTTTGACGCGGCCTTGGATCTCCAGACGCTGAAGGATTGATATTGGTAGATGAACTCGTCGACGATGTCCCATAACCACTGTTCTGGGAGCTCCAACGTTACCGGACCATCAGAGTCTAGTTGGCTGATATTAGAAAATAGGACTTTCGAGACATACGCTTGAGTCACGCACTGAGGAGGTAATTGAACAGTTCACAGCTGTTCTCGTAGGAATGGAACCGATCATCAACATTTGGCTGCAACCGGGAGTAGACATGCCGGTAGTACAGCTCCCGGTATAAAATCAGGAAGATTGGGTCTGGACGGAGCAACAAAATGAGTCACAAGACATGGGGGCGGGGTGAAAGTAGGTACCATCGTTGACTAACGGAGCAACGAGTTCAGCCTCTGGCCATTCAGTCTTGGCGTAGTATTTCTCCGTCAGACGGTTCCATCCACTTTCATACGCGACCGTAATTTCTGCGAGATTGTTCTCTTGGACGGCTTGGTAGAAGTGTACGATGAACTGCGTGATCGCGGCTTGGTATGTGATTTCACACAAAACACTCCTGCACACACACCCTCTTCACGATGTCTGGGATTTGGGCGAAAGCTTGCTGCGCCATCTGCTGCTGCACAGCGAGCAGCGTAGTCTCGTCGATGTGGGATTTGGCTAGACCGTCGTGAATTCTCAGTTAGATTGCCGGGTGTATAATTTTGACTTTTGGACACACCATCTTCGTATAGGTTCGTTTGACCAAAGCTGCCGATGGCCAGGTTGAGATCAACGTCTTCAAGGTCCTCATCGACCTCAGCCTCAGCAGCCCAGTAAGTCATCCGTTGTTCAGCCATCGTTGGAAGACCCTAGACGGAATTTCGAGCAAGCCGTTGGTAGATAAGAAAAGTTTTAATTTGGGTTTGTGGAAGGTGAGGTCACGTGAACGCCACCACCCCTCAACTCATTCACCCCGTACCACTAACCTGTTTCCGGGCTGAACTCGAAGGACTCCGCGAGGGCGACATCTGGGAACTGGTTCGTATACTTACGGTGTATCACCTCTCATCGACCAGATGTGCTGTAACGTGTCTTTCGGACAGATATGGGGATCAAGTTCGACTACGGGTCAGATATCCGTCTCTGCCTCGATGTGAGCCCGACAAGGATTCATTACTCGGTCATCGGAGTGTAATCTCGTCTTTTTTGGTCGCCCCTGCAGCACTTCAAGCCTTCCGAACAAGACGTACAGGCTCGAGATGACCTTCTTGATCAGTTGACCGAGATATTAAACGAACGTTTCGGCTCTGGGTTTGGCGTTGAATATGCGGGCATTGGACGCTATGCCGCAGACATAAAGCAAGCACCCCTGGAGGTTGCCATCATAGTGCGTATTGATCCTCCGGTACGCTTCCGGTGCTGACGTATGTATTGTCCTGTAGGACGTGCAGAGCGAGCTCGGGATCGTTGGCAGGGAATACACAAGCGACCTTCCAGATATATACAGCCCTTCGTACGTCCGTTATTCGCTGCGGTGCACTCGGGGACGAACGATGCTTTCAGGGCTGTCGCGAGAACTCTGGCAGGAGAAGGTTTCCAGGGAAGGATAAACAATCACTCATTATCAAGAACCACACCGACAAAACTTGCGGCTGCCAAGGAATACGTGCGCCCTCCGCAGACGGAGGATGACGAGAACACAGAGTGGCTCAAGTTCAACCACATCCCCAAGAGAGGTCTCGTTTATCCGGAGCGTCTGCGTATTGAACATCCCATTGCATTTGATCTAATTCTCCCTGGCCCCGCTACTACCCCTCTTGTGCGCATGCTTGAAGAGTACTCCAAACTCGTTCCTGCCTTTCGTGATCTGGTTTCGGTTTCATACCTCTGGTGTCATTCTCTGGGTATGAGAGAAATATCTCCTACATGTCTGGCACTGTTATTCGTCTCGTTCCTGCAGGTGTGATCGATCGGTACTTTGTCTGCCTCGCAGTCTGAGTTCAACTCACAGGAAACCGCTGGAATACCTGGCATCACCTTTCCCACAACCCCCATTAGTGACTACGTTAGCAAACAGTACCACCTTTCGAAGACCGGTGGCAAATGGGCAGTCCATGAGATCTCCCTCGGGAATGGCCAATGGGCGGATGAGATTGTAGCATTGGAGACGGAATTTACGATACAGACAAATGCCAAGCATACCGATTTGGATAAGTCTCGTCTGCTACGCGACTTTATGAAGTTTGTACTTCGCACCAGTGCGCATGCAACATGGCTAATTATCGACGCCCAGTTTCCTCGGTCGCATCGCCAAACCCTCCAAGGCTCCTATCCTCTCTGTCGGTACTGGAAAGAAGATCCCGAGGGATGCGACACCGTACCTGGGGTCGACAGTCAAATCACTCCCGGATTTACTGGGGAAGTTTGCAGATAGCCCCTACGCTTCGATGAAACCTCCCCAGCTGTGGAAGATCCACCCACTAATCGTCCAAGACCCTTTTGTACATACTCACGTCAGTGGTCCCCCCACTCCGATGCCATAATCAAGCCCTGAGCCGCCTGTACAGAACCACGCGGAGTTCGTCTCCGTTCAGACCGTAAATGTGCTTGCGCATAATGCCTACGTTGCAGTAGGAAAGATCGACACGAGGCATTTGCTACTGGAGATACTTGGGATTGACCCGGTTTGTCCGGCAGATGCCTTACAGAAAGCTCTGGTATTTCAAGATGAGGTATGTATGGCCCGATCGTTCATCAGGATGAGCTTACCGATGGTACATTCTCAGGTGAACCCCGTCAGACCGCACGTGAGACTAGCAAGGTCTACAACTGTGCGCAAGGT
>Ga0307517_10003783_pt1 | contig 23517 bp, 23 predicted proteins | sample 23_EM_MG_FD_194515 | JGI IMG/M metagenome (GOLD analysis project Ga0307517, IMG submission 194515) | Populus trichocarpa ectomycorrhiza microbial communities from riparian zone in the Pacific Northwest, United States - 23_EM | ecosystem: Host-associated > Plants > Roots > Unclassified | place...
TTGTTTTGTGAACAAAAAATAATTTGTAATCATAATTATACAAAAAAATTTAATTTAAGAAATAAATAATAAAGAATAAAAATACTCGAGATTCCACACATGGTATAAATTAAAAAAATATATTCAAAATATAATAAATAAAAATTCATTCCATTTTAAAGTTATCATTATAAATAGATTTTATTAATTCATCACTACTAAAATGATTCACCACCTTATTCTATATTGTCTAGAAAATATTTTTAATTTTAACACAACTAAACCTAGAAAAAAATAAATTAAAGATAAAAAGTTTCCTAAAAAGTTTTTAAACACAAGAATCCTGATTAAATTCTTATTATTAAATTTTTTTATCTTAATAATCAAAATCCAATATTACAAAATGTCTTGAAGAAAGCTAAAAAAATAATTATAAAATTATAAAACAAATAGAAAAAGAAAAATTAACTAACTAGTATATCAAATTCCGAATAATAACTTTTAAGTCTAATTTAAAGGATTCAATGACCTTAAATAGCTATGGAAATTTAACATTATAGAAAATAAATTTTTTAAAATTTTATAATAAAATTTTAGCTTAATTCAATGATCATATTAAAATTAAAATTTTACAATATTATCATCAAAATCTCATGAATCGAATTTATCAACTACAAAGAACAATTTTGCATGGAAAAAAAAAAAAACACTATACATGATCAGTATATATGGTCAGTCTATTGTATAACCGATAAACTTGATAAAAAAGGGAATATATATTTATATATGCAACTCAGGGGCAACCAACAAATAATCATCCAGTCAAATAAATCCTGAACAAGGTCATAGAGGTGGCTTGATCAGCATTATCTTAGCCATGGATAATACTGATTATAGGAGAGAATGGTTGAAAAGATAGTTTAAGCAGCTGTTTTTACTAAACAAAGATGGAATCAAAGAGATAAACAACTAGAAACCAGGCGACTAGCAATTTTCAGCAGCATCCAAATGTGATCCTGGTGATATATGTAAGCAGCTTTTATGGTAGGATTAAATCCTACTTTCAACAAGGGAATTTGGAAATAAAATTGGAGTTGTAGAGCTTATACAAAAGGGTTTTGCAAATTAGTAAGAGGAGAGGGAAGAAAATGAAAATTTTTCCATGTTGTAGATCGGAAAGGGAGGACGCTCCTGTAGAGAGCACTTCATGCATGGACAAGGAATCTGCCAAACATGGCAGAGCATTGTCTTTCTGGAAGAACTTGTCATGGAAAATAGGTTTGTAATAAAAAAAGATTTCTAGTTTGTGGTTTTGGTGAGATATAGAAGGCTATCATCTTAGTCATGTTATCTATCAATGTTGTCGCAGGCAGCAGCAAAAGGAAGAATAATTTAAAGGTTTTCACATACCACGAACTATCTGTTGCAACTGATGACTTCAATCCTTCCTGCTCCGTCGGAGTAGGTGGGTTCAGAAAGGTTTACAAAGGATTCATTGAGAGCATTGATCAGGTTAATTTTTTTAGAGAATAATATAAATCATAAAAACCTCATCTAATAGCTTAACTTTTAAGTTGAAGTGGTTTTTTTTGACAAATCTTATGCTTTCAGCACGCGTGTGCATGCGTATTCATCATCCTAGATCATCTTGTGATGCAATTCTTTTGTTTCGTTCTCTCTTTTTTTCAGCATGTTGCTGTTAAGCAGCTTGACAGGAATGGAAGGCAAGGAAACAAGGAATTCTTTTCAGAGGTTAATACATTAAGTATGGTTCAATATCCAAATCTTGTCAAATTGATTGGCTATTGTGTAGATGGTGATCAAAGACTCTTAGTTTATGAATTCATTCCCAAGGAAAGTTTGGAGACTCACCTTCTTGGTATGCCCACATAAATTCTTGTTTCCTAGACAATAAGTTTACAAAGTTTTGAGTCTTTACATATCATGTAGCAGTTCAAGAACTGACTTGATTTAGGGTTAGGTACAAATTTTTGCTATCTACATTGTCTCTATAAAGATTTTGTGTTTAGTGTGCTAATATTTTCTGCTTTCCAGATTTACCTCCAGGAAGAAAACCTTTGGACTGGACTTCTAGGATGAAAATAGCAACAGGAGCAGCACAAAGATTGGAACATTTGCACGATACGGTGGATCCTCAAATCATTTATCGAGATTTCAAAGCATCAAACATATTGTTAGACGCAAATTTCAATGCGAAACTCTCTGATTTTGGATTTGCTAAGTTGGGTCCGACAAGAGGAAAGGATCATGTGTCTACAAGGGTGATGGGTACATATGGGTACTGTGCTCCTGAATATCAATTAACAGGTCAGCTGACAACAAAGTCTGATGTCTACTGTTTTGGTGTTTTTTTTCTGGAGACAATTTCTGGGAAGAGAGTCATTGACATGTCAAGACCAACCGAGGAGCAGAACCTAGTGCTTTGGGTATGTTCATGATGTTTTTTTCTTCAAGGAATTTGTTAGGATTATAACCTCAAGAGTAAATGGGAATGCAGCCCTTAAGATTGATTCTCATTTCCATATTTCAGGCAGGACCACTGTTCAAGGACAGAAGTAAATTTACAGCTATGGCGGATCCATTGCTAGAAGGAAACTACCAGCAAAAGAGTCTATATCAAGCTCTAGCAATTGCAGCAATGTGTCTCCGAGAGGAAGCTGACACCAGACCTTTGATGACTGATGTTGTAACTGCACTTGAGTTTCTTGCGGGGCCAATTGAGTAGGAAAAGGCTACATTTTCATCAACAGAAAGTATCCATCATGTCAACTCTGTAACAGAAGGAAATGTGAAGCAAGAGTTAGAACCTCAAGTAACACTCCAATTTGCCTAACATAATATATATTATGTTAGGCAAATTGACAAAGAATGAAAGAAATGGCCATTTATTACAGGAAGGAAAGAAGATGGCAGCAGTTTTTGGCAGAAAAACCATTTGACAATGAAAGCTGCTGGAGGAAAAACTCATATAGGTTTGGCTTTAAAGCTCATGACATGGCTTGTATTGGTGGTTTCAGATGTGTTCAATTTGGTCCCTATGGTTAATGATGGAAAATAACTAATGAAATGAACAATGTTTTCTAATTTTCCATAGGGGAATGAAAATTGGAGTTGGAAAATGGAAAACATTTTCTATTACTGAACGCGCTCTCAAGGTTTCCTGTAGAAACCAGAAGCTCCTCCTAGAATTCCTGGTTTATGAGAAATGTGTATATTGCCCTGTAACTATAATTTGCATCCCACATTGTTACTGTATTTCATAGATTTGTAAAGATATATGGAATCTATTTACGAATGATTGACCTGGGTTGACCCCACGATCCAACGATCCAGGCCTTTTTCTCTGTCAGACTCCAGGTCGGATCTGACAGCTATGGTAAGAACTATGACACGGTGGCATGGCATTCGACATATCAGGAATGATATTTGCTAACCTTCCAATCTGGTAGTCAACATCTAATGCACTACAGATGCACTAAAACCTTACAGAAGTTAACCTATCAATATCGTATCGCTGCTCCATGAATATATATATATATGGATGAAGCATGCAGGTTGAAAGCATTAGCAGCTCCATGAATAGTAACACAATCCTAATTATCAACAACATTCCTTTAAATGTAAGCCTGATAGATAACTACCAGCTTAGAAGAGGTCAGAAAGCATGGCAGCTCTCCTGCATATCCTTCAAATCATCCTTCAGGATTCTATGACTGAACCCAGGAATCCTACTGAGACTATTACTGTCAGCAACTTCCACAGCTAGACAGATATTTGGAAAGAATCTGCTGCTGCCAGTTCCCTTTTTCCTTTTCAATTCATAGTTAAAGACTAGAAAAACAACCCTCTTCTAGTTTATAAAACTCCAATAGGTCATGGATTTTTGAAAAATTATTGTAAGAACTCGGATCATTATGAGTCCATGCTTACAAAATGATGGGTCCTATAATCATTTTAAGGTGGATCCTATTTAATTTATATGTGTGGATTCACCATGAGACGACTAGAAAGTACCTAATATTTTCTTGTAATAATTGTCAATGGAATCTTATTCTCTGGACAATGAATTAGTTATAAAACATGGTATTGTCCATGACCCAACCTTGAGTTATGGATTAGACAATAACCTCAATTAATTCAGGTCAATTCAAAAAACATCATTTCAAGATATTTTTTTCTTTAAAAAAAGGTTAACACTGCCTTATTTTGAATTGTGTTTTTTTTTTAACCAAGAAAAACATGTTTGATTGGATCAACTTCCACCTAATTCAACATAAAACCGAATCCAAGCCAGATCCCGAGTCAGCAGCTCGCCGGGTTGACCCTCGCCGGGGTGAGTTTAATAATTAAAAAAAAGTGGTTTATCAACAGGTTCCCATGGTGGTGCCCTGTCAGCATTTATCATAAGACATGAGCAAGTACTAATTATAGGAGGGAGTAGGTTAACAGTTAGCTAAGAAGAAACCAAGAAAACCAATTACTAGTTGGAAGCAAGAGGCTGACAACTAGACTAACAAACAATTGCAGAATTCAATGGTTCTGGTGTTAAATTTTACAGTAAAAGTTAACAATGCTGTTACCAAAAGAACTCAATTCCTATCTAGTTTAATGGATACATAAATAGCTTTCCATGATGGGATTGAATCCTCTTACCTCCAACAAGTTACCTAGCAATACACAAAAGGGTTAGCAACTTGGCAGGAGGAGAGGGAAGGAAATGAGTCTCTTCTCTTGTTGCAGAATGGAAAAAAATAATTCTTTCAAGGGAAGCAGATCTTCATGGAACAGCAAGGGTTATGGAAAACAAGGCAAAACATTGTCAATTGTCGGGAACATGTCTTATAAAATAAGTCTGTCAATGGAATAAAAAGTTTTCAAGTCTGAGATTTTGGTAATATATAAATGCTAATCATTTCATCATGTTATCAATGTTGCAGCCTCCAGCAAAAGGAAGAATATTAATCAGGTTTTCACATTTCGTGAACTAGCTGTTGCAACTAGCAATTTCAGTCATCATTGTCTAGTGGGAGAAGGTGGATTTGGAAGGGTGTATAAAGGATACATTGAGAACATTGATCAAGTCAGTCTTGTGTATTTTAAGGATATGCATGCCTATGTTTTATCCTAGATCATCTTGTAATGAAATTCTTTTGTTTCGTTCTTCTTCTTCTTCTTCTTTTTCTTCAGATTGTTGCTGTTAAGAAGCTTGACAGGAAAGGATTGCAAGGAAATAGAGAATTCTTTTCTGAGGTCCTTACGTTAAGCATGGTTAAACATCTGAATCTTGTCAAACTGATTGGCTATTGTGCAGATGGTGATCAAAAACTCTTAGTTTATGAATTCATGGCCAATGGATCTTTGGAAAATCACCTTCTTGGTGTGCCCACATGAAATTTTATATCCTAGGCTAGAAGTTTTGCCAAATTCTTTTCTGTTTACATGTCATGTGGCAGCTCAAGCACTGCCTTGATTTAACTTAGGTTTGAAGTTTTTCTATCTAAATTGTCCCAGTAGATTCTGTACTCATGGTGCTAACATCTTCTGCTTTCCAGATTTACCTTCAGGAAAGGATCCTTTGGACTGGAGTACTAGGATGAAAATAGCATCAGGAGCAGCCCAAGGACTGGAATATTTGCACGGCGTTGCCGATCCTCAAATCATCTATCGGGATTTCAAAGCTTCAAATATATTATTAGATGAAGATTTCAATCCGAAGCTGTCTGATTTTGGACTTGCCAAGTTGGGACCAACAGGAGGGAAGGATCATGTGTCTACAAGGGTGATGGGTACATATGGCTACTGTGCTCCTGAATATCAAATGACAGGTCAGCTGACAACAAGGTCGGATGTGTATAGTTTCGGTGTTGTTCTTCTGGAGATAATTTCAGGAAGGAGAGTTATTGATAAGTCAAGACCAACAGAAGAGCAGAACCTAATTCATTGGGTATGTTGATGATTTTTTTGCAATCAAGTTGTCAGGATTATATCTTTCCTTTCTGCCAGGGTTGTAGCATAGAACACAAGCTGCAAATTTTGAGGTTTTAAGAGTAATTGGGAGTGCAGACTGCAGACCTTTTGATATTGATTCACATTTCCATATTGTAGGCAGCGCCGCTGTTGAAGGACAGAAGTAAATTTTCAGCAATGGCAGATCCATTACTAGAAGGAAACTACCCAAAAAAGAGTCTATATCAGGCTCTTGCAATAGCAGCCATGTGTGTCCATGAAGAAGCTGAAGCCCGACCTTTGATGGCTGATGTCGTAACCGCACTTGAATTTCTTACCAAACCAACTGAGGAGAAAAAAGCTACAATGGCATCAACAGAAAGCATCCATTACGTCGACTCTGTGAAAGGAGGAAATGCCAAGGAAGAGCTAGAAGCTTAGTTGTTTTGCAGAAACCAAAAGCTACTTCTACGATTTCAATATCAATATTAATTTTGTCAATATGCTTAAAGTTCACTGCCTTATTATATTACCGTGCAACTAATTTTACAAACCTCGTAGATGCTGTATTTCATAAGTGTGTAAATATGTAAACGGACTGTTTTCGCCACAGGAAAAAGGTCCAGGCACTAGAATTGCAGGAGTGTTGTTCGTTCAGAACATCAGAATGCCAATGTAGATATAATTTCTCTCACGATATAAATGCTTGCTCTTCTTTATCAATCTCAGCCTGTTCATTCAATTAGAAACTACATGATCCAGTTTCTGCTGTACACAAACAACAGTAAAACTTAACTTTACATACATAGATATTTTTTAATTAATTTAACAGTACTCCTTACACTGCAATTTTTGAGCAAGCTTTCCACATGTAGTGCTTCACGACATTTTAATTGAAAATTAAAGTCTGGTATGATCCAGGGAACTATAAAAAATATGAGATGGGGTTTGAAAATAGCAGGAGTGACTGTTGTTAGCCTCCTAATCTGGTACGCACAATATGTAATGCACCAAATTCTTATAAACTCAACCTGTGGATGCCATTTCGCAACTCCAATTATCATCTATGAAATGTTACTGCATGATGGTAATGTCTGGATGAAGCAAAGCAGGTGAGAAAGCGTAGAAAATAGTAATTCTAATCAGCAACACATGGCAGGAAATCTACCAACGTGATCCTGTGCTCTTCTCCGAGTCTGACATATTCCCTTAAACGTAAGTCTGATAGATAGATAATTCTGACTAGAGAGAATCCAGTACACTTGAAGTTGTGGACCTAATGTTATGGGATCAGAAAAAGCATGGCCCAGTGGCTTCACATACCGGCTTAGAGAGGTCAGAAAGCATGGCAGCTCTTTAAAAGATTGTCTAAACTTGCATATCCTTCGAATCATCCTTCAGGATTCTATAACTGAACCCAGGAATCCTACTGAGCCTATTGCTGTCAGCAACTTCCACAGCAGAACAGATACTTGGAAGGAATCCGCTGCTGCCTCTTCGCTTTTTCCTTTTCCAGCTCATCGTCAAGGACCAGAAACTAGGCCTTGACTGACCATTACTGGAAGCTATGTCAGCCACCTGCTCTTGAGGTTTCCTTGAACTTGCACATCGGTCTATCTCAAACTTGGAGAAATACTCAATTTCTTTCCTCACAAGTGATCCTACTGTACCCCGCGTGCCTATTGCAACCGGAGCTGTTGCAGCCATTTTCTCAGGGAACTTGGTGGTAATGGTACTGGCTTTATATTGCATAATATAGTAAGATTGAAGTGATGAAGAAGGCTTCTGGTTGCAGAAAGTGGTGGCCCTGTCTCTTTGCCAAAGAATATAATGAAAGGGTTTGCTTTAAAGTTGAGGAATCTCTCTCTCTCACTTGGGTTTTTTTTATCAGCTCTTGTCGAACTTCTTTATTAAAGTGTACAGCATGCGATTTTGCATAATTGGCGCATTTGATAGGGATATTAGCCATCATGTTCATCCTGTGATTGCAATGAAAGCATATGCATGCTTTACTGATAAATATTTTAACCCCTTCGACCACTAAAGGGATTTAAAAACTTAGCATTATGAATAGGGTAGGGCATGCACCATTTGGTCAAGCATACTTCATCTACTAATTCTGTGCTCAAACTTTACTGGCAGGGTAAATCATGCCATGCTCTGTGGTTTCCTGGTCATCATTGTTAGGTTAACCCTCCTTTTCTCATGTCAATGTGATGCACGAGGGTTTCAATCAATCAATCACATACACGTGAATAGTCTAACAGATATGTATTTGAACTAGAACTAGATGGATAGCTCCAAGTCCATTAAGAAGTATAGTAGTGCGTCAAACAATTTATTTAATGAAAACATGCATGATTTTTTATTTAGTAATTGGATCGAACTCAAATTTGATCTATATAATAATCTTGTATGAGATCAATTCACTATAATCAATCAAGATCAGGATGGTTTTTAAATTAAGCTTGGAAGTTGCTGTTCTATCATAATTTTTTATTTTCTTAATTAGTTCTGGATTTTTAGCTTTATTTCCGAGTTTCTATTTGAATTAGAATTCTAATTATTCTGAGGTGGGACCTGCACCATTTGATAAGCATACTTTATCTACTTATTCTGTGCTGAAACTTCACTGGCAGGGTAAATCATGCTGTGCTCTGTGGCTTCCTGTCATATTTGTTAGGTTAACCCTCGTTTTCTCACGCCCAAGTCAGAGGGGAAAAGGGTTTTTTTTTCACGAACTTGCTAGGTAAATTACTTGAAGTGGAATTTAGGTATGGTGTCATAGGTGGTGGTGTCGATTTCCCTCCTTTCTTTCGCTTTTGTGCATTGAGCGCGCTACGTGAAATGGCGACAAATCATATCTTGATTTTGTGAAGGAAAAGGACACTTTGACACAGCATTCATAGTAATAGAAAGGATAGATCTTTAATCCAAGGATATTCCTGTGGCTATGATTAAACAGTCCTATTTGAGTGTCTTTCAATGTCACTAAAGAAGTTTTTTCTTGCCCCATTATACTCGATTGCGGCATTTGAAGTTCAAATCAAATTCAACATCTTGAACGGGACAATTGAGAATAAAGTCTATAGTTTTCTGAGATGGAATGTCTTTCTTCTACAGGTTTTTGGGAACTCAAGTGTCGGTCCATGATAATGTGATAGAGATAACACAGTGCATATAGGCCACAGTTTTCTGTCTTTGTTGTGGTTAAGGTGTGGTTAAGAAAGGGATACAAATTTCCACAACCTCACTTCTGTCGTCTTTTTTCACATGAATCTCTACATCCAATTTGGTGAAATGGCAGCTTTTTTTTTCCCGATCTAAAAAATCATAAATTAAATTTAATCAGGTTAATATCTTAATAGTTCAAATTAAAACCCGGCTCAAATCAAACTTCAAAGATGTGTTTAGAATTCTAATAGCAGTGACGGTTTAAAGTGATTTTCACTTAAAAATATATCAAAATAAATTTTTTTTATTTTTTTAAATTTATTTTTAATATCATCACATCAAAATTATCTAAAAACATAAAAAAAAATTCATTTTAAATAAAAAAAATCAAAATTAAAAAAAAAAACACACGCTAAGTTACAAGTTTCCTACTCATCCAGAATGTGTGCATCTCCATCGTGCAAATTTCTTTTCTACACGGAACAACTAGTTCCAAGTGCAAGTATGACGAATTGCATCATATGTAACCTGTAACGCAGCATTCATCACAAATCTCTCCATGATTTTCTATCGTGTAGAATTGTCCAAAATTTTCTATTATCATAACTTAAGAGACAAGCAACAAGACAGACTACATCATTCCCTTGTCTTTTTGCCTTTTTGAAGAACTTCTCTTTCCTGCTTTTGAGCTGTCATTCTCATCAGTCTTCTCGCATAGAATTTTGCATTTCGCAAAAACCAGTCACTTCAAAATAGCTATCAATTCACGTCACCAATGAAAACAAAATCCAGAATCATAATCTCTACTGCGGCAAAAATATACCTTCTATCATAATTACAGCAGTAACACAGTGGCCACTCACGGTTTTCAATATTCTATTGCTAAATAGTTGTAAACTTGGATTGAATTTTTAAGGCTCTGGGTAGTAAATCCAAGGTGCCGGTTTATCTCTTCGACACCAAGTTATCAGCAAGTATGGCATCTAAAAGCTGATCATTGATTCCAGCAATTCCCTACAAGTAAGCATGACACAACCACAGAAACCATGGCATCTCCATCACAACCCTCTGATCTTAAAGTCTAAAGAGGACTGTACATTAACCAAGCAATCAAGACATAACCAATGTAACTGCCCAAGTAAACTCAGAATTTGGGTCTTAGAAATGAAAAGGCTGGCATAGGTCAGAAACAGTAAAAGTTCAGTGCAAATGACAAATTTAAACGCTCGTCATTGAAAAAACGGGATCATTTATTATCTGCTTGTGTTCATGCAATGAATGACACAACTTTTTTTTTTCCTTTTATGCCTCAAAACTGGATGTTCGCTCACTTCTGTACTTATGGATGCAATCATCTCTCTCTCTCTCTCTCTCTCTCTCTCTCTCTCTCTGCTTTTTTTTTCTCATGTTTTTTGGTTTATTTTCATTTTCTTGTATTAGTATCCAACTAACTATTGTATACCGGGAAGATGACACGAATACCTTTGCCTCCGATGGGAAGCGAGAGCATTTTGGAGAGCAGCATCTACTCTTGCCCCTTCCTGAAACAATGAATCATACAACTTACAGATAAACTGGGATAGGTCCTCTTCATCATCATCCCAAAATCCAATAGAACGGTCGCCATGCTTCTCAGCATCACTATCTTCCCAATCACTCACTGGACTGGTAGGCTCAGCCTCTTCCTCTTCCTCCTCTGCCTCTTCCTCTCCAATCTCAAACCTCCCATTTTCTAGAACATTGAATTCCCCTGATCCATGGACTAATGTCACTGGCATTTCTAAGGGCTCTGCTGAAGGGCATACAACAGCTTTCGCACCAGAATCCAGAAAGGCCTTGATTAAAGTTTGTGTAGGCCCATATGTCCCTGTGCAAATTATAATCCTGTCCCTCCAAGCTCCAACCTAGGTGTTCACAAGCCAAGAGGAAACTGCATAAATCACTAGAAAAAACAAAACAACATTGAATTAACAGTATTCTTATCGGCGTTTCTCAACCATTTGCAAGGCACAACACAGCAACAAAATTCAAGCAGCAGTTTCTGTGTTAGCCCTTAAGAGTGCCCTGATTGCCCACTCGAGAAAGTCAGGAAGAATAATTATGCTAAGAGAAACATAAACCAATAGATAAAAATCTAATTATGCTTTATATGACTTGACAATTTGGAAAGACAATATGGAAAAAGAAGAGACTTTGTGGCTCAATTATTCTACAAAATGCAAAAGCTTTATGCCTTCTGCAGGGTTTGCCCAGGACCTAGAAAAGTAAAAATTATTAAAAATAGGCCAAGGGTAAGGGCACGTCCAGAGAGCAAACAATTATGAGAAAAACACTGCAGGGCAGACTATGTCCAAATCACTCCTAACAAAACTCTGATTCAGCAGTGCCACTAGTGGATGTTGGTCTTTTGGGAATAGTCCAACATTAAAAGAGAACCACAGAAGGTGAGTAGTGAATTAATTTGTCAAACATCAACCATTTGTTCATCCAGAATTTAAAAATATGTAGAGGCAAAAGGAAGACATTGGAAAATCAAGTTTAGGCCAAAACATACCATCCAGCGAACATCTTCAGGTGTCAAGTGCATAGAAGGAACTGTTCTGCGAAACATATATGCCCCAATTTCTTGGTCATCCTCCATGACCTTCAGAAAGTAGCAATGAACATTAAAATGAAGACTCATAATTTGGTGTATCCTACTAATAGCGGCTTGAATGATCTAATAAGAAAAGAAAAGAGTCATTAACACATACTTGTGTCTGTCGTCCTATATAACGATGGATGACATTTCCAACTTGGAAGTATGGTTTACAATGAACTAAATCAGCAACAGTTGAAATATTAGCAAGAAGTGACGCAATCTTCCTATGGCGGCTTCGGTTCATCGACAACAAACTAAATTTAACACTTTGCAGAAACTTATCAGCAAGATCTCCAGGTTCAGCAACGACAAACACATCATTCTGCCAACTATAGAAACAAGCATTCAGCACATTAGGACAGTGGCTGAAACTAAATATTAATAAAAAATTTGCAAGTCAAACAACAGAGAAGCATGTTCACCTTAATATTGAGCCTGATGAATCATTTTGAAGGGCCAAATGTACAAGTCCTACTTGTGGCGAATTCTGCAGTTTCTCATGCAATGACCGAACAGGTAAAGAGAGCCGTCTGTGTTTGGGAGACATTGGCGGTGATAAAGCTGTCTTTCCAGACTGAGCTCCATCCAAACTTAAAGGTGGGACCATGTCAATTCGGCCAATCCTCTGTGAGCCGAAATCAGGACTGAATAGGAGTGGGCTTGAGGGGAAGCTTCCAGTAATTAGAGGTGATGCAAATGGGGATGGGAATGTTCCTGTTGGCACTGTTCTTGCAATTCCAGATGTGGCATGCATGAGAGATAGTCTTATGGCATTGCGGGTACAAAATGACTCAAGTGCCCGAGCATGATGCACAACCCTTCCTGAATCAGGACTGTGCAGAGCTTCAACAAGCAGCACCATACGCCTCCAACCTAGAGAGGGGCTACTCTCATCTAAAATAGTGAAATACCAAAAGATTTCAGATTCAGAAAAAGGAGCATGCCAAATGAGGCAAGCATGAGAAAAGCAACTTAAGAGAATGTGTGCATCAATACCTGTATTTGATACCTTCGCCTTGGAAAATTGCTGAGATTTCATAACCTCTGAAAATTTATCGTCATGTTGATAGGGAAAAAGTAGACTCTCACAGACATTTTTTAAGGCTTCAGAATTATTCTGGACATATTCATCAACTGCAGCTTCCAACTTAAGCCAGATAGCTGGGTCAGTCTCATCCAGCTCCATACCACAGCGTTCATCAACTGCAAGATCAAACCATAGAGGATGCTGACTTAGAACTACAAGTTCTTTCACTAGAACTAGTCTTTAAAGGTAATTTTCAGGTATGAAAGAAGAGGAAGAAGAAAAGCTTGTTAAGATATGAAGAAGATGGGGGGAAATTATATTATCTTTAAAGAATACAGGCAGGTTAGAAAACAATTTGTCTCTTGCTCTTATAAACAGTCAACTTAGAGTATACCTGGATTAAAGCGAAAATATTGTATCTTGGGAAGCATGGGTAGCAACGTACTTAAAGCTTCCTCCACTCTGTCCACAGAACATGCACTCTCAATCAACACTTGGCCAGTATCCAAATAACGCCACCCACCTTTCCGGACCTAGAACCAAAGATATTTTTGTGAATCATCAAATGAAGTGGCAGCTTTTGATAAAAAAGAAAAGAAGAAGAATCAAATCCCTTTCTTTACATGGGCATGAAGTAGAGTTCAGTCACTAACATCCACAGCTTGGCAGATCAATAAAAATAGCATTACATCCTTCTAGTGTTCTGTAAATAAAGCACAATATGTTCCACTGTTCTAATTCAAATTTCATTAGTTATTTCATGCAACCTCCTCACACTTTAAGTGCTTCCAAAGTTCTAATACTTCAGAAGAATTTGATTGAGTTCTTAGTGTACACAATCATATGGTGGATCCCATACGCCCTAAATTATAGGACAAAGCAACACACAGATTTAGAAATTCCAGGCAAAACCACAACCCATATGAGGAGAATCACCTTTGTTGGAACAGAGCCACACCCAATTGACACCAGGCAGTCAATTCTGGTGTCGGGCCATAGAAGTTGTGCTTCTCTTATAGCAAATATGGTAGGGTTGTTTGCCACTATAGCACCATCTTGCCAGCGGTTTATATCTATTGAATTGTCATTGGTTAGCAAAAATATCACTGATGCACTCAACTTATACAGGGAGGGAGGAATCTCAACTTGAATAAGCATGTCAAGAGCATACCATCTGAGAAATCATCAAGATAGTATGGAGCAGCAGATGATGCTCTTATGGCTTGCCAAATATGATGCTTACAACTACCAATAAAAGCACTGCGTTTATAACCAACTTGGGCTCCAGTAGTGGGTGATCCGAGCACGTGGACTCCTGAACTTTCTGAAATTGCAAAGGGCACTTCAGGTGTTCCAACAGGATACTGTATGTTGATACCAAAAGAGAGAAAGAGAGAAGATTAGAAGAAAATTAACAAAACCACCGCCAACAAGTATCTCACGGGTATGATTATGTATCTATGCAGCAAAATTTAAAAAGTTACAATTCTTGAGATATAGCCAACACCACTAAAAAATCAAAACCATATTAAACATGTTAAGCAATAGAATTCTCAGTGTCAAACCTGATAATTGCGGAACACAAATGGTTGAGCTGGCAACACACTAACCAAAGTTGATACAACAAAAACTTTGGGAACATTTTTCACAGCTGATTCTATTAACAGGTCTCCATCCTCATCGGCACACATTTCTTTCAACAGCCTCTCGAACTGATCTGCATTGTGCTGCAATAATATATGTTATAGTGTTTTGTTCCCACAGCATCTGTGTTTAACAAAACATGTAATACATATACAGATATTAAATGAGCATATCATCATATCCTTTTATATTAAAAAATAAGTTGAAAACATGAGCAACATTCTGCAGTTTCCTGGAAGATGCAATTCTATTTATGTTCTCTGGTAAAAAAATATAGTCACACATGTTTTAATATCATTTATGAAGGAAAAAAACCAGGACAGTAGTAAAGCAAAAGTTACAAAAATGTAGAAAAGGATAGCCCATACTTTAGATCCATGCACCACAACTCTAAAACTCTGTGATGAACTTTTGTAAAGCTGATCCAACTTCTCTCTCCAAGTTGCAGCTTCATTATCCTTTGGCACAGGTTCAGCAAAGACAAGTTTCCCTTGAGAAGCAAATTTGCAGAACAGAATGTGAAAAAAGTTAGCAGCAAATAAAACATCCTGAAATACACATGCTTCCGTATACACACCAAGATTTTTGTATATTTCTTCACATTGATCCAAGGTCATTAGCTTAATGCCAAGAGCAACAGCCAGCATCCCACCAGTTGATGTCCCACAGATTAGGTCGAACAACTCATGTATTCGCTTTCCAGTTCCCTTCTCAATTGCTTTAAGAATCCGCACAGTTGCCAGACCTTTCATTCCACCTCCATCCATTGAAAGTATACGCAGTCCTTGCTTTGCAACTGGTCGCCCTCTTATGGCACGCCTTAAATTTTCATTTTCTCCTAGAGAGGCACAAAAGGGACAAACCCTTGTAATAATGTTTGGCTAGACAATCTCAAGATCAGGTGAAAAGCGATGAGAAAAATCCAAGATACAAACCAAGAATTGCTAAAGCACGAGCAGCTGCTTTATTCACACGTGGTTCAGATGAAACCGTCATGTGCAGCAGAAGGTCCTGCAGACTTTCAGAGGTGACCAGAAGACATCGATTTTCCAAGCAGAAGGCCAAATTTCCAACTGCTAATAAAGCTAACCTTTGCACCTGGTGAAAGATAAATCCAGTATTAAATTTCCTGCAGAATTGTACAGAAGCAACAAAAACCAGTTGTGTATCACAAAAAGAAAGAAAGGAACTTGCCTCAGGATTTTTATGAGCACATAACAATTTTAATGATCTCAACATATCCCTAGTCAACATCTTCTGAGATACAGTGTCAGATGAAAATGCCAAGGTTGCCACAACTTGCAACACAGAAATTACTTCTTCCTGGGCAACTGATTTCAGTACCGTTTCAATGGGTTGCAATATGTCACATTTCATCAACTGCATTGCCATGGAAACATCTGCAGCAAGATCGGATAGAGCAGAGCATGCTTGTTTAACCTGAAAGAGTCGAAACTATAAGAGGTGTGCAGATGAACAGACAAACAGCCAAGGTTCCATTTGTGATAGCAAGGATTGTCAACATACCACATGACAGTTGTCACTACTCATCATACTAATAAGCTGCCTCACTGCATTCAGATCTTTCCCAACAACTGCACGGTTTCCTTGGTCTTGCATTATCTTTGCCAGTGTAGATGCCAGCAAAGGATGATGACAAGAAGAAAATCTAAATATGAGAGAGAAGAAGGCACTAAGCCTGTGTCTAGATGCACCAAAATAAGAACTGTTCTCTGTCTGCGATTACCAAAAAATAATTAGCTAAACAAGTTTAGAAGACATCCAGGAAAAAAAAAAAGTTTACAGTTACCACATGACCACTACCTCTATCTGAACATTCACTAATCTCAAACTTTCATCAGCCTCAATCCTGATATTAGCAAGGGACAGATGTCGTAGTTTGTGTAGAGGTAAAATTTCAGGAAGGAATTCCAGAGGGTTACCAAATAGCCTGAGAATTTGTAACTCAGCCATAGCCCTGCCATTAAACTGGAGACAAACATTAGGCTCGAAGCAAATTGTAGTTTTTCAAGCTCTATCAAACAGGAAAAATGCAGCTAAGTATACTAATTTGCTGATAAAATGACCTGAAATCAAGAAGAGGCCGGACAAGCTTGTTGTGTTCCAAAGACAATTCCACCAGTTCAACACATTGCCCCAGTTCTACTGCTCAGAATTCCAACCAAGATCACACAAACAAATAAGTTAAATAAAACAAATAATGGCCTACACCTTCTTTAGTCCTAATCAAAAGGCAGGTTATTTTTTTTTTTTTTCCAAGAAATAAATACTATTGGATGATGCATATTACGATCAAATTCTTACCAGGAACTGAAACCAGCATGTTGTAATCAACAGCAAGAATTTTCAAATTCTTCAGCTCACCAAGCTCGGGTGGCAAAACTGAAAGCCTATTATTATCAAGATAAAGCTTCTCAAGATTCGGCAATTGAATTATCACAGCAGGCAATGTCTGCAGATAAAAACCCAAGTCCAGTTACAAACAATATAAGCAAGAAGCAAACGCAACAATCTTATCCGTACAACACACCTAGCTTTAAGCATTGAGCTTACAAGAGTAGCTATATCACTCATTTAATTTTACTCACAGTGAAGATTTTTAACAGAGAGCACCAACTAACTAGTGAAAAGAAACTAATCCAAACACCAACCCACCTCCCAAAACTCCCACGGAAATGAAAAGAAAAATCATCATGCATTCACCTACTTACAATAAATTACTATCGCAACAGATCTCCCAAAACCCAAAATAGCAATATAAAGTTCCAATTTTTACATGACACTCTCGGACAAAAACATAAATTGCAAAACCCCAATATCAAAACCAGAAGACTCTAAATAAAGAAAACGGCATAATCTCTCTAAACTAAGCTTAACTGAGTAAATTTCATTTTCTAGCATTAACATTTCTAATAATGCAAACCCACATTTTCTCATCATTCAATAGAAGAACAATCCTTTAACCAAACTAGCAGGAAGTGAAAAGAAATCCATCACGCATTCGCCTATCAAAAATTCTTTCTTTCTTACTGTCAGCATTCACTTCATAAATTAACAAAAAAACTAACAGGAGAGGAAACATTTGAGTCCTCACCAACAATCCACAACCGGAAAGACTGAGCAAAGTAACTGTCTTCCAATGGCGACCACCATCAGATCTAAACAACCGAGTCAATACACCAACTCCATCACTCTGTTGACCTGATCCACTCTTACCTAAAAGCACCCCTCTCAATTCCTCTCTCTTCTTCTCCACCTTCATCTCCACCTCCACTCTTCCCTCCTCCTCCTCCGCTGCCTTCAAATCCACCGTCACACAATCCTGCGGCGCAGGCAACGCAACCATCAACTGCGACTGTAACCTCAACGCCACCTGATCCTCATCATCCACTGCATTCCAATCCAATTCAATTCTAAACCCTACCTGCTCCTCATCCTCCACAGCGACCTCCGTCGCAATCTCCTGCGGCGAAGATGAAGGCGTTAATGTGGTGGAAGAGGAGGAGGAGACGGTGGAGGATGATGTGGAGGAACGGTTGAGTTCCTCACCGAAATCTTCGGTTCCGTAGTTTAGTGTTAAGCGGAGGACCTCTGATGGACGTTTCCAGCTAAACATTGTTGTGATCTGATTTTGATCTGATCAGATAGTTAAGAATTCCCGTGATCATGATCTAGATGCGAGTGAGTGGCATTGTAGAATTATCGTGTAACAATGAATTGAAGAAGAAGAGAGTTCTTGAGTTCTTGCTCTTCTTGTAATGGTAATAAGAAGCTTGTGGTTTCAATTTCTTTTTCGTTATTCGGCGTGCAAACTTGGTCAACTGGCGTCGTTTTGTTCATTTCATTTTTATTTTAGGTTTTAACCATAGTTTTCATTACCGTCTCATGCCCCGTTTATTTTTGCAGTTTTTTTTTATTTTAAATTAAATTTTTAGATTATTTTAAAATGTTAACATTAAAAATAAATTCTAAAAAATAAAAAAATATTATTTCCCTGACTTTTCAAGTAAAAATATTTTAAAAAGTAATTATTATTAAAATACTAAACAAGTTCTTGAGAAAACATGAAGAATAATAGCCCGGAAGAAAATATTGTTAAAGAGAAAGTTGAAGGTTAATGAAAGAAATCTGGATATACACAAATTGAGGTGGGATGTTCTTGAGAAAACTAGATTTTCTTGGGGTTGAAATAAAATGAAAATGAGGGCAAAGTTAGAAAAGTATCTTAAATCTAATAGCCGATTTTTATGGAATTCTATACTGTAAAATATCGAAGTGACCGAGTCCATGGATGAAAAGAAAGTAAGAGTATTCAAGCAATGCCAAGGACTTGTTCTGCAATGCCACCTACCATCATGACAACGATGACTGGCAACGCCATATCCAAGCCTTTGCCGTGGCATCTTCTACAAGTCTAAACAATATGCAGCTGCCACAGCCAATCTTCCTTGTATATGAGAATCACAGGTTGGAACAATTTGAGGAAACCATGGAGATATATGGCCATTGCCAAGGCTATAAAAACTGATGACAGAACGAATCATAGCAGTGCTAATGTTGAAAACAATTGATGCATGAAACATTGTCAGCAGAAACTATCAGACAGACAAATTCTGGGATTTGCAAATTTGATTCCAATGAGTGGCCATGGTTTTACTCGTGGAATGCCAAGAACGCATGGGTTACAAATTCAAATATGTTCATGTTCAACATGCATGGACACGCCTACTTTCAATCTAAGAATACTACTGAACTGACAAGATATCTGCAAAGTTCAATATCAATGAGATCAATAGGGTATCGAGCTCCGGATAAAGTGTCCTGTAGCTCAAACCTCATCAACAATTTCACTAAAATGATTATGCATACTTCCAGGGGTGGGTGCTTATGCTCCACCAGATGCCTGATCATGGATTTAGTTTCTTTGCTGCTGAATCCTGCTTGATTCCATCACCAGCACACATAAACTCAATCCCTTTTCTTGCGAGCTCAAACGTTTCCCTCTTTCCAAGACCTTCATATTTGACAATAAAACATACAGCCACTAGTGGTTAGATACATGATCTCCCATCAACAATGATGAAAGCTACCTGATCTAATTCATGTCACAAGCACAGCAGATGTTATTTATACTTGCCAAAAGCAGTCGAAGCAATATTATACTCGTTAGGAAGACTAGTGGGAAAAACTCGATCCAGCATCATCAGTGCACAGGACTAGAGGGTGTTTAGCATTATATAAATCAATGTTAGAAACAGCTTCAAGCATTAGAAATGCAAACAGACCTCTCCATAGTGTAGAGTTAAATAGAGAACTTGTTCCTGGGCAAATTTCAGTGCCGGCAAGAATGTATTCCTGAGTTTGATGAAAAGAGGATTTGAGATTGCCATCCCTTTGAAAGGACTACAGGACTAACATTTTATCTGCTAATAAAGAATATTTATCAGTGTTGAAGTACCATTCACCCACAACAGGATTTACAGAAAGGCCAATACCAACAACATCTAAATTCCTCATTTCTAGGGCAAGCTTCACCTAAAAATAAGAAACAAAAGGGGGGAATGCTGGTTAGAAGCCTTACCCAGTTCATAATCTGTATCAGCTCACAAACATCCTTACATTTTTTGTAGTTTATTTTTCAAAATGTTTCTTGTTTATAAATATATTAAAATAATATTTTTTTATTTTTAAAATTTATTTTTCACATTAAAACTATCAAAAATACTAAAAAATTAATTTGAAAAAACATCAAATTTTATTAAAAAATAAGTTCAATTTCAATACCAAACGGACACTAAGTTGTCTGACTATATTGGTCCCTGCTGAGAAGAAGTCTAACATGTATCCATTTCCTTTTAGCTCCATCACAGGTAATATTCATGGCAATAAAATTCAATGAAGCTGAAGTGTCGAAATTATGAGGAACAAAATCTATATCTACTGCAGTAACAGCCCTTAAACCTTCCACCACAGCTTGCTAATTCTAATAGAATCATTTTTTTCTGGATAACATGGAACCACGAATTCCTTCATCAAAAAAACATACACACATTGCTTTGACCCGACAAAATAAACCAGTACAATACTCTGAAACCTCAAACTCTCATGAAAGTAACTTTGGAGTTGTTCTTAACTCTATAATGCACAACATTCACAAAAGCGACATCTTCTATACCTCCTGTTTTATGAAAATTTTAAAAACAGTGCACCAGATTTTGAGATTCAAAAAAAATCAAGGAACAGTAAGTTGGTGGCGTATTTCTTATGTGATTCTGGTCATCGTTTTGTGATCAGTAGAGAGAATGTGAATGAGATCAAACAATATAGAAGTGTTTTACTGGCCTATGAAGAAGAACAATCTAACTCAAAGGTAAAACCATGTAATCACAAGTGCTACAGTTTGCTCAAGGTTTTTCCTCATTGAACAAGACGAAATGATCGAAATTTACATTTTGAAACTGCTCTTCTTTCACATACTTTCTCAGCAACCAAACACAAAAACAACCATATAGCAAGAAAAAAGGACATATTTTTCATGATAACATGCTACACGTCTGAGAAAACAATGACACCCTTGTCACCCAAAACTCTAGCAAGCTCTCTCTGCATTACCAATTAATGACGCATAAATACATCAATAAATTGCTAATAAACTAACAAAAATCCATTATCAAGCGCTTAAACAGTGAAGCCGGTTTTTGCAAATAGATTGATTTGTCAATTCTTTTGCTCTCTCCTAAAATTTGTTTAAACATAATATGTTATGAAACAGGGTTCTTGCAAGATTAATATCGAATCTCTATCTATTAAGTAGAACGTAATAGAAAACAAAGTTTTGATAGTCTTACTTCTACATTTTAGATGATGGAATGACTTAATTCTTGTCTATCCATGCAGCTCTTATAACACATCTGTTACTGAAATCATTTTATTATTGAAAAAATCAGAAAAAAACAACCAATAAATAATCATTATTATAGTTTTAAAACTCAACTCGATGGTTGATTCAGGACAAAACTCAGGTCACTGATCGAGTTGACCTAGGTTAATCCGAGTTAGCGTAAGAATAAAAGTGATTATTACCATAGTTTTAAAATCCGATTCAAGGGTTGACCCGGGACAAGACCCTGATCACGAGTGTGGTTGATCATTGACTTGGGTCAACATAAGAATAAAAATGATTATTATCATAGTTTTAAAACTCGACTCGGTTGTCGACCCATAGTAAAACTTGGATCAAGTGTCAGGAGGGTCAACCTAGGGTGACTTGGGTCAACATAAAATAAAAAATAATTATTATCATAATTTCAAAACTTGATTCGAATGTCAACCCGGAACAAGACCTGGGTCACAGATCAAAAGGGGTCAACCTGGGTTGACCCGTGTTGATATAAGGATAAAAGTTGTTATTTTTATAGTTTTAAAATCCAACTCGGGGGTTAACAAGGGTAAGGCTCGGGTCATGAGTCGGAAGGGTCAACACAATTTGACCTAAGTCAACATATAGATAAAAGTGGTTATTATCACAACCCGAGGCAAGGTAAGTCACGGGTCGGGAGGGTCAACCCGATTGACCTATTTTTTTAAAATAATAAAAATAACCTTATTTTGACCAATTTTGTTTTCTAAAAAGTCGACAAGTTTTTGACCTATTTTTTTCTTAAACTTCGACCGGTTCAAGTCCAGGGTTAACCCGTCAAGACAGTTTTGGTTATATAACTAAGGTTATTATAATATTATTAATTTAAATACTTAATATAAACTAAACTAGGAAAAAAACATCTAATTTATTTTTTAAAATATTTAAGTTTGATAACAATATATATTAAGGATAAAATAGATTTTTTAATATTTTATAATGTCTTGTACATCATAACCAAACATGTTACGAATACAATCATTTTATCTTGTAAACCACCTTCAAACATAATTTTAACTCCATCCTTTTTTTGTATTTTTTATATGTTGTTTTCACTATTTTTATTTTTTTTATTCAAAAATAATAACCAAACAATACCTAAATATCAGCTGCCCACTGTCACAATTCTGCCCGCCACTATTCGCATGATCCTTGATGGTTATGAGGTATTATCATTAATTACAACGAATATTTACTAATAAGTTTCTATATATGTTTATTTTATTTATTATTTATTAAGTAAAACAATTATATATTTATATCTTATTTATTAGATTTCAAGTATTTATTTGGGTATTCATTATTTAAGAATTATTTAATATATTTGATATATATATTTATATTAATATTGAAATATGTATATATTATATATTATATTATATTAAAGAAATATTAATAACCTATATATACATGCACGTATATGATACAAGCACATACATTTTAGGTCGATTTCGAATCAGATTTTGAATGAGTTTGAGAACACCATAACCTATTTATTAATAATTCGGTATTTAGAAAAAATTTCAAAGAAATCATTTCAGCATTAATTGGACCAGTCACTAAAACTTTGAAAAATGTGTTTGGTATTATAATAACTGTTGTGGTTATAGTTTGAAAAAAATTGTTTTATAAAAAGTGCTTTTGGTTGATGTTGATTTGATATTTATGTATATTTGGTTAAAACTGTGGTTGAAATTGAGGTTGAACAAAAAATAGTTTAATGTGTTTGGTTAATAATGCTTTTGAAATTGAGGTTATAAAATAATTTTAAAAATATATATATTAATATTGATGGTTTTTAATTTAAATATTGTAGATTTAACTATTATTATTACATTATGAAATAAATAATACTTTATATAAAATATTTCTTATTGGTCCATTAAACTATCTACATTTCCATCACTTATGAAATACATCCGACAAGGACTACAGTTTTTTTGGTTTCTTAAGCACGCAACAACATCAGGTAAAATATAATCAGTAACAAAATTGGGATTGCGATCAAATTCTACAAATGATACGTCATCAAGCTATCTCTGTCTTATTTATGTAGTGTCATTGAATAATGTTAAACACTAGTTTTTCGAATAAAACACAATTAAAAAATAAAAAATAATTTTTATTTTTTATTTTACTGAGTCA
>Ga0307517_10003784_pt1 | contig 23514 bp, 31 predicted proteins | sample 23_EM_MG_FD_194515 | JGI IMG/M metagenome (GOLD analysis project Ga0307517, IMG submission 194515) | Populus trichocarpa ectomycorrhiza microbial communities from riparian zone in the Pacific Northwest, United States - 23_EM | ecosystem: Host-associated > Plants > Roots > Unclassified | place...
TCGTCACTGAAGGAAAACTCGTCTATTATGAACATTCCGAGCGTTACGAAGGATTTCTGGACAGCCATGGCTCATTAGTTCAAGTTGAAGTTGAATCCCGCAAGATCATCGATCAACTCCCGGGCCATCTGATCTGAGACGGCTCTCCTCTTCATCCTCAGCTAAATGCACGTCCGAGCAGTGATATACCACCCTTCCAAAATTTCAGATCAAGTTCTTGTTTTTAATTCCATTTCTACACCCTACATACTCACACCGAATATTCCATTATCATTTCAAGTTGTACCATGACGCTCTGTCTTGCCTAGATCCCGAAACTCAAACGAGGATCAACAAATTTTACCATCGCGAAGATGCCTGTCGTGAGCTACCTATTCCTTGAAAGAAAAAAACGTGGGGAACCTTATCTGTAAAAGGATCATTAATAGGCCAGCTCCTCATCCGAAAGCTGCTAACCCACCAAGGTGTCCAACCATCCAATGTCAAATTCTCAAAAACACCCGAAGGAAAACCGTACCTCGTTCGTACACCCCATTTCCCCGAGGAATGCAGATAAACTCAATTCACCCCCATCCCGAGGGACGCACAGTCAAGCCGACAACAAACAACACCCCCAATCGCATACAATATCGCACATGACAACTCCCTTATTGCACTAGTCTACGGGGAAGGGCGCACAAACCCACCTGCATTCTCCCTCGGTATTGACGTGATGAAGGTTAAAGTCCCTGGAAAAACAAACGATTCGATCGACTCACTCATCGAGGCAGTTCAAGGTCAGGTACGGATGCCATTACTTACAATTTTGTGCCCTCTTCTTGACAAATTTGTTATTTTATCTAGCTAACCCCAACCGAACGCACCCTACTCAACTCCACAAAATCCACGACCACCGAAAGGCTAGAACGCTTTTTCCAAATCTGGACAGTCAAAGAAGCATACACAAAAGCAGTGGGACTCGGACTCGGTTTTGATTTCAAAAGGATTCAAGTTTGCTTTACCCCTTCCACCACCGCAACCACTCCCATGACCGTCCCTACCCCCGCTGTCAACACCCCAAACGACAACTCCAAGGAGCAACACTCAATCCGCATACTCATCGACGGGGAATCCCCTCGAGAATGGGGCTTCCACTTATTCACGATACCAGATGGGGAAGACCGCTACATTGGTGTCACTGCAGAAAAACAACACCCCGAGTCCAGTGACATTGATATTTCGATTTCAAGTCAAGCGCAAATGATGTCCACTCTACCCCCTGAACAGCTCGCAGTTCAAGACGCCGTATCTTTTGTCCAAGAAGCTATTTCTGCCTTACGACCTGCGTATTCTTGACCAATACTGCCAATACTACGGACTTCAAGGCAACTCACACCGGACGATTCTCAATACCGGATGGAGAAGACCGGTGTATATAGATATATTTGCAGAAATTCCCGTCGGCAATGATAATTTGAATTACGAGTCACTGCACTAATCCCATTAAAACCTGAACGGCGCATGATCACAGTTTCCCTCAAGCTCCGTGGCATTTGCTATCCAAACTTACGATCGCACAGCACAACCACAATCTTAATCCAAATTATCCAATTATCTAAAGATCAATACTTTTCAAACCTCCATCTTCACCTCAGCACCGTCCTCCTTTTCCCCTAGCCCAAAAGTCATCCATTCATCATAATAAACACACTCCTTCGGATTAGCCGGTCCTCCAACCTTACAAAAGTCAAAAACGGGACACGCTCCACAAGGCGCACCCATCAGACCACTGATGCCTTCTCCACTTCCAAAAATGCCTCCGCCAAAGATTCCCCCGAATAAGTGAGCAGCAGACTTGGATACCAAGGCGGATGAGGCAGAGGGGGGTTCGAGCAGAGCACGATAAACTGTTCCCCCTCCGACTCCTACTCCCAGTGAGGGTGAAGGGGAATGGGATGAAGAGGACGAGCTCCTCGAGCTCTTTTTCTTCTTTTTCCGCACCGCAGATTCAGTATCTGATCCCGACCCATCCTCTTCCTCCTCGTCCGACAACCTTCCCTTCCCCTTCTTCTTCTTTCCCTTCCGCCTATCCCGCTCATCAGAGTCAGACCCAGTTTCATCATCTCTTTCCTTCCTCTTCTTCTTTTTTCTAGACTGATGCTCATCTGAATCCGAATCTCCACTTCGTTTCTTTCGTTTCCTCCTAGCAGTCATCCCATCCTCATCTGTCGACTCCCCCTCATCCATATCATTCCAAACCGAAAGATTAAACGCCGGCAACTAACAAAACAAAATTAAATTTAAAAAAAATACACAATTAAATATTAAAACATACCTTTTCAATCTTGCCATCCAACACCAACACATTAAGCACCATCTCAACATGCTCAACCGTCAGCTCCGTATCCGTCAACCGCGCCTTCTTAAGCGCATTCCGAATTTGTTCAGCCGTCGGATACGCTGGTGCGTTCGACGGAGGGTAAAGCACTCTATCATTCGTTGTATTCGTTTTCCCATTCCTCCTCTTCGGAAAACTCTAATAAGAGCTGATGAGTGTTTAAAATCCCCACCAAAGGAAATAATAAAAAAAGAGGTTTTTTAAAAACTCACAACATCCCACACAATCCTCCAACAACCCTCCCCTACACCTCGAATGAACTCGGCATCAAGCTCGTTATCCGTATACCAAGGCCCGCCAGTCAGCGCACTACTTGGCTCCAAGCCCTCTAGCATGTATATCTTCCTCGTGATGTGTTGGACGGATTGAACACGCTTGATGAGCCGTTTTTGCGTGAGTGTTTTGAGGCATCGGTCGATTATGGTTTGGTGTAGGGACGTTTTGGATTTGAGGTGTTTCGTCCATATTCCTAAAACGTTTTTATAAGCCATCTCTCACTTTTTCTTTTTCGGGCATACCTTCGTTCCCTGCACTTTTGATATGACTCAATACCAAATTCTCCTCACCCGTCAAACCTTTCGTCCTAAGGGTTTGTCAGTAACAGTAACAGTAAAAAAATTTACATCGACTCACACATCAACCTCCTCCTTCCCAACAGCCCTAAACACGACTTCCTTCCCCTTCCCCTTCCCTTTTCCCTCGCTTCCCTGTACAACAAGAACCTTCAACAACCCGACGCCCAACAAAAAGTTTAGCGCATTCTGACGCTGTACGAGATCAGGAACGAGGGATTCTGCTTGTTTCCCTGTCAGTTCCTAATAAAATCTCTTGGGATCAGTAATGGTTTGTGCATGACTGAGGTGACTTGCCTTTCTGTGTGCTGAAAGAGCAGCTTGATGGAGCTTACTTTCCACTTCATTCGGTGGTCGTTTCAGGCTCATGACGAAGGAAGATCACTTATGTAAGCGCATTCATGTTTCAGTCCTCCCCAGTCTTTGTTATTCGAATAACACACACCTTTTCATAAAATGAACCCCTTGATCGGTAATTTCACATTCAAGGATCCAGACATTTGGCGGGAAAACTCGTGTCCCCGATCTATTTCTCTCGTCGCGGAGTGTCCCACTGGCATACGCACGTCCTACCTCGAGGCATTAATTAATGGGAAGGCGATCGGCATGCCGGCGGCATTACGATGTAATAGAAAACGACAGAGCGTGTTGCGCACACCCCCAAAGCACCACTTGGGTCGCGCTGATCGGTTTATCTACGCGTGTTTACAGACGTCCCCCATTTCTTTGAGATTACTGCATTGCGTGTGGCAGATGATGAAATTCCAAAAAGAGGAGTGTTGTAATTAAGCGAGCAAGTTGTTGTAGGCTAATTTTTGGGGTGATGAGCGGGATCTAGATAGCGAAATGTGCGAGAAAACATGGGAAAACATCTAATCTAGTAGGGAAAGATCAAGTCTTGGTGGTAGTTTGGAGTAGTAGTGTTTGAGAAGGAGGGCGTCTGCCAAGTGGTTGGGGAATAGGATATGTCGTTTTTGATGGATGAGACCCAGTGAAAGCCCCATATCTCGCAGGATTGGAGGTCAGGGAGAGTGGAGAGAGTGTCTGCCATGTGATGTATGTTGTCGAATAGGTCAGAGGGGGAGGCGTCGGCATAAGTGTTTGTCACGACGCGGAGATGGGACAGATGGGGCATGCAGACAGCGAGGACCTTCAAGACACCGAGGAGGGATTCGTCTTCGGCAGTGGTCGCTGCGAGAGCAAGGACGGGGGCGGAGGAGAGGGAGAGGGAGAGAGCGAGGGAGGGAGTGAGGCCGAGGGAGTGGGGGGTGGCGGTGAGGTCGATGTGCTGGACGGGGCGGTGTGGGACGAGGCGTTTTGCGAGAGCAGAGGGGCCGGTGAAGTGAGCGAGGGCGGGGAGGAAAGGGGAAGGGAGAGGGAGATCGGGGACGGGGGCAGGGGAGTCGAGGTAGAGCTGGTCGAGGGATGGGCAGGCGTGGAGAAAGCGGAGGAGCGGGGGGGACCAGGGGATGGAGGTGGCGAAGCGCTGGAGGGCGGGGAAGGCGAGGGCGTCGGGGAGGGCGTCGAGGAAGAGGTCGAGCTCTTGGAGGAGGGCCATGTTGGGGAGGGCGACGGGGAGGAGGGCGTGGGGGACAGAGACGGCAAAGGAGCGGACGACGCGGGCGAGGCGTGGGCAGCTGGCGAGGGTGGGGAGTGGTCCCGGGTCGTTGCGGACGGCGAGGCGGGCATAGAGGAGGGGCTGGGCAGCGGCACACCAGACGGCGGAGACACGGGCAGCTGCAGCGAGGTCGGCGGTGGAGGCAGCAAGGAAGGAGCAGATGTGGGCGAGCAGCTCGGTCGGGAGGGACGGGGACGGGTCCATCTCTTGTGCTTCTCCCAGAATGAACGCCGCTATTTATATCCATGCACTGTCTTCTCAAGTCCCTATCCGGCCCATACCCAAGGCCCACCCACAGCTGCGGCGCCCTCTCCCTCGCCCACCTCGGCTCACAGGTCGTCCTCGCCGGCTGCATCCTCCCGGAACGCTCCCTCAGATCAAAGGCCCTCTCCTTCTTCAACCTCGCGGACCACTCCGGCTCCACACAGCTCCTCGTCGACCACGCCGCTCCCCAACACGCCCTCCTCCGCGCCATCCCCACCCAGTCCGCCGTCCTCGTCCGCGGCAACGTCGTCCCCAGGCCCTCCTCCTCCTCCGCCGTCGACCTCCGCGTCCACCACGTCCACCTCCTCAACCCCGCCACCGCCCATCTCCCCTTTCTCCCCTACAATGAGCACAACCCCCTCCCAAACGACGACGTCCGCGCAACCTTCCGCCATCTCGACCTCCGCCGTCCCTCCCTCTCCCACAACCTCAAGAAGCGAAGCAACGTCGCCCGCTCCATCAGAAACGTCCTCTACGACCACGGTCTCTCTTTTCCCTCTCCCTCCCTCTCGTTCTCACCCACTTCACAGATTTCACAGAGGTAGAAACACCCATCCTCCTCCGCTCCTCCCCTGAAGGCGCACGCGAGTTCCTCGTCCCCGCCCGTCCCCACTCCTCCCACTCTCCCCTCTTCTACGCCCTCTCCCAGTCTCCCCAACAGCCCAAACAGCTCCTCATCTCCTCAGGCGCCGTCTCTCGCTACTTTCAGTTCGCTCGTTGTTTCCGCGACGAAGACGGAAGAAAAGATCGTCAGCCAGAATTCACTCAGGTCGATCTCGAAATGGCTTATGTCGATTGGCACCCCGACCTTCCCATCTCCGACAACTGGGCCATCGGCGGCTCTCAAGTCCGCTCTCTCGTCGAATCCATCATCCGCACCGTCTGGCGCGACTCCGAGCGCATCCATCTCAACCAAAAATTCGACGTCATCACCTATCGCGACGCCATCGCAAATGTATGTCCTCCCTATTCCCACAAGTCCTCCTTCTTCCATTTCTCTTAGTATGGCACAGACAAACCTGATACACGTTTCGCTCTCAACGTACGTTCTCTCATTAACCACTGTTCCAAAACAATTCACCATTTCGCAGATCATCAATCTAACCGATATATCCTCCTCTCACGTTCATGAATCCCTCACTTCGGAAACCTCCGATCTCATTCTCGAGGCAATCCCTGTCCGCCTGTCTGGCGACACTCCCGAGTTCATCCACGCATCGCGTAAATGTAATCCGCTTCCTCACACAGTCTGTTTTCTCTGTTATTCTGATCGTGTTCACATCACTGATCCAACATCAAGGAACGTATCATCATCACCCCCAAAAACGCCAACACCTTTCTGCAATATAGCAATGCATTCGCTCATGTTAACCACACCCACCTTGATCTAGATCCACTCTATCACAAGTTGCAATTAAATCCAGGAGATCACTTATGGCTCTCATATCGGACGCGAGTCCCCAAGGTAAAACCCATCAATTGAAGAACAATTTCATCGCTGACCCATCCAAAAGAGCTCATCCACACCTCTCGGCAAAATCCGCTCTCAGATCTTTGAGATCGCTCACGCCGCCCATAAAAATATTATCCCCACTTCTACCCCTCATTTCCTCTGGGTCACTGAATTTCCGTTGTTCACTCGTTCTGATCAAGACAAAAATGAGCATCTTGCGAAAGGAAGATGGAGTAGCACACATCATCCGTTTACCGCGCCGGTGTGGGAAGATATTCCTGCGCTTTGGGCTGGTCAGGTTGACGAGGTTTATTTCTTTTTCTGATGGTTTTATAATAAAAATTTTAAATTTTGGTAGGTGAGGGGACAGCATTATGATCTCGTTTTGAATGGTGTTGAGATTGGTGGGGGGTCAGTGAGGATACATGATCCTTTGATGCAGGATTTCGTGTTTACTGAGATTCTCAAGGTAAAACATCCTATTCTCTTTTTAATTTTTAATTTAATCGAAAAAAAAAACAGTTGACGGATGAAGAAAAATCACCCTTTTCCCAACTTCTTCATGCACTCTCATGTGGTGCACCTCCACACGGAGGTATCGCTCTAGGTTCGTAACTTTTCCTATGTACACGACTTCTTTTTTTAATTCAACACACACACGGCCAGGTTTTGACAGACTCATGTCCATCCTCTGCAAAACCTCATCGATACGGGATGTGATTGCGTTCCCGAAATCGGCACAAGGGACGGATTTATTGTTCAAGAGTCCGGCTGGTGTGGAGGAGGGGGTGTTGGAGAGATATGGGTTGAGGCCGATGGTGGGCAAGGGACCTTCCAAAGATTAAAGGGCATCTGGACCGGAACGCATATGTCCATACCATAGATAGATCCCAACAAGGCCTTCCGTACTCAGCAAGGGAACTTGGTTCTTATTCTTCGGGTTCACGAGCAATACAATATCCGGATGGTTTCTCCCGGTAACGAATAATTCAAAGAAAAAAGTTGAATTCAATAGAGCCTCTCCTCGGTACGTCCTTCGGTCCGAGTTGCAAACCGATGAATCAATTGAATGGTCCTTGTACTTTTTGGTTGGCGGAGGGGGGTTATATTATTCTCTCGGGAACTCCCTGGCTATCCGAGTCCGTCTGGCAAACCCCGCGAAACTATCCCTTTTTTATCATATGTATGTTCAAATTGGCCAAATGTACGATGTGCTAGTATGTTCAAGGTACAGTTTGCCTCACTTGTATCTGATAAAGGACCATAACAGATACGCATCTACTTCTATTCATACACGACCCACAAAACGACAGGCGTCCAAAATCAGTATCTAGCTATCTATCCAAATGCCTGATTGGATTAGAAAAGATAAGAAGTTACCAATCATTGGCGACAGACCATTTGGGAATTTTTGTTTTTTTTAAAAAAAGTATTGTATATTGTCCCTCCTCTGAGAGGCCTCTCTTTTGAATCAACCTCTTCCGAAAAAATGACGACGGATCAAATTTTCAATGAGGCAATGATGTCCGTGTCGGTGATTGCCATGCACAAAATCACCCCGCAATATTCACTGGCAAGACGGTTTGGAATTGTTCTGATATTAAAAATAATATTCAAGAGAGAAGCAAGGAAACCCGTTGTGAACGGAAGGTCGATACATCATTTCACATAACAGAATTTTTGCCAGTGGTTCGTAGTAATGTAGGTACGGGCGTTAAGAGCAGAGCAGAGTAACATCTAAAGATATAACAGAAGCATCGAGGTGAAAGGTAGAAAATGGAGATGAAATAGAATGTAGGTTGATAATCACGAGGAATTGTAATTGTCCGACCAACTACTCGGTTTTAGTGCATCATCCAGGTCCGACCGAACTAGATGAGGAGGCGCTGTTGGCGTCCGTGTGGGTGACCCATTCCTTGACGTCGAAGAAGAAGATGTAGATGTTTCGGGTCCAGATGGGAAGAGCAAAGATGAAGACGGTAATGCCAATGAATTTCGCGGAGTTTCATCATCATCATCCACACCCGACACGTTATTGTTCACTGAATGGTGCTGATGATGATACGCATTGTCGTCGACCTCGTTCCGGATCGACTGGTGATTTCCACCGGTGTCAACGCGAAGATCGGGAAGGTCAGGCTCTGTACCGCTGAGATCAGCATCGTCCAGGGCGGAAGATGATGGGGAAGAAGCCAGAATGACGTGCTGCAAATGGCTGGAAGGTTGGCGATTGTGTTGGTGCTGGGAGTGATGACTCTTGGAATTGCCATTGTGATGAGTGTTGGGGTGCGATTGAACTCGGGTTTTATCCTCTTCGAGAACAGCAAGCACAGAGCGTAGTTGGCTTTCAGCTTTTCTGGTAGTAAGCGTTGGTGCAGAATATTTGCGAGTGCGAGGCGGTGAGCTATGAGCAGACGACGACGACGATGACGCAGAATGCCGAGGTGATGGAGACAGCGGCGGCGAGACTGAATGGCGACGAAAAGATGAAGGAGATGGAGGGCTAGCCGTTCTAGGCGAAACACCACCAACCCACCCAGCCGGTTCTGATGGACTGTACGCATGAACCGTTGCGCCATTCGTCCCAGGCAACCAGCTCGATATTTTCCGATCCAGGTAGTCCCTTCCAGGTGTGATACCACCAGATACACCCATACTACCAGGAGCCATCGACATACTCCTTGACAGTTCGGCCGACGAAGAAGAAGCAGACAATCCCTTGGTCGGAGTAGAATCTGTCGTCGAGTTTACATTCATGCTGATTGACAAGGGTGACAAAATACTAAAAATCTGGTCTTCAGCCTGAGGAAGCCCATAGGCATCAAATGGGTCCGGGACAGACTGGAGCATTGGCTCAATAACAGGGTCAGAGCTGTGCATACATTAGTGATAGTGATCAATTATTCCGAAACGTGTAGAGTACTTACGCTTTTGAGGTAAATCGGTCGAATATGTCCATCGTAGACCGGACGACAAGGCAAACCTAAGTTCGGCGAGCCCAAAATTAGGACAACCAAAGGCCAAACCAGGACAACTCACTTTACCCTGCACCACATCCCACACGCCTTCCTCGTGTTCGATAATCTTCTGGTAGTGCATCAACTTCAATTCATCCAGATCGTCAACTTGGCGCTGTAGCACGGCAAGCGCTTCCCGAAAACTCTGCAGATCTGCGAGAATATAGTTAACACACTGCCTTTCCCCTTGAAAAAGGAATAAAAGCAGGAGACTCACTCCTTTCTTTCCTATTCATACTTCGCATTTCGGTATCTCGAATTATCTGACTCTTCTCATGAAGCGCCCGTTCATAATCCTGAGAACGTTCCTACACGTTTATAAACACATAATGAGAACATGGAAGGATGTCCAAACGTGAAACCTGACGAACATGAACGGTTGATTTGTACGTGTCGAGGTGCTGTCGTAATGGTTTCTCGAATCCCTTATCCAGCGATTCCGACTGGAATTAAGTGGAAAAGAAGTAAGATGAACGCGAACGAGAGAAGAGAATAGGAGAAGCACACCAGAACGTGCCAGAGGTTTCCCATTAGATGATGTACACCAGAGGCTGCCTGCAATCGCGTTCCGGTTTCATAATTTGGACCTTTCAGTCTAGACAACCAGTAAAATTGGATTAAAGGAATTGTATCACAGAGCCCACGACTTACCCACTACATCTTTGCATTGCATCTGCAAAAGCCGCCGTTGCCTTGGACATCGTGAGGAGTGCCGCTCGATAGGAACCACATGTATTCAGAAGCTATCGTGAGGCAAGCCAGAAGAGATACAGATAGAATCCGTCAGAAATCTGTTGGAAACAGAAGTTCTACAGAACAAACCCACATCTTCATATGCTTGCACAGACGCTTTCAAATTCGACCTTGTGATGATCTTTGCTGGACCATTTTCCCCAAATCGCATAGACGATACATTCGTCGCGTCCGTAAAGGTGGGTGAAGGAGGTCCTGGCGACGTGTTGCGCCGTGAACTAAATGATAGACCGCGTATTGACTTGGCAGGCATGGCGGGAACGAGGAAACTGCGCAAAGGCCCATGTTTGGGTTTCCATTTTTGTGACAACCACTCTTAGCGCTCATTCTAAGTTCAGAGTACAACATGTAAAATAGTTTTTTTACGTCCTATTGTATGATGCTGGGTGCAAAGCAACATCCTGCATATGAGGGCAAAAGGTTCAATGACAGCCTGAATTAATGAACAACTATTCCAAGGAAGAGTGTCGTCGCAGCACGATGCGGATTGAATGGTAATGGTGCCTCTAACTAAACTCAGAAGAGAGTGGTGATATATTATTCTGATAACAAGCACCAGGCTCCTCTTTAGCCTAATCAGGATTATAAGAACGACTTGCAACTTCAAAGAAAGAATTACAAACCTATTTGTTCTTCTTCCCTCCAGCAAGCATACTCATTTTCTCCGGTGAGTCCCTTAGGTAGTACAACTTTGCCCTCCGCATCCTTCCCTTCGGTGGCTGCCGAATCACCTTGACCTCCTTCACGCCTGGGGCGTTTGGAAAGAACTGCATCTCAATACCCGTACGGTTCAATATATTCCGAAGGGTAAAAGATGAATCTGGTCCTCTCCGTCGAATAGCAATCAACACGCCGGTGAACGTCGTAGGCGCTTGCTCATTGAGCACAGTAATGATACTCCCGACTTCCAAATGTGTGGGTGACCGTTTTGAGAAAAGCGATTGCATCATTTCTGCCTTTCCAGGAGAATACAGTGTTCTTTGTAGATATGGCATGAGACCTTTTCCCTGCTTGAGCCCTTCCAGGGGAGCATCTTTTGGATGAACGGATGTTGGTAGGAGTGCGGATTTGGAGAATGGGTAAGGTGTTGTAGGTGCTGGACTGGCTGTTGCTGTTTTTGCAGTGGTAGACATTAAACGAGCGGTTGCCCGTCGAAGGCCCGGGAGCATTACGTCTGACAATGGTGGCGTCGATGCAAGACGGAAGGAATTGTGACTTATGTAATGCATCCATTTACAACGGCCCGCCATAAGCTAAACGGTATCCAATCTGAAATTATTGGAATATGTTATTAGAAGGGTGCACTATAGTACAGCAGAAGGAGGCGTCGTCAGAGGAAAGGAATCATTGGTTCAAGAACCAACAAATCTGGATCTGGGCTATTGTCACAACAACACTTGCTTGTCTCATTGTCCGAGTCATTTAGCACAGGTTCTCTTTTAGAATCCACGACCTCGACCCCTGCCCGGCGTTAGTATCTTCTGAGGCGCAGGAGATAGAAGAACGAACCTGCCCCGACTACGGTTATATGGAGAAAACCCTGTATAACCTCTGTAGCCACCTCTGTAGCCACCGCGCCCCCCTCTTCCGCCACCACGGTTAAATCCAGGGATATTTGTCCGCTTAGCAGTTACCTGACAAAAGGAAAGTTGGATTGTAATAGAATGGTATGTTGACAACGAACCTTGATGAGTCTACCACGGAACAGGGAGTTGTCCAAGGCAAGAGCGGCATCTACATGTTCTGGTTCTGCAAACTCAACGTATGCAAAACTTGAAAGAAAAAAGGGTAAGATGACCGGTTGATATTGGGATGTGACAGGGCTCGAACCCTTTTGGATGTCCTGTAAATTTATCACAAAGAATAGTCACTCGGTTAATAGTTCCACAGGCTTGGAAATGCATTTGAATCTCTTCAGGAGTTGCCCCATAATCAACCTAGCGGTAATTTGTTTCAAGGTGGATGCATCTGGGACGGCATCACTCACATTTCCGACATAAACGCTCCTCCCATCTGCGAGGTGTTTATCCTCTTCTGTCCCCACCGCACTCGCGTCGTCTCCAGAATTCGCTTCCTTCTCTGCAGCCGCTTGGAGTTCTCGTAATTTGTTAGCTTCTCGCTCCATCTCAGCGACTCTTTGCTTCATGAGCAAGATTTCCTAAAAAAGATGTGTCGAAAAGAAAACAGCACAAGCTAACAAATTGTTTTTTACTTTTGTCTCTGCATCGTCCTCTACTGCATTATTAAGAGTTCCATTTGTTGCGGGTTGCGTCTCCGTATCTGCCATTGAGCGTCGTCGTCAACTTCTTTGTTTGTCGCGACGCAGGTCTGGATGCAAATATCATCACGTGATTCAAACATCCTTGCCGCCCCAATTCGCCAAGACGAAGTGCAACCAGCTCCCTCCTCAAAATGGCAGAGTCCGACTCTTAATACAGGGACAGAACAATGGGGAACTTGAAGATTCAGAATAGGTTAAACTCGTTTTTCCACTAACAAAGGTTACTTATTACCGGATAACCTTTTGCGATACACTATTAGTACTCGGTTATTGAAGTGCGCATTGCATTGCATCTGATCAAGCCCCATTACCACTCACAAGACACTTTGAATTGAACGCCTGACAGCTCCCCATAAATTTGCCATACCCGCCGGGTGTCCCCAAAGATCACAAGGGTTAATTTGCCTTTCTCTCCTAAGCGACTTTCTCGCTCCGATACGCTCTTGGAGTTCGTTGCATGATTCGGCCGATTCCTGCTTGAGTAGTCCCGATGCTCGTCAGTTGCGACTGTCGAAAATTCAGCGGGCTTTGGAATCCTCCTCAGATAAGACCACATGCCGTAGTATCGTAGTCACAGCCTTTATCCTTCATGTAATTCATTTGTGCCGGCATTTGGCCCGTTTTCCTCCATTACTTAAGTCGGCCCGTCAGCTCACGTGCATCTGCTTATACTTGTGGCCCTACTTTGTTAAGCCATCAGGCCCTTGTTTCATCCACCATCATCCACGACGCCATGGTAAAGGCAGAAGACAGTTCACCGGGTTCCGCAGGAAAGAACAAGCGTATCGAAGAAGAACCCATCTTCGAGGAAGTCGTATCTAAACCACTTCAATTACAAAGGCGAAGAGTCTGGCGTGCATGCGAGTGTTGCCGGTATGTATTTTTCCCCTTGATATGCGCGCATCGCAGTCTCACTTTTCCGTCGTTCTGTGTAGGAGAAAGAAGATCAAGTGCAATGGATGTGAGCCCACATGCGAGCAGTGTTTACAATCCGGGACGCAATGCACTTGGTTGCAAACCAAAGATCGTGCTGCATTAAGCAGACAGTATGTTTGATCGATTCCGCAGAGGAGACATTCACTGATTATTTTTCAGTTATGTTCAAGAACTGGAAGCACGGTTATTGCATATGGAAGCAGTGTTTCAAAAGATAGCCCCTGTCATCGAACAACAGATATCGTCCACATCCAACGGCAGTACACCTGCCCCGATCGATCCGGAAATCCTGGCACCTGCCGCCGCCATCGTCCACTCGATTTCAACTCAAAACCAACCGTCAAGCTCGGAGTCCTCTCCTCCTCCCGCTGAAAACGGCACGGAGGATGTTAGCGAGCTGTTTGGTCAACTCGCGTTGGACGAGTACGGTCATATGAGATGGATCGGCGGCTCATCAACCATGTCTCTCATCCAGTCGTTCAAAGCTTTGACGACCTCTCCTCTCCATCGGGTATCTCCAATGGACGAGGATCCACAGGCACCAGGCCCAAGCGTCAACAAGTTGTATTTCCCCGCGGCCGTATTTTTTGGAAGGATACATGCTTTACCAGGAGCTGAAGAAGTGGAGTTTCCCGCTCGTGACCTCGCTGATAAATTGGTGAGTCTTCCTCCCAGTTTTGGAATGCACATACTCACTTTGAACAGGTCGAGGCTTACTTCTCTCGCTTGCATTTCTTAATGCCTATCATCGACAAACCTTCATTTATGGGCACCTATGCCCACATTATGGACAATTACCAGAGCCTTGAAATTGTTCGCGCCGAAACTCCGTTTCTCTCTCTGCTGTTTGCCGTTTTTGCGTGTGCGGCTAATCTTGTTCAGGATCCTCGCTTGGCAACATCTGACCGTCATGACGATGGGGGGATGGGTATGGTCTATTATGAGAGGTGAGAACCCCAAGAATTCCGGCTTCAGGATCAATTCACTATTTTACAGGGCACTAGTTCTGCAGTACATCAGCCACCCAAATATACAACTAGCCCATGTTCAGTGCTTCATTCTAATGTCGTCCTTCCTGTGTTCGATCAATTGTCTGCCGCAAGCATGGATATTGATCGGTCAGGCTGTTCGGACCGGTCAGGATTTGGGACTACATGTATGTGTCCAAATAGGACTTTGTTTTTAATTCTAATCCTGTTCTCAAAGCGTTCTCCTCGTCGTCTATTACTTACCCCGATCGAGAAGGAGACCAGGCGAAAGATATGGTGGGGAGTGTATACTCTCGATCGTATGCTTGCCATAGCACTTGGCCGGCCGCTCGGTGTTAACGATTCCGATTGCGATGTGGAGCTACCTATTGACGTCGATGATCAACACCTTCCTGAATACTTTGCCGGTGCCAATGTGAAAAAAAGGCCATCTTTAATGACGGGTATCATTGCATTGATCAAACTGTATGAAATCGGGGGCCGTGTTCTCCGACAGGTGTATTCTCTTGAGATATGCAGAGACCATCTCGAACCAGATCGGAAGACCATGTTGCAACAGACGGTGGAAACACTGGACGTCGAACTGACCAAGTGGTGCGACGACCTTCCAGCTATCTTCAAATCTCAGTCGGAAACAGATGAACAAGTATCAATGGGCGCAGTCCTATGCAGCCATTACTATTCCATGCTTACGACTCTACATCGAAATTTGCTACCCGTCAAACGCGATCAACCTGTAACTGCCAGATCCACGGCGAAAGCCGTTTCGTCAGCTCGCTCTTGCATTCGACTTGCACCTTCAATGAAACATGTTGTTCCACCCTCTCATCATCTCGCTTTCTTCATCCAACATCTGTTCAGCTCTGCCGTTATCGTCTTACTTTACGCTATGCACGCTTCCGACCCTCGCGCCGCTGGCGCTGCGATGGAAGAAGCGAGAAGTACGCTGCATGCTCTAGAATCCTGGGAGGGACATTGGCCTGGTGCTAAGAAGTGCAAGGATCTTCTTGTAGACCTCGTTAACACGGCCAGCGAGGCTATTGCACATGGAAAGCCATTTTCTGCAACGTCACCCCCATCCACCTCCCCGGTGTCCAACCACGAACGCCGCCGTTCGGTCACTATCGTAAATCCCGCTGTAGCGACTAGCCCAGCGGCTCGTGGTACAAAAGGAAGGCGACGAAACCAATCTCGTGATCCTGCTCCTTCCACTAGCAGAAGGATGGCCGCAGTGTCCCCGTACCGGGTCGATGGTGGTTTGTCTATAATTTGTAATTATACCGAATTCCTACTGACCCGCTTCGTAAGGTCAACGCGCAAGATCCTCTTCTCGGAGGCGCGGTCGTGATGATACAGAAAGTCTTGAACGCCCTGCCACAGGGCCTTTCTATCAATCATTTTCCAGCCCAACGTTAGGTCCACACCAAACAAACAGTTCACATAGCTCACCCGGATCGGTCAACCTACCCTCACCACCACCTGCTTCTACGAATGATGCTGTCCAGCCACAGCCACAGGACCCCAGCCCACTGAAGAATGCCAATAATTTCCAATATGGCGCACAAATTTCGCCTGCTCAGATTCAGTCGCCTCAGCGTTATGACATTGATTACGGCGTCCAGCCCGTGGCCCAATGGAATGGCACCAATGGCGATCAACATCTGTATCCCACTGGCGCGACAGACCAATCGATCTACGGCGGTTACGCTCCGTATGTGTCGCCTTTGGATGTGTATCAAAGCTACGAACAAAACGCCGATTTATCCGGTGGTCTTGGCATTACTTCTTCACCAACGTCAACAGCATACGCCACGAGCCTGCCTTTCCGTGGACTCGATTTTATAAGAAACTATAGCCTGAGTGGTTATGGTGCGGGCGAACAAGATTCGTTATGGCAAAGTTATGATCCAGGTGCGTTCGGCTACGACCCGGATCTTGCCTTCACACTAGGCGATACAACCAACGAATTACACGACACTGTTCTCCAGTCGTAGCCAGCCTCATTTTTAATATGTCATTCTGATCACTTCTTCTTAGTTGATATTTATCATTTTTCGGACAAGCATGTCACGTAAGTAGTTTTTTTTTCCCCTTGTATTTCTGTGTCATTCTTGTGAGTAACTACGTTTCTCTGCATATTGTAATCTACAGTCCATGTAATAAATCATCGCGTTGAACTCTGTTGAACCAATGTTGACCCTTGTTCCTTTACCACCCGGTAAACACATACCCGGTTCCATAATTTCGAAGTTACTATACTGTGGTCCATCATGGTCTCTCATCCTGTCGTGGAATATACTAGCGAGGCATCATGGGCAATGGTGGCTCTTTGACTGCACTTGTTTTGTCATTGACTGACTTGATAACGGAGTAGGTCGAGGACAAGTTCTCGCCTTTTGCGAAGGAAGTTCTTGCGAAACTCATTACTTTCATGGAGGTGAGTATTTTTCTTTCCTTCTTATTTTTCGTCCCAAGTCAAGTCCATCCAGGATGACGTTCTTCCATCGGTAAAAATCGCCCATTTCCAAGTTCCAACAGATCCAGTGAAACGATGGCAAACCGTCATTCCGGTAGTGGAGGAATTGAAAGTCAAGGCAAAGAAACTTGGACTCTGGAATCTGTTCTTGAGCAAGGCCCATTACCCCATGTTCGGCGTCCCACTTACTAATCTTGAGGTATGGGCAGTTTATGCCTCTTGGACAATTGAATGGCTAATCTCTTGGTTTAACAGTACGCTGTCATGGCTGAAGTAATGGCTCACGCTGGCCATATAGGTCCCGAGTCGATGAATTGCTCCGCCCCTGATACAGGAAATATGGGTATGCCAAACCGTTGCACATTTGGAGACTAATCATAAAGGATTTTTTAGAGGTATTGGCTCGCTATGGTTCTCCTGAACAACAAAAAAAGTGGTTGATTCCTCTTCTCAATGGAGAGATCCGTTCTGCATTTGCCATGACCGAAAAGAATGGTGAGCTCGATTCAATTAGCAGGACTCTGGTGAAAACGCAACATTTTAGTTGCCTCTTCCGATGCTAAGAACATCCGCACTTCCATTAAACGAGATGGGAACGAAATTGTTATTAATGGCCACAAATGGTACGAGGCATGGCCCTTCTTCTTCAGACATAGTTCTTGACTTTCAATCTAGGTGGATAAGCGGTGCAGGCGATCCACGCACTAAAGTGCACCTCGTTATGGGAAAAAGCGATCCTGACAATAAAAATGCATACAGTCAACAAAGTGTTGTGATTGTCCCGACTGATGCACCTGGTGTCAAGATTATCCGTCCAATGAAAGTCTTTGGGTACGATGATGCACCCGAAGGACACTCTGAGATCATTTATGACAATGTTCGTGTTCCGTTGGATAACCTAGTTCTTGGGTGGGGTCGAGGATTCGAAATCATACAAGGTCGCCTTGGGTATGTGATACGAAGACCAAGTACTTCATTCCTTGGCTTACTTTTTCCTAGGCCTGGACGTATCCATCACTGCATGCGGTCGATTGGTCTCGCTCAGGCGTCTCTAAACCTCTTGCTGCAACGTGTTACAGACCCCAATCGGAAAACCTTCGGGAAATATCTGTATGAACACGGTACCGTTGTCGCCGATATTGCTAAAAGTCGGGCTGAGATTGAAAGCGCTCGTCTTCTGGTCTTGAGTGCTGCTCAGCAGGCAAGTTTTGCCCGCTAGAAATTGGGAGTGGCTCACCGTGAATTCAAGATTGACAAGCACAAAGCAAAAGGTGCCTTGAAGGAAATTGGCATTGCAAAGGTTTGTAAATGTCACGATTTTTACGGCATTCGCTGATAACCTTTTAGTTTGTTGTTCCATCAATGGCCCTCGAGGTCGTCGATCGCGCAATGCAAGCATACGGTGCAGAGGGCTTATCACAGGACACTGAGCTGGCAGCACGCTGGGCGCAACTGCGCACACTTCGGATAGCGGATGTATGCATTTTTTCATTTTCATGAATTCAATGACCAATTCATTTTAGGGACCTGATGCCGTGCATATCCAGCAAGTCGGACAGCACGAACTCAAGCGAGCCCCTGCTCTAGTCAAAAAGGCTCGAGAGCTCGAGGAGAAGGAACTCGCATTGATGAAAAAACACGGGTTGAAAGCGCATCTATAAGGTTTAGTATTTCCTCATGTCCTTATATTATAACATTATTTGCTCTGCATGAAGCGTATGCATTTTTGACGCGTGAGCTGAGACGAAGCAAAAATGAGTGGCATATGTCGCAGTATTTTACTGAACAACTAAATTTTGTAACGATAATTATGCTCAGCACTGAACAATAGAATATATTATAGGTTCTGAATGTGACGGTATAATCGTCGCATTGGAAAAGAATTCAAAGATCGTCTTTCAAATCTGCCCAAGGAGACAGTCCGAAAAATGAGGGAAGAATCGACCAAAAGTCAGACCGTACTTGGTCGGTCAATTTGAAGACTTCATTTTGGCATTGTGAACAGAGATTCTCTGTTGGCCCTATTCCACAACCAAAAATCCCAAAGCTCTCAGATTCCTCAGTTTTCCATACTGGTAGGGTTTTGAGTGTTTTCGATCTATTGGCTTGGCACTTGCTGCCATTGCAGGCTTTCGACGGAATGACCATCGGACGACAAAGCGCATCAACGGTTCTGTCCTTGACGTATCCCAGGATTCTAGTCCTTCCTAAAATACAATCTGCACGGGCCTTGTCAGGTATACTGGTATCACCCAAAACCTCTTCCTGCTCAAAGAAACCAATCAGCAATCATGGCGGTTTATTGACTGAATGACGCAACCAAGGTCTGTAACTCAAGGTATTGGGCATAAGCTGCCGGCATTATGGTAAAGAGGCGAAATTCGTGGGCAATGGAGACGATTTCCGTGGTGGTGTTGACTTCAGCTTGACTATCTTCGATTTGTCGATTATCATCACATAGAGACTCCCAATCATCAAGAGATGTGGGGTAATCGTTGTGTAACCGCTCCATCGCCTCGTTTTCAAGATGATCGATGACATATTTACGGCCGAGACGGAGCATTGATCCCAAGACCCTAGCAGGGAGCTTGTTACCAAATTTAAGCGTCCTTTTCAATGGTCATAAGTATTTTTAAAAAAGAAAATATAGTGTGATTGCTCACAAATTGTTGTCATATAAGAGGGAAATTATATTGCCCAGGTCCTCAGCAGAATCTGCGAGTGGAATGACTGGACAATTGTCAACATTCTCATTTTCCTGAGATGGATCCTGCGGCATTGCAAAGGTGTCTTTAAAAATCTCGGAGTGACGGGAAAGGATGGATTGATGAACTCGAAAGAGAGTATTTTCTGCTTGGAGAACAACGTTTCCATCCTCGAACCAGTATTTAGAACGTGTTCTCTGGTCTTCATTGCTATTCCTTCGTGGACGCTTCTTAGGTGGCATTGTCAGACGGGGATTCAGACATATATGTCACTGAGGAAACCCGTTTATAGACGCGACGTGTTGTTTGTGTTTGTGTGTTTTCGAGCCATTTAGCATTCCCGGGCCTGCCAGTGGAGCGTGTTTTCTAACTTCCAATGTCGCTAGGAACCTGCTCTCGTCGACGCATACCCTCACTAAGATGCCTAGCCATACGGAGTGCAACTCGACGTGTTCACAATATCACCCTTCGATCAAAGGCGTTCACTCCCCCGTCGTCCTCTGAACCTCCACCCAACACCAAAGCAGAATCCCACTGCACATTACCTCCTGCCAAATTGCGAGCCCTCGTCGCGCTATATCACCAAGCAGAGTCATGGGTAACTCCAGAAACCCTTGACAAAGCGATAGACAAGGCCTTCGTTCCCGATACAGTAAATGTAGGACTATCCCTTCCATCGCAGGATGGCATCGGTTGGTCTGAACTAGTATCCACGATGGATGATGTGAAAAAATTTCCCAGAATGGCGCAGCTCGAAGCGGATGCTACATTCCGGAGGTTAGGCTCAAAACATGGGGCATTCCCTAGGAGGGAGGAGTTGATGCTTGAGGCGTTATACGGCGTTGAAGTGCGTGATAACAAGGTGTTGCCAGGTTTGGAGGTGGTGCAAGAGATGGAAAAAGGATTGAAGTTGGGAATTGAGGAAGATAAAAAGCGTGAAGGCAGGTCAGATATCAGTGATGTACCAGAGCAATAGTACGTCTGCTTATGCTCTTCGTCTTCTGGATACTCAGGCTTCTCTAGATATTCTTCATTCTTTAGTATTTTTATTCTCGCAGTCTTCACGAATACAACCAACTGCTGGATACACTATTTATCTTTGAAGGCGGCAATGAATGGATTCTCGGAAAGCCCAAGTGCCATTGGAAGAAGCTCTTCACAAGGACCCAAGAAGAGAAAATCGGCTTCGTTATCATTATCTTCCATGTTGAAAACTGCAACCTTTCCCCCTAATTCCTTCACTCTTGAGGAATAGCCAGCGGCAGGATACACCTTACCAAATCAATGAAATGCAGCTCTGTCTGAGTGATGGTAACGTACCACGGCCGACGTCCCAATTACCAGGCACAAATCTGCTTCCTCGACTAGGCCATCAATTTCATCCAGTCTGTGTGGAATCTCACCAAACCAAACCACCCCAGGACGGGCCAGGCTATTACACTTGGAACAGCGCGGCAAATCCTTCAAGTCGACAATTGGATCCATTATCTTCTTGTCGATGAGATTCTCTGTCCCAGCCAGGGCGCCACAGATGGGCGAATCGGTGTTGAATTCGACGTGGTCGCAATCTGTGCTGTTGCACAGGACATCAAATAAGCGCCCATGCATTTCGATCACATCCACCGATTCCAAGTTATCAGCAGGGAGGAATCTGGCCAGTTCTTTGTTGGCAGCTGGGCTCAGACTATCGATGTTTTGAGTGATCAATGTGAACTTGGATCCAGGTGAGATTTGATTACGAATGGATTCCTGTGAGAAGGCGGCTAAGGCACGATGAGCGTTGTTTAGTTTCGCCTTGAGCACACTGTATGCACCGAGAATGGTCATCTTAGAGTGAATTGGTTGGATTCGGAGGAGATTGCTCACACTTCGCGGCGATAATGATAGAATTGCCAGACTAATGATGGTGACCTTTCGAAACCTTGCGGTGTAGCAAGTTTCATTGCATTGTATTTCCTCCACATCCCTCCACTCCCTCTGAATGTTGGAATGCCTGTTGTTCAACCAGTCAACTGTCGTCTATAAATTAAGGTGTAGAGGGAAAGCGACCAGAAGCAGCAGAGAGTCCTGCACCAGCGACAGCTATGATATTTTTTGATCCACGCAAAATTTCCTGGAATTCCTTCACGTCCGTGGATTGGGCCATGCTAGCACTAGTAAAAGCATCATGTACAAACAAAGTCGATAGAAGCGCTCATGATCAATCACCTTCAAGTTGGCAATATTCCTCTTGTGCTTAGGAGACCGCTTAGCAGAAACGCAAAACCCGCATGCGCTGAAAGATTGAATCGTCTGGATGATAAACCTTCCACCTCGGTCTCTTTCATTCGAATAAAGGTGCTAATATCAAGCTAATATTGGCAATTGATATACATTGTATAATGGATCTTATCTGATAATTTCCCAGAGTCCTAAACTCTCTCTCTCCATCGACCACGTAGCAATGTACAAAATACTCCGGTCCTTTGGAATAGGTGAACCCCAAGACGACACCGACAACCTTCTTCGTTCTCTCCGTGCTGCAGATGTCCCGGTTTCCACAGCAGACTGTAGGTCTTGTACTGATCCTTGTGACTTGGGTACAACCTTTTTTCGTGTCCTTATCTGATAAGGATAACTGACATGTCCTGCCTTTACAGGACACGAGAACTACCCTCGCCGCTTCGATATAAATTTGTCTAATATGATCGGGTCTGTTTCGCCCTACCGTAGACAGGTACGTCTTGGTTCATATCTATCGCAAGAGCAGTATTAACCCAGCAGCAATAGGTAGTTATTTCTACGGGCAAATCCGACTGGGACTCGAACATCCTACAGAAAGATACTCTTGCCGCTTTACTGACCCACGTCACCTCGAATCCTCCTTCGGCACCCCCAATTCTGCCTACTCCTTCGTCGTCGTCCAAAGAAGCCACAGGCGTCTTCTCATCCTCAGACTCCACCCGTATATCTATTCTGAACGGGAACCATCATTCAATATCTCATAGAGACGAACACGAAACAGTCTTGGTTTTTCCAGACTTTAAATGCGTTTCCGAGGTTCCCCGCACTAGTCAGGGTGCAATTGACCTCTGGCACACCGCCCTTGATCCGTCTTTGGGTCAGAATGATGAGTCTTCAAAAAGCCACATGGAGACAGAATTGAAGACCTGGGTGATACCTTATGCTTGTGTCATATTGCTGTGTAAGCCGTGCAGTGTTTCATCCCGACTTTTCCATTGATGGTCACTATATGATACCATTCTGAAAATACTCTCCGGCGATACAGGCTCGCATAGAAAACGAGATAACCGATGCGGTATTTCCGCGCCGCTGCTCGAGAATGGTAAGTTGGCCACACCCAGACCTTTCCCTTATTAGATGTACTTTTTTACTTTTTCGAAAAGAATTCATCAAAGCTCTCGAAGCCAAGGGATGGGACGTTGATACGCAACTGGCACATCCTTCTGGTTCTGCTCTGGAGAAAACGTCATCCCAAGAGCGGGAAAGGATTCTCGCTGACCAACTGAAAGAAAATGCCGCATCGAAGCGTGCGCTAATTATAAAAGTCTCTCATTTTGGAGGTCACAAATACGCTGGGAATGCTGTCGTCAGTTTTACTCCTCCCTCATAACGTACTACGCGCTAACTTTATTACTGCCCAAAAAAAAACACACCCACACATTCGACAAACTACAACTCTATCAAATATCAAACCCGAATATACCATGACGCCATCTATCACCCCTTCGACACTCCGGTTACTACCCAACCACCCGCAAATTTCATGCTAATCCGCGAAAATAACTCAGATCTACACCCCCTCTGGGTCCGGAATCTGGTACGGCCGAGTAACGCCCCACGATGTCGGTTCTATCGTCGAGAACACGATCATACATGGTCTGGTCTTGCCTCCTCTCCTGCGCGGCGGTGTTAATCTCTCTCGGCCGAATTGCACGACCCTTAATGATTGGTAGAAGGTCTGGTTTTGCATCTTCCGTTGTCGCTATGTTTTCGTTTTCATCAAAGGTCTCATTTTATAATTCCAATTTTTAAGAGGGACAATCATCACCCTTGCATTATTCCCCTTTTTT
>Ga0307517_10003785_pt1 | contig 23507 bp, 23 predicted proteins | sample 23_EM_MG_FD_194515 | JGI IMG/M metagenome (GOLD analysis project Ga0307517, IMG submission 194515) | Populus trichocarpa ectomycorrhiza microbial communities from riparian zone in the Pacific Northwest, United States - 23_EM | ecosystem: Host-associated > Plants > Roots > Unclassified | place...
GTTACTGGACATCCTGAGCGGAACCGAACTGAACCCCGGGCAGCGGGAAACAGGTAGGCAATAACCCCTATGCCCCCGGCCGATGGTCTAATTCCCCATCAGTTCAAACGGCCAAGGAATCATGCGAACTCTTATTGAAGGTGACTAACGTCGACTCTGAAAAAGCGCATGGGAGGTGTCTTATGGTTACGCATCCAGATTATCGACTCCATTTTGGACTACAGTAAGCTTGAGGCATCGGGTGAGCTCATTTCTCCACATTGCGAACGTGAGGTTTATGCACACCCTCAGCTGTAAAACTGGACTCGTCTGCGTTTTCCATCGAGAATATAGTAGCGGTATGCTGAAAAATTTCACTCCAGTGTTTCGTTGATTGTATAACACCCGCGCAGGACTGCCTGGAGCTACTCCTCCCGTTGGCGGCTGAACGCATGGATCTATCTTATTATATACACCCCAATGTTCCTGCATGTAAGTGACAGTCAATTTCCCCATGCACAGTGCTGACCGTTCCACTTTAAGGGATTCACTCCGATTACGCCCGTATTCGCCAAGGTAAGCAAACGGGGAGTTTCGTCTCATTTCAGAATATAATGCTCATTTTCTTAGTCCTGATGAACCTGATCGGCGTAAGTCACGACTAGGGTCCGGGGACCGTGGATATTGATGTTCATCTCTCATTAGAACGCAGTCAAGTTCACTGATCAAGGTTCTGTGAAGTGTACAGTGTCCGTGGATCCAAATAGATCAACTCCTGACCCGGAAATGGTTTCGATAAAGTTCATCGTACAGTACGTTATTATCTCTATCGCTGGAGCGGCCAGCTATAAGACTACTTCTAGGGACACCGGCATTGGACTCTCGAAGAGCCACTGTGCATCGCTGTTTGTTCCCTTCCAGCAAGCCGACAATTCCACGACTCGCCGGTTTGGTGGGACTGGCTTGGGTCTCTCAATATCGCGCGAACTCGCTAAACTGCTTGGGGGTGGAATTGGTGTGACATCCGAGCTCGGACGTGGATCCACTTTCTGGTTCACGTTTCCTGTAAGCGTATACCGTGGTCCGGAGGCGAACAAGGTTGGTTTTTTTGGACTCAAGTCGGGAATATGCTGACGAAGTGACAGAACATGGAGGACCTTGGGTTCCTTCGAGCACAGCTCACGCATCCCCGCCCTGTGCAAATTCTCTTATGCTCTGCTTCGGATACCACCTTAAGGCTCTTGGAGACGATGTTCACTGGACTCAGAGTGACACCGACTCGTACCCAAGCGGAAGCGCAAAGGTGGCTTGAGCAGTTTGCAAGGAACACCGACCGAGTCGATTTTGTCATCCTGGACACCCAATCTGGAGATCCCGCGGATGATCTTGCCACTGTGGTCGATATACTTGGCTTCCCTTCTGTTGTCGGCACCAAGATCATCCACATCTACACTCCCACTAAAGGGAACTCCTCCGGCACTTCTGGGAGAGACGGTTCACAGAAGGTCCTCCGTGTAACAAAGCCCCCTCGGACGCTCAAAATGTTGCAGACACTGGTGCAGCTGAGAAACCCGTCACCCCAGGTGATCGCGCCCGTGCCTGAGAAGGTCGTAGTGGACAAGTCTGTCGAAGAATTTAACAACAAACGGAGTATTGCAGGGATGAAAATTCTGATCGCGGAAGGTAAAGACCTTGTGGACATTTAGCCGCAGGTGGAGTCACCCCTCACCCCTGCTTGTTCAGATAATCCGATCGCGCGCAAGCTGCTGAAGGCGCAGTTGGAACGAGCAAAGCTTCAGGTGGAAGCCACGACAAACGGCGAGGAAGCCATCGCGGCTTGGGAGAAGCATGGACCCGGTCATTTCCAAGCGGCCATGTTTGACCACCGTATGTTTGACGGTCCTCCGACCTGTTTGCTTTTGTCCAAGGCTCACTCAACCTCTCAGATATGCCTGTGTGCGATGGTGTCCAAGCTGCCAGGCGGATACGAGCGCTCGAGGCGGAACGAGGATACGATCCCATTCTACCAAGTAAGCCCGCTACTTCTCAAGTTCTCGTGACGTTCATCCTCACGCCCTCTGTTTTTCAAGTTATCGCACTGAGCGCGGACTGTCAAGAGTCCACGAAGCAGCTGTGTTTGAATTCTGGAATGGACGCCTTCCTTTCGAAGCCTGCGAATAAGACACAACTTTTCAGCATGCTCCAACGACTTGTGCCTCCAACTCCAACGGAGACAGACATCTCACCCGGGATGCAGACCTCCCCTTGATCAAACGGCCCATCACCAGTTCAACGTACTTTCCCAGTGGACATGATATTTTTATCCCCTTTCCTCTTGACACGCGGTTTCTGTCGTTCTCTTGTATATACACGTCTGTATAGTGTATCCTACACATCACTGTCACAACCCCAGCATACACGCATTTGTTTCTTGACATCTCTATAGGTCCACCGATCTACCAAGTAGTTCACCATATCCCCTCGCATATATACACGCATACGCTACCTTCCTTGTATCATCGAACTTCGTTCTTGAGCCCCTAGCTTATGCAAGGACCTTAATCCACGTTCGTATTTGGCAGCCGGTTACACAAGCATTCCAGAAGGGCAGGAACGAAGGAGATCGAGTGCGGTAGATACAAGAACTGTTATTGCTATTTCAAAGTGGAGGAAACTGGGGCCAGGCCCCCAACTTTGAGGGTTCAACACTCCAAACAGGGAGAAGGGTCAGTTAGGACACACCCTCGTGCAGAATGAATCGACCTACTACTTGTTAAACCCGTCGACCCTTGAATACAGAAGGTTGGATATTGTCCACCTGGCGGGCGTGAGGGGGTGACCGTCCTGTAAATTCATCGGTAACCCATCTGCAATGTTCACACTCATGTGGAGGTGACACGGGCCGGGGACCTTTTCAGAGAGGTAATCATCCGAGTTATCATCACCGGTATAAGCTGACGAGACCCAAATCTCTCACCCCGTTCTACACCGGTCTGAAGAGTTGCGTTTGTGCGATGAACACGAAAACTGCGACATCCTCCGAGGGAGTCGTCAGGCGGTTCAATTCGTGGAGACCAAACGATGCATACCGGACCCGAGCCGAAGTAGTCCGCAGAAAAGGTGTAGGAGGCGCAGAAGAAATGCATCCAGCTGGTGCAGAGGATTAGACAAACGCAGATGCTAGGCACACGTCAGTCCAGACGCGGTGTACCGCATTCCTTACTCGCCCCTGCGATTCATTGGGGGAAGAGTTCCCGTGTCTGGTTCGTCGCCGTGGACCACTCAAATGTCGATACCCCACGCTCTCTTGGCTATGCCCGTATACCCCTTCTATGGGGGGATGACTTTTCTCTGGAACCTCAGCTGAAATCCCCAGCGCCAGCGTCAGGATACACAAACAATGTGTTCACCAGCTTACGTCCTGCCGATCGGCCGGGACCACCTCGACGAGCCACACATTCGAAAATTACAAACGGCCTACGGCACGGATGAGGGAAACAAAGAGAATACGGGAAATTAGACAGCACAGGACACAAATCAACAAGTAGTGGAACAACGAAACAAAGAATAATGGGTAGTTACAGCGGGTCAGCCAGTGCAGCAGAGGATGTTCTCGGGAAAGGGGGAGAAGAGAATAGTGGTGAGAACGAGGAGTACGATGGCCGGGAATGGGGTACCCGTCTAGATGCGGGGTCGGTTGTCCGCAGAAGTAAGCGTCAAGTGAGTGTGCGGGTGTACCACACGCTAAGGGCGGAAGGTTAACACAAATGGGGCGTACCATAGTTTTCACGAGCTCACCACTGAAATTCAGCCACCAGAGGTAACCATCTCTTCCGTCTCTTCAATCCCCCTGAGGAGAGCTCTGCAGCCCTCCACATCCATTGCAGTCCCGAACCTCTCAAATATATCGGCAGCGCGCAAAGCCTCAGACTTTGCCTCATCAAACATGCATTGTCCATACCAAACCAGGGCCTGCAGCTCCATCGCGGCACCTAGATTGTATGAGTCGTTGAACGCGTGCGACTTGACGCGTTGAACGGCTGCCTGTGCATCGTCAAACCTGTCCTCGTACAAAAATAACTCCACCAGGTCATAATGAATCAAAAACAGGGAATTTTTCCAATTGAAGGAAGACGCGATCTCGAGGGCTTTCCCATAGTGATTGATGGCCCTCTCTGTCTCGTTCCTGGAGCGACATATCCTGCCGAGGAGGTGGTAACAATCGCAGAGCGTAAATTGTTCGTCATCAACCGAGAAATTGATCAATATCAATTGTGATGCGGCTCCTTCTGCAGCGTCGAGCTGCCGGTCATCGTACAACAGAAAGGCGAGCTGCCTCAGAGACCTTGTTTGTCCTGATTTGCTGTCAAGTTGTTCGTAAATCCCCAATGCTTCTTTCACCTGCGCGATCCCTTCCTTGAGGAGGTTGAGTGTCTTATTTGCTTCGGATATAAACCTCAATGTTTCGGCGACCTGAAGGTTGTCCCCCCGTTCTCTCCACAGCTTCAAAACATGGGTAAGGAGCCGTTTTTCCTCCCAAGGATTTCCGGTTGATCCAAGCAACCGTGAGAGCTCGAACAAGCAGTCCGGCTTGGAGGGGTGGTCATCCGGGAGTCCTTCGATCTTTGGCCCTAGTACAACCAACCGTGGTTTGTGCCAATGAAGGTGCGCCATAAATTTGACACAGACATCCCAGACATCAGCTGAGCTTGGATCAATGGATGTGAAGACGTCGAGCAAGTGCTCAACATTCACATCCTCTGACCTGATCCATTGCGCTTCATTGAAACCGGGCCGGCCGGGATCGAGGAAAATCGATAATCGACGGAAGTAGTGTCCCTTGGTCGTGCGGAGGAGCGGGGATGATAGTGGTGCTTTGGGATAAAAATAGTCACGGAGCGGTGCCAGCATCGTGATGAATCCATTGTTTCGATATGCCAGGGAAAGGGTGCAGAGCTTGTCGAAAGAATTTGCCCTGTCGGAGATGGCAGGAAACAGCCAATCAAGGTTGTTCTCATCGACACCTTGAGGGAAGAAGGCGATGACACCGAGGAGGTCGCGGGCGTCAGGGCCGAGGTTGTGGAACGTCGGCGAGGCGAGTGAAAGTTCGATCGTCGCCGCCAGGCTCTCGTTGTAGTCTGTCCGAAGTGCCTGCGTGCGGTGTGTATCCCACTCCCTGGCCAGTCGATTGTAATCCCACATGTTGTGTGATGCGACGGTAGCGAGTAGAGTGATTGAGAGGGCGTGGAAGTCCAATCTCTTGACAAGGTCGTCAACAATTGCAGACCGTCCGCCATGATTGTAGATGCCATAGAAGATGTTGCATGCCGATTCCATTGACAATGTCGGGATTGTTGGACGCTCGCAGTGCCGGGGGACATTGGATATCCGAGAGGTGATGCACAGACATATGGTCTCGAACCGACTCAACTCTTCCACCACATCGTAGATCGCTCGAGCGTCCATTCCGTGTGGGTCAAGGATGGATTCGGCATTGTCGAGGAACAGGATCATCTCCCTCGCCGATAGGAATTGTCGCAGGGGGGTCAGGTCCTCTGGGTTTTCGACACCTGCACCAATGACCTTGGAGAGCCGGTTGAGGAAATGAGTACGCGATGCAGGAAACTGGTCACAACGGATAAATCGGCGGTTATCGCCAAATCGATTCTTGATGCGACCGTGGTGGAGCGTGGTCAATGCGATCGACGTCTTGCCGATCCCTCCGGCACCGATGAGAGCGATGGGCGTCAGGTTCCCTGCGAGACCAACGATCGTCTCAATCAGCTCGTCGCGTCCGAAACACGTCCTTGGCGGCGGGGGAGGAAATTCTCCGGGTGTGCTAGATATAGATGTAAGGTGTTGAATTCGTGTGGCAGTCGAAACCTCTGACCTGGATTGGTCCTACGCAGCTGTAAGTATTCTCCTGCTGATGGATTGAGCGTGACCCGGACTTACTGAGCGATCGTGACCACCGATCTCCTCCCGGATCTTCGACACATCGTGGCGAATGTCGGAAACGACCGCATGGGTTTCAGAGACGGTCGCGTGGATATCGGAGACGGCGACATGAGTGCCCATGATCAACTCGGTCTGAGATGGGGCGGTAAGCAATTTCTCGGGAGGGGGGGCGACAGAACCCACGTTGAAAATATGAAGGATCCTGTTAAGGACCGATTTCCAACCGGCGATCGTCTCTTTATCCTTATTTCCGTGGAGAAGTCGAGAGGTTCCACTCCGTTTGCCCAATTTGACGATCTTCCGTTGGATATCCGCCACAGTGCTGCGTCCCAAAACATTGTAAGAGTTGTGCAAATATGCACCTTTGGTTTCACTAACGTCGTCAACTCTCCGACCGCCTCGCGCACGGACTGGTTGAGATCATCCAGCCGTCTCCCATCCATGGCCCGATCGAGGGTAGTGCATACGTTAGCACACGCCAGCCCGAGTTCAACATATTCTGCTTGGTTCATCATTGAGTCCTATACAAGTGTGAGTCTGGAACCAGCCGAGGTAGATGGGAAGGGATCGCACCCTGATCATGACGAGAATGGCACTGGCAGAACCCAACACGGTCTTGACTGGGGGAACGTCCGAGACCTCCTCCGCAAGGTTCAGGACCTCGACGGTCATGTCCAGCGAGGACAGGGGATTGTTTCGACGTTCCGGTTGTTGGGAGCTCGTAGCCATAGTCGAAACTCGAGGTGGACGTGAGGGAGAGGTGTGGTATGTAGGTTGTGGGGGAAGAACCCGAATCGATGAGCGGCCATTTTGTAACCGGAGTTGGGCTGCATGCGATTGATCAATTAGCCAGATTCTTTCTCCGCCACCTCGTTTAGGTTTACCAGGAGAAACGTCCACCTCATCGATCGCCGTTTTGGCGTTCCTCAATCGTGTCCCGTCCCAAACGCACCCTGCCCGTTGCGCTACTCGAGGTACATCGAAACACTAGCTCGTTTATCCACCGGGTACGTCGTTTAAGACATCGGGAGAGCACTATCGCGATTCACGTAGTGGTCATTCGGGTATGATTATAATGGGGAAGAAAAGTCTCAAATGGAGTCCTCGGTTATCCAACAACTATCCCCATCGCTGGAGCGGCTGGCTGAAGGGCTACTTCTAGGGACACCGGTATTGGACTCTCGAAGAGCCACTATACATCGCCGTTTGTCCCTTTCCAGCAAGCCGACAATTCCACGACTCGCCGGTTTGGTGGGACTGGCTTAGGTCTCTCAATATCGCGCGAACTCGCTCAATTTCTTGGGGGTGGAATTGGTGTAACATCCGAGCTCGGACGTGGATCCACTTTCTGGTTCACGTTTCCCGTAAGCGTGTACCGTGGTCCGGAGGCGAACAAGGTTTGTTTTTTGGGCTCAAGTCAGGAATATGCTGACGAAGTGACACAGCATGGATGACCTTGGGTCCCCTCGAGCACAGCTCACGCGTCCCCGCCCTGTGCAAATTCTCTTAGAGACGATGTTCACTGGACTCAGGGTGACACCGACTCGTACCCAAGCAAAAGCGCAAAGGTGGCTTGAGCAGTTTGCAAGGAACACCGACAGAGTCGATTTTGTCATCCTAGACACTCAATTTGGTGATCTTGCGGACGACCTTGCCACTGTGGTCGACATGCTCGGCTTCCCTTCTGTTGTCGGCACCAAGATCATCCACATCTACACTCCCACCAAGGAGAACTCCTCCGGTACTTCTGGGAGAGACGGTTCACAGAAGGTCCTCCGTGTAACAAAGCCCCCTCGGACGCTCAAGATGTTACAGACACTGGCGTAGCCGAGAAAGCCGTCACCCCAAGCGACCGCATACACTCCCGAGAGGGTCGTGGCGGACAAGCCCTTCGAAGACTTGCACAATAAACGGAGTACTGCAGGGATGAAAATTCTGATTGCGGAAGGTAAGAGCCTTGTGGACATTTAGCCGCAGGTGGACTCATTCCTCGCCCCTGCTCGTTCAGATAATCCAGTCGCGCGCAAGCTGCTGAAGGCGCAGTTGGAACGAGTAAAGCTTCAGGTGGAAGCCACGACAAACGGCGAAGAAGCCATCGCGGCTTGGGAGAAGCATGGACCCGGTCATTTCCAAGCGGCCATCTTTGACCATCGTATGTTTGACGGTCCTCCGGCCTGTTTATTTTTTGTTCAAGGCTCACTCGACCCCCCAGACATGCCCGTGTGCGACGGTGTCCAAGCTGCTAGACGGATACGAGGAGGCGGAACGGGGATACGATCCCGTTCTATCAAGTAAGCTCGTTACTTCTCAAGTTCTCATGGCGTTCATCCTCACGCCCTCTGTTTTTCAAGTTACCGCACTCAGCGCGGACTGTCAAGAGTCCACGAAGCAGCTGTGTTTGAATTCTGGAATGGATGCCTTTCTTTCGAAGCCCGCGAATAAGACACAACTTTTCAGCATGCTCCAAAGACTTGTACCTCCGACTCCCCTTGATCAAACGGCCCATCTCCAGTTCAACGTACTTTCCCAGTGGACATGATATTTTTATCTCCTTTCCTCTTGACACGCGGTTTCTGTCGCTCTCTTGTTATACACGTCTGTATAGTGTATCCTACACATCATTGTCACAACCCCAGCATGCACAAATTTGTTTCTTGACATCTCCATAGGTTCACCGATCTACTAAGTAGTTGGCCGTATCCCTCCGCATATATACACGCACACACTACCTTCCTTGTATCATCGAACTCCTTCTTTCCTGAGCCCCTAGCTTTCGTAAGGGCCTGAATCCGTGTTCATCCTATTTGGCAGCCGGTTATACAAGAATTCCAGAAGGACAGGAATAAAGGAGATGGAATACGCTAAATACAAGAACTGTTATCGCTATTTCAACGTCCAGGAAACTGGGGCTAGGCCCCCGACTTTGAGGGTTCAACACTCCGAACAGGGAGGAGAGTCGGTTGGGACAAACCCTCGTGCAGAAGGAATCGACCTACTGCTTGTTAAACCCGTCGACTCTTGAATACAGAAAGCTGGATATTGTCTACGTGGCGGGTGTGAGGGGGTGGCCATCCCGTAAATTCATCGGTAACCCATCTGCAACGTCCACACTCATGTGGAGGTGACGCGGGCCGGCGACCTTCTTCGACGAGGTAATCACCCGAGTTATCATCACCGGTATAAACCTGACAAGACCCAAATCTCTCACCCTGCTCTACATCGATCTGGAGAGCTGCGTTTGTGCGACAACGAACATGGAGACTGCGACATCCTCCGAGGAAGCCGTCAGGTTGTTTAATTTATGGATACCAAACGACGCATACCAAACCCGAGCCGAAGTGGTCCGCAAAAAGAGTGTGGAAGACATAGCAGAGGGTTAGACAAACACGGATGCTAGGCAAACGTCAGACGCAGTATACCACATTCCTTACTCGCCCCTGCGATTCATTGAGGGAAGGGTTTCCATGTCTGGTTCACCGCCTGAAAAGGATGACCAGAGAACGAGTCGCTTTGGGGTTTCCGGTAACCGTTCTAGAAGAGATACGAAAATTGCGGTCTTGCCAGGAGTCCGGTTGGAGGAGATACTACGATCTTTGTGGAACCGCCCTTGAGCGCGTCCAGGCAGAATTCAAGACGTACCCCTTGGCAGGGCTGTAGCTTCGGCGCGTCGGTGCGACAACAGCAGAGATGTAGAACCTTCGAAAATGAGTAGCCTGCGTCGCACTCGATGTGGTTCGGGTCAAGGTACATAACGGCTGTGACGGCCACAGTGATTCTGCCTAACCCGAGAGTCACGGACGACGCTGCGCCCATTCATGCTGAATTCTCCACGCCTTGGAAGCGGCGATTGGTAATTGGTCGGTGAAAGTCACAGATCAATATCTCCCACTTCGGGACCTCGAATCGGTGGAAGATTAGGGGACTGGCCTTGGACCACTCAAATGTCGATATCATCACTCTCTCTTGGCTACGCCCGTGTACCCTTCATACGATGGAGATGACTTTTCTCCGGAACCCCAGCTGAAATCGCCAGCGTCAGGATCCACAAACAATGTGTTCACCAGCTGACGTCGTGCATATCAGCCAGGACCACCCTCAATACATTGGCCGTTACTTCGGCGAGCCAGACGTTCAAAAACTACAAACGACCTACAACGCGGAGCAGCGAAACAGACAGAAGACAAAAGAAGGGGAAATAGGCAACACAGGACACAAATCAACGAGCAGTGGAACAACAAAACAAAGAATAATGGGTAGTTATAGCGGGTCGGCCAGTACAGCAGAGGGTGTCCTCGGGAAAAGGGGAATAGTGGTGAGAACGAGGAGTACGATGGCCGAGAATGGGGTATCCGTCTAGATGCGAGGTCGATTGTTCGCAGAAGTAAGCGTCAAGTGAGTGTGCGGGTGTACCACACGCTAAGGGCAGAAGGTTAACACAAATGGGGGGTACCATCGTTTCTACGAGCTCACTACTGAAATTCAACCACCAGAGGTAACCGTCTCTTCCATTCCCTCTTCAATCTCCCTGAGAAGAGCTCTGCAGAACTCTAGGTCTCTCGCAGCGCCGAGCCTCTCATAAACATCGGCGGCGCGCAAAGCCTCAGACTTTGCCTCTTCGAACCTGCGTTGTCTACGCCAAACCCAGGCCTGCAGCCGCATCGCGCTACCCAGATTATATGAGCCATCGACCGCGTGCGACTTGGCGCGTTCAAGACTCCGATGTGCATCGTCAAACCTGTCCTTGTCTAAAAATAGCTCCGCTAGGTCATAATGAATCCAAGATAGGGAATCGTCCCAATTGAAAGAAGACGCGATCCCGAGGGCGTTCTCGAAGTGATCGATGGCCTTCTCTGCCTCGCCTTTGGAGCGACGTATCTTGCCGAGGAGGCGGTAACAGCTGCAGAGTGTAAATTGGTCGTCTTCAACCGAGAGATTGATTGCGCGCGATGCGGCTTCTTCTGCAGCGTCGAGCTGCCCGTCTGCGTAGAACAGAGAAATGAGCTCCAGCAGAGACCTCGCCTGTCCTGATTTGTAGTCGAGTTGTTCGTAAATCCCCAATGCTTCTTTTGCCTGCACGATCCCTTCCTTGGGGAGGCCGAGCACCCGGTTTGCATCGGATAGAAACCTCAATGTTTCAGCGACCTGAAAGGTGTCCTCCCGTTCTCTCCACAGCTTCAAAGCGAGGGTGAGGATCCGTTTTTCCTCCGCATAATTTCCGATTGATTGAAACAACCGTGAGAGCTCGAACAAGCATTGCGGCTTGGAGGGGTGGTCATCCGGGAGTCCTTTGATCTTTGGCCCCAGTACAACCAACCGCGGTTTGTGCCAATGGAGGTGCTTGATGAAACCAGCACAGGCATCCCAGACATCAGCCGACCTTGCATCAATGAATGTCAAGACGTCGAGCAAGTGCTCAACATTTACATCCTCTGATCTGATCCATCGGGCTTCGTTGAAACCGGGCCAGTCGGGGTTGATGTCAACTGATAATCGACGGAAGTAGTGTTCCTTGGTTGTGCGGAGGAGTGGGGATAACAGCGGTTCTTTGGGATAAAAATAGTCACGGAGTGGTGCCAGCATCGTGATGAACCCGTTATTTCGATACGTCAGGGAAAGTGTGTAGAATTTGTCAAAAGCATTTGCCCTGTCGGAGATGGCAGGAAACAGCCAATCAAGATTGTTCTCGTCGACGCCTTGAGGGAAGAAGGCGATGACACCGAGGAGGTCGCGGGCGTTGGGGCCGAGTTTGCGGAACGTCGGTGAAGCGAGCGAAAGTTCGATCGTTGCCGCAAGGCTCTCGTTGTAGTCCGTCCGAAGTGCCTGCGTCCGGCGTGTGTGCCACTCCCTAGCCAGTCGTTTGTAATCCCACATGTTGTGCGATGCGACGGTAGCGAGTAGAGTGATCGAGAGGGCGTGGAAGTCCAATCGCTTGACAAGGTCCTCGACAATACCAGACTGTCCACCATGATTGTAGATGCCATAGAAGATGTTGCATGCCGATTCCATTGACAAGGTTGGGATTGTCGGACGCTCGCAGTGCTGAGGGACATTGGAGACCCGAGAGGTGATGCACAGACATATGGTCTCGAACCGACTCAACTCTTCCACCACGTCGTAGATCTCTCGGGCGTCCATTCCGTGTGGGTCGAGGATGGATTCGGCATTGTCGAGGAACAGGATCATCGCCCTCGCCGATAGGAATGGTCGCAGGGGGGTCAAGTCCTCTGGGTTTTCAACACCTGCGCCGATGACCTTGGAGAGTCGGTTGAGGAAATGAGCACGCGATGCAGGAAACTGGTCACAACGAATGAATCGGCGGTTATCTCCAAATCGACTCTTGATGCGACCGTGGTGGAGGGCGGTCAATGCGATCGACGTCTTGCCGATCCCTCCGGCGCCGATGAGGGCGATGGGCGTCAGGTTCTCTGCGAGACCGACGATCGTCTCAATCAGCTCGTCACGTCCGAAGCACGTCCTTGGCGGCGGGGGAGGAGATTCTCCGGGTATGCTAGATTTAGATGTAAGGCGTTGGATTCGTGTGGTAGTCGAAACCACTGACTTGGTTTGGTCCTACGCAGCTGTAAGTATTCTCCTGTTTATGGATTGAGCGTGACTCGGACTTACTAAGCGAACATGGCCACCAATCTCCTCCCGAATCTTCGACACATCGTGGCGAATGTCGGAAGCGGCCACATGGGTGTTTACGACCAATTCGGTCTGAGTGGGAATGATCAGCGATAACCAAACAACTTGAAGAGCGGTTGAACGTACGTTGAAGACAAGAAGAATCCTGTTGAGCTCCGTCTTCCAACTGGTAATCGCTTCCTTATCGCTTCTCGCATGGAACAGTTGAGAAACTGCATTCTGCCCGCTCCGCTTGACGACCTTCCGTTGGATCTCTACCACAGTCCTGCAATAAAAAACGTCATCGGTGAGCTATCCAAATCTGCATCGCTGGTTCAACCCACGTCATCAACTGACTTATCGCCTCCCACACGGACCGACCGAGGCCATCCAAACTCTTTCCCTCCAGTCCCCGGTCAAGCGCTCGACAGATGTCGGCGCAGGATAACCCGAGCTCGACGTATTCCTGCTCGTTGATCATCGAGTCCTGGATAGGCGTGAGCCGGAAGCTCATCGTCACAGAATCGGGGTAAGCATACCCTGACCATCGTCAAAAGGACACTGACGGAGCCGAATGCGGCCTTTGCTGGCGTGATATCAGAGACCTCCTTCGCGAGGTTCAGGACCTCGATGGCCACATTCAACGAGGAGAGCGCGCCACCCTGCCCTTTCTGTCGCTGGGACTTTGGATCCATGGTCAAAGCTCGAGGTAGATGCGAGGGAAGGGTGCGGCGCATAGGCTGGGAGGGAGAACCCGGGCCCTAATAGAGACGAGCACGCCTCGTGTAAGCATGTTCGTCTGATGGAGACACAGTAATCGTACTCGCGACAGACACGTTCGAAGCTGCAATTCGTTTACCCACTGCACCTCCCATCGGAGCCCCCGGAAGAACCGCTTAACTGACCACTACTCCGAGGTTCCTCAACCATGCCCTGCCCCCAGACACCCCTCGCCCGGTTCGTTTCCTGAGGCGTCTCGTCTTCAACACCAGAGGGAGCAGAGGACCGGAAGCGGACGAGGGATACCAGTAAGATAGTTCGGGTTCATCGGGGCGAAGTCGGGATGGCGGATTTCAACGGTGAGTCTGGCGGGAAGTCTGCTTCAGACAATTCATTCTCAGGCTAAACCCTCGTAGCATTGACCGCGCTTCTCAACTCAAACGTGGTCATTCCTGGTTGTCCCACGCGGCTCTTCATTCGCCCACCATTCACCATGAGGGCTCGTGGACCACTTGTCACAGTAGTTTCATCTGCTTGTCCGCCGCCCAAGCGTAAGAGTTGTGTCATATAAGCCGACTGCAAGTGCCGATGACCTCGTTGAACCTGACAGCAGCTGTTGGAGTTCAGTACCGGTTTCCCGACAATATTCTCCGTCGAATATCGACTACCCTTCATCATCCAATCTCTCACAATGCACATATAAGTGGACTGTAGCATTTGCAATGAATATGATCACTCCTTCCTCCTACCTGCCGGAACTGGCCGTCGGATCCCGGTGCCATTCACCACCACCACCCCCGGATTTGCCGTTCCCTATGACGTACGATAAGTGGTCTTCAGGGTATCGAAGGAGCGAACAGGAGGAATGAGCCATAACACTCCGCGACCGTGCTGGCTAGGCGGCGATGACGCAGCCGATATTTGGGATGCCCGCATCTGTGATTTGGGGGCAGAAACAATGAACCAACGTGGTTCGCGGGGGCGCTGGACATCCTCCCTATGATCTTGAAATTCTTGGCCAACGACCCACGTCCGGCTGCGGGAGTCTTGGAGTGTGCATACCTTGTGTCAATCACCACGTCACGGAACGTTTGCGTGAGATCCCCGACATACGAAACATTGACAAAAGACACAGGAGTGTTTTGCGACACCGTTCCAGAAGACGCACAGAAACCGGTCTCGCCAGCTCCAGTTCGGGGAGAGACCAAACCTCCGCGAAAACGTCTTAAGTAGGAATTCAATACACGCCCCATTGCAGCGCTACAGCTTCAGCGCGCTAGCATGAGCGCGGCGGAGATGTAGAACCTTCGGGATAAACAGCTTCCGGAATATTCGATGCGTGGATCAGGTCGAGGTGCATAGCGGCCGTTACGACCGCAGACGTTCTGCCCAGCACGCGCGATGCTCAGAGCTCTTGAACTCAGGCGGAGGGATATGGTTTAGAAGGGGAGGATACAAGGGGAGGACGCAGATGATTACTGTTCTGGATACAAACCACCTCCGAAAAGGCCGGGAACGTCAAGCCGTTGTGTACTTTCCTGTTCTCTTTCATTCCGCGTAAATCACTGCGTCGGCTCATATTTTCCTGATGGCCCTCCTCGCCTATGTGGAGATAGGGCTCGAAGCCAAATTCTGGTATTACGGATCATTCTAGATCGGTACACCCAAGATTCGTGTCGGATCTGACGAATAGGTTGGTGGCGCTACCGATTCTGATAGTCATCGTCGTCGTGACCAAAGACCCTGACCACGCCAGGATCCAAGGGACGGGCTGCCTACCGCAGTGTCTGGTGGTACGAGAGCTGGTGTTGGTCGCGTTTTGTTCTCGCCTGGCTCGACGTTGGGTGGGCATAATCGCATCGTTGCTCAGATGTTATTTCCTAGTACTGCATCCCCGACGAGCTGTCCGTGATGGGGTAGTTTTCGAGTGTGACTCGACCTCTCAGACAGTAGAGTAGATTTGCGACAGAACCGAATGCTCTTTACAAAACAACATGTGCTTATTGTAGTTTCGTCAAGATAGGACATGTACACCTGGTTCCAGTATCCCGACTTTTCATGACATTCGCTTCAGTGCCGATACGAAATCTGCTGTTACTTTGGGAAGGTTTGGCATCAGGCAGCGACGGTTGGGCAGGTTCCCATTGGCGGTACGGGGAGTGTTCGTGTGATAACCAACGGACTTCTCGTTCAAGGTGTGGCTCGATCGGTGTTTGGTGCCCCATTTCAACCTCCGGCTCAGTGAGCCGATCGCTTCTCTCCGTTCGTGGTGCCGCGACAAGTGTTTGACTGATCCCGACTCCATCCCTCAGTTCTTCAGGGGGTGGTGAGGATATTATCACGGGAACAACTCCTCGGTGTAACCGCGAGCGGAGATAAAAACGCGGAAAGCAAGTATAAGTGGGCTAGTTCGGTAAAGGTATCGACAGGAACCTATACCTACACCTTGGTGGCCTTGAGTGCGTCTTCGCGACTTTGACGAGCAGTTGCAAGAGCTCTCTTCTGTGTGTCAATCATTCGTAGGTTCTCCCTCGTTCCCGTCTGTACAGATCGGAATAGAAGTGCATTTGTAATGCCGATAGTTGCTTGTTGACACAACAGGTGGATCATCGTGACGTTACGTGCCCTGGGGTTTCCGGACAAAACCCGCAACCATTCTAAAAGAGATACGGAAATTGCGGTCTTGCCAGCTCCGGTTGGAAGAGAGACTCCGATCTTTGTGGAACTGCCCTTGAGCGCGCCCAGGCAGGATTCAAGGCGTACCCCTTGGTAGGGCTGCAGCTTCAGCGCGCTGGTAAGAGCACGACAGAGACGCAGAACCTTCAGGGTGAGTAGCCTCCGTCGCACTCGATGTGGTTCGGGTCAAGGTACATAACGGCTGTGACGGCCACGGTGATTCTGCCTAACTCGAGAGTCACGCGTCACGGACGACGCTGTGCCCATTCATGTTGAATTCTCCCCGCCTCGGAAGCGGCGATTGGTAATTAATAATTGGTCGGCGAAAGTCACAGATCAATATCTCCCACTTCGGGACCTCGATTCGGTGGAAGATTGGGGAACTGACCTTGGACCACTCAAATGTCGACACCCTCATACTCTCTTGACTACGTCTGTGTACCCTTCGTACGAGGGGGATGACTTTTCTCCGGAACCTCAGCTGAAATCCCCTGCGTCAGGATCCACAAACAATGTGTTCACCAGCTCACGTCGTGCATATCAGCCAGGACCACCTTCAATACATTTGTCGTTACTTCAGCGAGCCAGACGTTCGGGAATTACAAACGATCTACGACACGGAGGGGCGAAACAGACAGAAGACAGAAGACGGGGAAATAGACAACACAGGGCACAAATCAATGAGCAGTGGAACAGCGAAACAAAGGGTAATGGGTAGTTACAGCGGGTCAGCCAGTTACATCAGAGGATGTTCTCGGGAAAAAGGGAGAAGAGAGTCGTGGTGATAACGAGGAGTACGATGACCGAGGATAGGGCACCCGTCTAGATGCGGGGTCGGTTGTTCGCAGAAGTAAGCGTCAAGTGGGTGTGCGGGTGTACCACACGCTAAGGGCGGAAGGTTGACACAAATAGGGGGTCCATCGTTTCCACGAGCTCACCACTGAAATTCAGCCACCAGAGGTAACCGTCTTTTTCATTTCCTCTTCAATCTTCCGGAGAACACTTCTGCAACACTCTAGCGCTTCCGCGGCACCGAGCCTCTCATAAACATCGGCAGCGCGCAAAGCCTCAGACTTTGCCTCTTCAAACCTACCCTGTTTCCACCAAAACCGAGCCTGCAGACGGATTGCGCGACCTAGACGGTATGGGTTATCGACCGCGTGCGACTTGGCGCGTTCAAGACCCCGATGTGCGTCGTCAAACCTGTCCTTGTCTAAAAATAGCACTACCAGGTCGCAATTAATCAAAAACAGGAGATCGTTCCAATTGAAAGAAGACGCGATCCCGAGGGCTTTCCCAAAGTGACTGATGGCCTTCTCCGTCTCGCCCTTGGAGTGACATATCTTGCCGAGGATACGATGAGACCCGGAGACCAGATATTGATCACCTCCAACGGAGAGATTGATTGCGTGCGATGCGGCTTCTTCGGCGGCGTCGAGCTGGTCGTCGTCGTACGACAGGAGAGCAAGCAGTTGCAGAGAAAACACTTGTCCAGATATGTCATTGAGTTGTTCGTAAATTGCCAACGCTTCTTTCGCCGGCTGGATTCCTTCCTTGTAAAGACCGAGCACCCAGTCCGCATTGGATATGAACCTCAATGTTTCAGCAATCTGACGGTCACCCCCCCGTTCTCTCCAAAGCTTCAAAGCGTGCATGAGGAGCCGTTTTCTCTCCGCACCATTTCCAACTGAGCCAATCAGGTGCGAGAGCTTGAACAAGCATCTCGACTTGGAGGGGTGGTCATCCGGGAGTCCTTCGATCTTTGGCCCCAGTACAACCAACCGCGGTTTGTGCCAATGGAGGTGCTCCATGAAATTGGCACAGACATTCCAGACATCAGCCGAGCTTGCATCAATGGATGTGAAGATGTCAAGCAGGTGCTCAACATTCACATCCTCTGATGTGATCCATCGTGATCCTTTGAAACCGGGCCGGCAGGGACCGACGGCAATTGATAACCGACGGAAGTAGTGGTCCTTGGTTGTGCGGAGGAGCGAGGATGATAGTGGTTCTTTGGGGGAAAAATAGTCACGGAGCGGTGCCAACATCCTGATGAACCCATTATTTCGATATGTCAGAGAAAGAGTGCAGAATTTGTCGAAAGCATTTGCCCTGTCGGAGATGGCAGGAAACAGCCAGTCAAGGTTGTTCTCGTCGATGCCTTGAGGGAAGAAGGCGATGACACCGAGGAGGTCGCGGGCATTGGGGCCGAGTTTGTGGAATGTCGGTGAAGCGAGCGAAAGTTCGATCGTCGCCGCCAGGCTCTCGTTGTAGTCTGTCTGGAGTGTCTGCGTCCGGCGTGTGCCCCACTCCCTAGCCAGTCGATTGTAATCCCACATGTTGTGTGATGCGACGGTAGCGAGTAGAGTGATTGAGAGGGCGTGGAAGTCCAATTGCTTGACAAAGTCGCCGACAATACCAGATTCTCCGCCATGATTGTAGATGCCATAGAAGATGTTGCATGCCGATTCCATTGACAATGTCGGGATTGTCGGACGCTCGCAGTGCCGAGGGACATTGGAGACCCGAGAGGTGATGCACAGACATATGGTCTCGAACCGACTCAACTCTTCCACCACGTCGTAGATCTCTCGGGCGTCCATTCCGTGTGGGTCGAGGATGGATTCGGCATTGTCGAGGAACAGGATCATCGCCCTCGCCGATAGGAATGGTCGCAGGGGGGTCAGGTCCTCTGGGTTTTCAACACCTGCGCCGATGACCTTGGAGAGTCGGCTGAGGAAATGAGCACGCGACGCAGGAAACTGGTCACAACGGATAAATCGGCGGTTGTCGCCAAATCGATTCTTGATGCGACCGTGGTGGAGGATGGTCAATGCGATGGAAGTCTTGCCGATCCCTCCGGCACCGATGAGAGCGATGGGTGTCAGGTTTTCTGCGAGACCAACGATCCTCTCAATCAGCTCGTCGCGTCCGAGACACGTCCTTGGCGGTGGGGGAGGAAATTCTCCGGGTGTGCTAGATATAGATGTAAGGTGTTGGATTCGTGTGGTAGTCGAAACCACTAACCTGGATTTGTCCTACGCAGCTGTAAGTATTCTCCTGTAGACGGATTGAGCGTGGCCCGGACTTACTGAGCGAACATGTCCACCAATCTCCTCTCGGATCCTCGACACGTCGTGGCGAATGTCGGAAACAGCCACATGGATTTCAGAGACGGTCATGTGAATGTCAGAGACGGCGACATGAGTGCCCATGATCAACTCGGTCTGAAATGGGACAGTAAGCAATTACTCGGGGGGGGGGGGACCGACGGAACCCACGTTAAAAGTATGGAGGACTCTGTTGAGGACCGACTTCCAACCGGTGATCGTCTCTTTATCCTTATTCACGTGGAGAAGTCGAGAGGCTCCTCTCCGTTTGCCCAGTTTGACGATCTTCCGTTGGATATCTGCCACAGTGCTGCATCCCAAAACATCGTAAGAGTTGTGCGAATATGCATCTTTGGTTGCACTCACGTCGTCAACTCTCCGACGGCCTCGCGCACGGACTGGCTGAGATTATCCAGCCGTCTCCCATCCATCGCCCGATCGAGGGTAGTGCATACATTAGCACACGCCAGCCCGAGTTCAACATATTCCGCTTGGTTCATCATCGAGTCCTACACAAGTATGAGTTTGGAACTCGCCGAGGTAGATGGGAAGGGACCACACCCTGATCATGACGAGAATGGCACTAGCAGAACCCAACACGGTCTTGACTGGGGGAACGTCCGAGACCTCCTCGGCAAGGTTCAGGACCTCGACGGTCATGTTCAGTGAGGACAGGGGATTGTTTCGATGTTCTGGTTGTCGGGAGCTCGTAGCCATAGTCGAAACCTGAGGTGGACGTGAGGGAAAGGTGTGGTATATGGGCGGTGAGGGAAGAACCCGAATCAATAGGCGGCCATTTTGTATCCGGAGTTGGGAAAGTCAAGTGGGCTGTATGCGATCGGTCAATTAGCCAGATTTTTCCCCCACCCTACCCCTCATTTAGGTTCGCCAGAAGAAACGTCCACCTTATCGACCGCCGTTTTGGCGTTCCCATGCGCCAAAGTCTTGTACTTCTGGCTCCAACGGAGACGGATATCTCACCCGGGATGCAGATCTCCCCTTGATCAAACGGCCCATCACCGGTTCAACGTACTTTCCCGGTGGACACGATATGTTTCTCTCCTTTCCTCTCGACAAGCGGTTTACGTCGTTCTCTTGTATATACACGTCTGTATAGTCCATCCTACACATCGTTGTCACAACCTCAGCAACACGCATTTGTTTCTCGACATCTCCATAGGTTCACCGATCTACGTAGTTCACCATATCCCTCCGCATATATACACGCATACGCTACCTTCCCCGCATCATCGAACTCCTTCGCCCTTGAGCCCCTAATCTTCGCAAGGGCCTTAATCCATGTTCATCCTATTTGGCAGCCGGTTATACAAACATTAGAGAAGGACAGGAATAAAGGAGATGGAATACGCTAGATACAAGAACTGTTATTGCTATTTCAACGTCCAGGATCCTGGGGCCAGGCCCCCGACTTCGAGGGTTTAACCCTCCAAACAGGGAGAAGGGTCAGTTAGAACAAACCCTCGTGCAGAAGGAATCGACCTACTACTTGTTAAACCCGTCGACTCTTGAATACAGAAAGCTGGATATTGTCTCATCAGTAAACGTGACAATCACTTTTTTCCACGATTATCCGGCATTATCCTGGCATAAGCACGGATAATGCAGATTGTATAATCCAGGTCTCTATCTTATATAATTGAATCTCCTTATTTCAGGGATAAGTTACGGGTTGAAAATAAGATCAATTAATGAGTGGATTAAAGAGCGACTAATGTGAGAAATAATTTCGAAGGGAACCAAAAGATGACTAGTTAACGGCTACGTGTCTGGTTGGGTATCTATGACAAAGTACGAGAGGGAAGACCTCAATCTAAGGGTGGTGGACTTGGGGGGTCAGCCGGAAGCAGGGCTTCGCGTTGTTTTGGGACTGAAGGACCCCCATTCTGGATCTGCTCATCTCTCGCACGAGATTCCTGGAGGCGATGCAATGCTTGAAAAATTGCTGTCCAGTTATCACCACTTAGATCGTTTTGTATCTTGTCAAGGTACAATGTCGTGGTTGAAAGCCACTTGGAGGAAGAAAAATCACTACCGTTTGAGATGTAGTCGCCAGTAAGGTGCATACGGTATCCTCGCTCCACCTGAGATTTAAGTCAGTATCAGTGGGTCGCGGCGAGAATGGTCAGACTCACCGCTGTGGCTGCAAGAGCTAATGCACCAATTGGGCGGTGTCCATCACCCGGGTCAGCGGAGGGAATTGGTGATTGGATCCCATATGCGGTGAAGTAAATAGAGAACGCGCGGAGTACGGGTATAGATTGGAATGGTCCCCTTCGTTTCTACCATGAAATTGGTGAGTTGTTGCTGACCCGTTAAATCAGTCGGCCATACCTCGTCGTAGTATCCACGTTCACCAGCAAGTGGTATTGTCCCCGGACGGAAATACTCCCATATGAAGGGACGTTGGGAGTCGGCAAGCACTGTTGAAATATACTTCGCTCTCGCCTCTTTCGATCCTAGCATCCTCTTGCTGTACTGGCCTGGTAGGTATTCAATAACTGCAGTAAGTCCTTCATTCCCGATTTGATTTCGAAGGACCCCAAGGTCCCGAAGGGTCTAAATATTCATGAGCGTAAATTGGTGTTGGCGTGAAAACGATAATTGAAGGTTACCGGCACAACGGCTGCATCATCACTATGGAGCCGAATTCGGTGAATGGGATAAGCATAGTTGAGTTCTCGTTGTAGTGATTGCAGGCCAGGGTTGCTCCAGGGTGTTCCACTCAAACACACCTGCTCAATGATCCGACGAATGTAAAGGTTACGGAAATTCTCACGTAACCACTGGGGGAGGTCCTTTAGCCCTGGTTGCTGTTTTCGGCCCTGGTCATCCTTGAAGGCACGTGGCAAGGTAAAAGGCTGGAGGAATAAGTTCTAGACTGCACGCAACAATGGGGGAGAAAAACATACCACAGCTGGGTGTCCATGCTCTTGATATGCCATGGCCTTCATTTCGACCAATGGGACGATGTTTCCATGGAACGATGGAGGGGTGGATAGTTCACCGAAGATGGGAGGAGGGGAAATCGCCAATAACGACGACATATGATCGAGATCGGACTCTGGGGGGGGAGACTCGGGAACTGCGGGTGGTGGCACGAACGTCAACGATGAACTAGACTGAGCGTGTGTCTTTGACACCTGCCGACGGGATACAGGTGGCTTTGACACGGTTTTGGGCCAATCCGCTGTACCGCCCCGATTTTCGCGGCTCTCCGAATCTCGACCCATGCACTCCGGACCACTTGCCTGCTCGACCGACCTAGCCCTCCAAAGCCCTTTCTCTCGATGGTATTCCCTCAGACTTGGACTCGACGACTTGTTTGCCACGTCACCACGCGTCGCGACCCCGAGTTTGGTTCTCGCCGTTTATCTCGACTCTCCATTCGGAACTCCTCCTCCCTCATCATCACCTCGCTTCTATCTCACCTTTTCGACGTACACGTCATCGGATCTCACTCTTCCAACCGTTGCAAGCTCCCCATCTTTATCTCGACGTAGTCGCGACCGATTTGGCCCTTCCCTCGCCACCTAAAGACTGACTTGAGTCTCGACCGCTTTCTCGCCATCTCCTGATGCCGCGCCGGCACCTCCCTTTGTCCGCTCCGATCCATTTCACCTTCGATCACTCCATTTCCAATCATTATCCTCGCGTTCCGATATCCTTCCGCGTCGTGCTTCGTTTCTCCCCTATGCCTGTATCCCCTATCGTTCCGCGGATTGTTTCTCTCCCTCCGTCGCTTTCACGTGTTTCCTCGGTATCTCCGGTTGTTTCCTTTGCCGTTCGGCCCTCGTTTTCGTTCTCTGAGTAGTGTAGACACATATAAATATCCCTGTTGTAGCTAGGGGTGAATGCAGTCTTGTCCTCGTTATCGTCCAGTCCAGTTCTCGTTCTCGTTCTCGTCGCTCCGTCTCCGTTGTTGTCGTCTCTGTCGTCTCCCTCGCTCGTCTCTGCTCTCGTCGTCGTCCCCCTCGTATTCGTTATCGTCGCTCTCGTCTCCCTCGTCGTCTCGACTCGTCCTCGTCCCGCACCGTCTCGACTCCTCGTCTCGCGTCGCAACTCTTCGTCTCTGGTCTCGACCCTATCCCATCCCTCATATCTCCTCGCGGAAGAACCACTCGATCTCCCCGACAGGCCATCTGCACAACCTAGAGCCCACCCCGAATCCCATCCTCCCTGCACCCAGACCGACCATCCACGCCCGCAGCAGGAGGTGGCACTTCACCGCCTTCAGTCCAGATGGTTTGTTTCGAAGAGTGGGGCGAACATCTTCAAGCGCACTGTATGCCTTTCACTGGGGGCAGAGGGGGTCTTACCTGGCAGGCAAATTGAGAGTTTGTTGAGAGTTTGTAACCAATTCGCTCCCACTTTGCCCAGTGGGTAAGTTGTGAGTTTGTTCAAAACTTACTCACCACTTTG